>JAEEGJ010005893.1_pt1 | contig 37687 bp, 27 predicted proteins | sample 8958761 | NCBI WGS metagenome assembly JAEEGJ01 (sample SAMN16246546, study PRJNA631951) | gut metagenome | biome: gut microbiome; feature: rumen; material: RS-attached | host: Bos | place: Iran: Karaj | collected 2018-10
GGATTGCTCGGCCAAAGCCTGTAGGATGGATTGACGGATCCACCACACGGCGTATGAAATGAACTTGAAACCTCTGGTTTCGTCGAAACGTTGTGCGGCTTTTATCAGTCCCAAGTTGCCTTCGTTGATTAAGTCGGGAAGACTAAGGCCTTGGTTCTGATACTGTTTTGCTACGGAGACTACAAAGCGCAAGTTGGCCTTGGTGAGTTTTTCCAATGCGATCTTGTCGCCTTGCTTGATACGCTGGGCCAATTCAACCTCTTCTTCAGCCGAAATCAGCTCAACCTTACCAATCTCTTGCAGGTACTTGTCGAGAGACGCGGTCTCACGGTTCGTTACCTGCTTCGTAATCTTTAACTGCCTCATTTAAGTTTATTTAGTTCTTTGAATAAGTTTTTCAGTTGTTTGAACGGAGTCGTAATCCGCTCTCATTGAAGTGGGGATTTAAATCCCCTTTTCACAGCTGACGGATAGCAAATCCGTCAGAACCGCTGTTTATATGAAGGCTGGCGGATTCGGAAATCCGCCAGAACTCCTTGTCTATTTATTTTCTGTGACCGCCATTGCCACCGTTGCCGCCATTGCCGTGACCACCACCTTTGTGGTTGCCACCGCTGTGACCGCCATTGCCATGGCCACCATTACCGTGACCGCCACCAGGACGGCCACCGTTAGGACGCGGGCCGTTGCCGCCCTTCTTCTCCTCATAGCCTTCCGGCTTGGGGAGCAGGGCACGGTGCGACAGGCGCAGCTTGCCGGTCTTCTCATCGATTTCGACAAGCTTCACATCGATTTCGTCGCCTTCCTTCAGGCCAGTCTCTTCCATACTCTCGTAACGCTTCCAGTCGATTTCGGAGATATGGAGCAGACCGTCCTTGTTCGGGATGATTTCCACGAAGGCACCAAAGGCCATGATGGAAACGATCTTTCCGTGGTAGACTTCGCCAACCTCGGGCACTTGCACGATGGCCTTGATCTTGGCCTTGCAGGCTTCGATGTCTTCCTTGTTTTGGGAAGCAATCTCCACGATACCCTTCTGCTCGTCCTCGGTGATGACGATGACAGTGTTGGTCTCTTTCTGCATCTCTTGGATGACCTTACCACCGGGGCCGATGACAGCACCGATCATATCCTTCGGGATATACATGGTCTCGATGCGAGGCACGAACTCCTTATAGTCGGCACGCGGCTCGGTGATGGTCTTGGCCATCTCGTCGAGGATGTGGAGACGACCCTGACGGGCTTGCTCCAAGGCTTCGGTCAGAACCTCGTAGGAGAGGCCGTCGACCTTGATATCCATCTGGCAGGCGGTGATACCGTCGCGGGTACCGGTGACCTTGAAGTCCATGTCGCCGAGGTGGTCCTCGTCGCCGAGGATGTCGGTGAGGATGGCGTACTTACCGGTCTCGCTGTCAGAAATCATACCCATGGCCACGCCAGCGACGGGCTTGCGCATCGGCACGCCAGCGTCCATCAGTGCGAGGCAGCCGCCGCACACTGAGGCCATTGAAGAGGAACCGTTGGATTCGAGGATGTCGCTCACGATGCGGATGGTGTAAGGCATGCTCTCGTCGTGAGGCACCATTGTCTTGAGGGCGCGCTCGGCGAGGTTGCCGTGACCGATCTCGCGGCGGCTGGTGCTGCGTGCTGCCTTCGCTTCACCAGTGGCGAAGCCAGGGAAGTTGTAGTGCAGCGTGAAGTTCTTCGTGCCTTCCACCACGGCACCGTCCAAAGTCTGCTCGTCGAGCTTGGTGCCGAGGGTAACGGTAACCAAAGCTTGTGTCTCACCGCGGGTGAACACAGCCGAACCGTGGGCCTTGGGCAGCACATCGACTTCGGTCCAGATGGGACGCACCTCGTTGGTCTTACGGCCATCGAGGCGGATGCGTTCGTTGAGGACGGCATTACGCACGGCCGAGCGTTCAACATCGTGGAAGTAACGCTTGGCGAGCGGGGTGATGGTTTCGAGTTCTTCTTCAGTATATTTTTCGAGATATTTGTCAAGGATGCCAGTGAAGGTCTCTTCGCGGAGGTGCTTGTCGGCGCAACCGGTGAGGGCGAAGTCGTAGCAAGGCTGATAGCAGTTGGCTTCGATTTCAGCGCGGAGGTTTTCGTCGTTTTCCTCGTGGCAGTATTCGCGCTTGGCCTTGTTGACCTGTTCCATAAGCTCAATCTGAGCCTGGCACTGGATCTTGATGGCTTCGTGGGCGGCTTTCAGGGCACCGAGCATCTCTTGCTCACTCACTTCTTTGCATTCGCCTTCCACCATGCAGATGTCCTTCATGGAGGCGGCCACCATCAGTTCGAGGCGGGCTTCCTCCATCTGGGCGAAGGTCGGGTTGATGACATATTCATCGCCGATGAGGGCCACGCGCACTTCCGAAATCGGGCCATGGAAGGGGATGTCGGAAACGCAGATGGCAGCCGAGGCGGCCAAAGCGGCGAGGGCATCAGGGGTCTGCTCCTTGTCGTTTGACAAGAGGTTGACTTGCACGATGGTCTCGGCATGGTAGTCATCGGGGAACAGCGGGCGCAGGGCGCGGTCGATGAGGCGTGAAATCAGCACTTCGTAATCGGAGGGCTTAGCCTCACGTTTAAAGAAACCGCCAGGGAACTTGCCCGTGGCGTAGTATTTTTCCCTATAGTCGACAGACAGGGGGAAGAAATCGGTTTCGGGAGCCACTTCAGTGGCGGAGCATACGGTGGCCAGGATGACGGTGTCGCCGCAGCGCAGCACCACCGAACCATCGGCCTGTTTGGCATAACGGCCAGTGTTGAGCGTAATCTCTTGACCGTTAGGCATGTGGATGGTTTGTGTAAATCCAATAGGACCCATAGTGATTAAAATTTTTTACTGTTTTCTCTTAGCTTCTATTGCGTATGGAATCGGTTGTAATAAATAGCAAAAAAAAGGCAATGTGTATTGCCTTTTTCTTGCGTTCCGCTCAGGCGGGCGAAAGTCTTACTTTCTGATGCCCAATTCCTTAATGATGTTACGGTATCTTTCGATGTCGGTTCTCTTCAAATAATCGAGAAGTTTTCTTCTCTTACCTACCAAGCCAACCAACGCACGTTTGGCCGCCACATCCTTGTGGTGAACTTTTGTCTGTTCAGTCAAATGCTTAATCCTGTAGGTGAACAAAGCGATTTGGCCTTCTGCTGAACCAGTATCGGCAGCGTTCTTGCCGTATTGGCTGAAAATCTCTGATTTCTTTTCTGCAGTTAAATACATAATTTTCTTTCTTTTACACTAAATTTGTTGTTCTAAACGGGCTGCAAAGATACGACTTTTTTGGAAAGTGGAAGGGGATTTGGAGAAATATTTTTGGAAAATAGCTTTTATTATTGCATGATTTGAAAAATATCTATACTTTTGCCCCGTGATGCAAAATTACTCAATCTACTGAGTAAATTTGCTCAATCTGTTGAGTAAAAATAGAATTATGTATCAAAGAACTGAATATCAGATATTAAAGAAAAGACTTGAGGAGCCGAGAAGGTTCATTCAGGTCGTGATGGGCCCTCGTCAAGTGGGGAAATCGACCATGGTGAAGCAGGTTTTGAAGGATTGCTCCATTCCAAACATGATGTTTACGGCTGATGCAGTTCCGGCCACTAACTTGTTTTGGATTAGTGAATGTTGGGAGTCAGTGAGGCGGAAAATGAAGGCTGAAGATGACAAGGAGTATATTCTGGTTGTTGACGAGGTGCAAAAAGTGAACTCATGGAGCGAGGCAGTCAAGAAAGAATGGGATGCCGACACTTTCAATGATTTGAATATCAAGGTGGTGCTGTTGGGCTCATCGCGTGTGATGTTGGACTATGGTTTAGCTGACAGTTTGATGGGACGTTTTGAGCGCATCGTGATGACGCATTGGTCGTTTGCTGAAATGCGGGATGCTTTTGGATTCAGTTTGGAGCAGTATGTTTATTATGGTGCCTATCCGGGTGCAGCCACTTTGATAGATGATGAAAGCCGTTGGTTGGATTATATCTCTGGTTCAATCATAGAGGCCACTATCAACAAGGATATTCTGCAAGGGGTTAAGGTGATGAAGCCGGCTTTGTTGCGTCAGACTTTCGAGTTGGCTTCGGCTTATTCGGGCATGGAGCTTTCGTTGACCAAAATGATGGGGCAATTGCAGGATGCAGGTAATGTGACTACCTTGGCCTCTTATCTTGGCTTGCTTGGCGATGCAGGTTTGGTTTGTACTTTGGACAAGTTTTCCGTTGACAATGCACGGAAGCGGAACAGCGTTCCCAAATATCAGGTTTTTAACAATGCCTTGAAGAACATCTATTGCGGGAAGTCGTACAATGAAGCGTTGGTGGATTCAAGGCTTTGGGGACGGTTGTTTGAGTCGGCCATAGGTGCACATATTATTAATGGTGCGTTTGCAGGGCGTTATTCGACCTATTATTGGCGTGATGAGAAAGGTCGCGAGGTGGATTATGTATTGGAAAAGAATGGAAAGGTTTTGGCCGTTGAGGTGAAAAGCAACACTGATGACAGCAATTCTGGATTGGGTGAGTTCCGCAAGCGGTTCAAGAAAGCAAATGCCGTTATTGTTGGAGATGGTGGCATAAAGGCGGAAGATTTTTTGCAGATGAACCCAGGAACTTTGTTTTAAGCATGGAATTATGATAGACATCGAAAAAGTAAAACAATGGGCAGTGATCCGTTGGACGTTAGGAGAATTGCATGGCGTCTCGCATTGGGAGCGCGTCGAGCGCAACGGCCTGCTGCTGGCCACGCCCGAGTGCGATGTGACCGTCATCCGGCTGTTTGCCTATCTGCACGACAGTTGCAGGGAAACCGACAGCTATGATGAGGCGCACGGCCCTCGTGCGGCCAAGATGATGGAGAGTTTGAGGGACAACCTCCTGAAAGACCTCAGTGACGAGCAGTTTGTTATGCTTCAACAGGCCTGCCGTCAGCATACCACGACGCACCGCACTGGCAATCCAACTATCGATGCCTGTTTCGATGCTGACCGATTGGATTTGGGACGGGTGAATATCAAGCCTGATCCCGAGAAAATGGCGACGGAGAGGGGGAAGGAGATGGCCGTTTCTTATCAAAAACTATGAAAAAATCAATGTAATAATGATTAATTCATAGTTTTTGATTGAATATAATCAGTAGCCAGTTATAGTTTCCCCTTCTGGGTACATTTCGTGTCTCTTATAATTCTCAATAGCTTTTTCCTTACTCGCATTAGCATAGCAATATTCGCACAAATGCGGGCAAGTATTATACTCGCCGATGTCCTTGCTCACCATGCAGCCGCAGAACTGCCGCTGGCCTTTGTCGCTGTTGTCCTTCTTCTTAATGGCAAATTGATTGTCACTGAGCATCAAGGCTTTGGCAGGAATCGGTTCTGTGCCAAACAATGAGTTTTCGATGGTCTTAATCTCCACACTAAGGAAGTCCATCAGGGTTTTGTCGTGGTGGGCGAAGCGAATCATCAAGTCGTCATCCACACAGCGGTTGTATTGGATACCATATTGCTTAAGGTCAATCTTCTCGCCGCAGGTGGCCAACTGGTAATGCCATTTTTGGTTGAGTTCTGAAAGTTTTCGGGCAAACTCCTCCATCTGCGGCGCCGTCCATTCCTGATAGTTTACATGGCTTTTTTCAAGGTTGGCTTTCACCTTTTTATATAAAGCGATGTCGGCATAACTGAAAACGAGTTTCTCTGTGTAGCCTTGCAGTTGGTCGCCAATGTTTTGCATTTTCCTCAGCAGGTCGTCAATGTCGATTCGGTCAGTCAGAATCAAAGGATCAAAACGCCAGATGAGACGGCCTTCACCCAATTTGTCCACCAACCTTTTGAAGGTGTCAATCCTTTCCTCCAACGGAGGAACGCCCTTTTCCAAGCCTTCTTTCTCATAATCGTTCAGTGTGTATTGGATATAGCAGCCGATGTTTCTTTCCTTCAGTTCGTCAAGATGTTCGAGCAGCGGTTTCGGGTTCTTCGACCAAAACACAATAAAACGGCATTTCTCATACGACATAAAACTCTTCACGCCATTAAACGGATTAGTCCAAGCAGAATAGCCCGCTTTCAGCCGATGGAAAAACCAGTCGGCATAGAACGCCGGAATGTCCGTGCTGCGGCTTGCGGAGATGATAACGGGGGCTTGCGCCTCAGCCATCATACCGTTATCTCGTTGGATTTGTGTCTTTTGCCATTGTGCCATATTCATGTTTTGTCGTTGGGGGCCAAATGCAAAATTACGCAAAGTCGCCTCATTATGCAAGTATAAGTTGAGCTTGCAATCAACCTGTTGGTCACGGGTCTGATTATTTAAGGAGAACAGTTGCTTTGAGATTAGAAGGTGTCCATGCCATCCCATATCACCAAGTCATGGCGTACATAGCCTTCTGTTCCTCTAATTCTGATTTTGTACCAACCTTGGGCCTTTCCAAGGCAAGGGTAGGTCTTGGGCATCTCACCAGCTTTGGTGGTGATTTGGCAAATGATGGATGATTTTAGGTCGGGTTGAGTGCGGACATTGACATTCGTCCGAAGGGTGTAGACAATGCCTTGTCCGTTTCTTGCACTGTATTCCACGATTTTATGCCCAAGTTTTGGGACCTCTACATCGTCTTGTACTGAAACAGTATATGAGGTTTGGTTGGTGCGAACATATCTTCCAACAACGTTCCCACGGCTGTCTACGACCATTTTCATTTTGTCAACGGAAGCAGCCTTAATGTTGGGGTCGCCGTCATCTACGTCTTCAATGGTATTGGCTTCCATTTCGGTACTTTCATCCGTCAGTTCTGTCATGGATGAGGTAGTGGCCTTACTTTCTTTTCCTCCACATGAATAGCACAGTATTCCTAAGGCAATTACGAGTGCTGCGGCAAACCAAAATCTTTTCATATACTTTATGTTTTATGGCGAAATGTCCGACAAAAGTACGAAGAAAAAGGCATTCGGCAAGAAAAAAGACGTTTTTGTCCCAATAAACGAAAAAAGCAAGACCTAAGTCTTGCTTCAGCGTAGCGGGATCGAGAATTGAACTCGAGACCTCCGGGTTATGAATCCGACGCTCTAACCTGCTGAGCTATCCCGCCTCGTTTCGGGGTGCAAAAGTAGATAATTTTTTGTTACGGTTGACAAAAAAAGCGGAAAAAAAGTTTTTGTACCTCGTTTTTGTCGCTTTGCATCATTACAAACGGAGCGAAGCAATCCAGAAGTATAGCTTTTTTTCTGGACTGCTTCGTTCCTCGCAGTGACGTCAACGGCTTGTTATTCCGTCAGTTCCTTGGCAGCCTGCTCAAGCTTGGTGTCGAGCGTCATTATAGCTGCATCAAGACCGTTAGTGGTGTCGCCTTTCATGCCGAAATAGAACTTGATCTTCGGCTCGGTGCCCGAAGGACGGATGGTGATCTTCGAACCACTCTCGGTGAAGAACTGCAACACGTCGCTCTTCGGCAGGGTGATAGGCGTGACCTTACCAGTAGCCAAGTCTTTGGCTTCCTGCAGCTTGTAGTCGCGCGTCTCGATAACCTTCTCGCCAGCGATGACGGTGGGCGGGGTAGCGCGGAACTTGGCCATCAAAGCCTTGATTTCCTCGGTGCCACTGATGCCTTTCTTGGTCAGTGAGACGAGTTTCTCCTTGTAGAGACCAAACTCCTTGTAGATGTCCATGAGGAGCTGATAGAGTGTCTTGCCTTGCTCGGCAGCCCAGGCAGCAGCCTCGGCGACCATGCTGGTGGCGATGACGGCATCCTTGTCGCGGACGAAGTCGCCAGCGAGATAACCGTAGCTCTCTTCACCACCACCGATGAACTGTTCTTTGCCTTCGAGTTCGAGGATCTTGTCAGCGATGTACTTGAAACCAGTCAGGACATCGTATCGGTTCACATTGTATTTCTTGGCCATCTCGAACAACAGCTCGGTGGTGACGATGGTCTTCACGATGAATTCCTTACCCGTGAGTTTGCCCAACTCGTTCCAACGGGTCAGCAAGTAGTAGACGAAGAGGCTGGCGGTTTGGTTACCGTTGAGCAGGATGAACTCGCCTTTGTCGTCTTTCACGGCGATGCCCACACGGTCGGCATCGGGGTCGGTGGCCATGACGAGGTCAGCGTTCACCTCTTGGGCTTTCTTCACGGCAAGTGCCATGGCGGCAGGCTCTTCAGGGTTGGGTGACTTCACGGTGGGGAAATTGCCGTCGACAACCATTTGTTCCTCAACGCAGTAGACGTTCTCGAAGCCCTTGCGTTTCAGGATTTCGGGCACCAAACGGCGACCCGTGCCGTGGATGGGCGTGTAGACGATGCGCATGTCCTTGTGCTTCTTGATGAGGTCGAGCGAAAGGGAGAGGCCGTACACCTTATTTAAATAAATGTCGTCGAACTTCTCGTCCAACACTGTGATGAGTTCGGGATTGCGTTTAAAGTTCACCATTGAGGGGTCGGTGATCTTTTCCACTTCGGAGATAACGTTCTTGTCGTGCGGGCTGACCAGCTGTCCGCCATCGTTCCAATAGGCCTTGTAGCCGTTGTATTCCTTGGGGTTGTGCGAGGCGGTGATCATCACTCCTGCGTCGCATTTCATTTCGCGCACGGCGAACGAAAGCTCTGGGGTGGGGCGGAGGCAGTCGAAGATGTAGACCTTGATGCCGTTGGCCGACATCACGTCAGCGGTGACGTTGGCGAAGGCGGGACTGTTGTTGCGGCCGTCGTAGGAGATGGCGATGCTCAAGTCCTTCTTGTCGGGGTGCATCTTCTTGATGTAGTTGGCGAAGCCTTGGGTGGCCATGGCCACGGTGTAGATGTTCATGCGGTTGGTGCCGGCACCCATGATGCCGCGCAGTCCGCCAGTGCCGAACTCGAGGTTGCGGTAGAAGCTCTCGATGAGTTCGTTAGGGTCATTGTCGAGCATGTTTTGCACGCTCTTTCTCGTTTCTTCATCGTATTGCTCAGTGAGCCACGATTTTGCTCTTTCGATGATTTGAGGATCCATATTGTTGATATTATGTTGTGTTATGTTCTTCGTGCAGCGGCTTGCGCCGTCTGGCAGGGACTCACGTCGCCTGCTTAATGTCCTGTCGCCCCTACGGGGCTTTGCTCCCACGTCGCTTCGCGTCTCCCCCTTTAAAGGGGGTGCCCGAAGGGCGGGGGATTAAACTACTCCTTGCTCTTCAACTCCTTCACACATCTCTCCAAACTCTCTCTCCATCCCGGTATCTCAATGCCAGCATAAGCCTTAATTTTGTTCAAATCCAACACGCTATATGCCGGTCGTTTGGCCTTGGTGGGGTATTGGTCAGTGGTTATAGGGTTCACTTTGCAAGTCTTTTCACCAATCTCCATGATGGCTGTGGCGAAGTCATACCAAGTGATTTGCCCTTCGTTCGTGAAGTGGAAGGTCTCGTGAACGGGAGCCTTTCCATTCTTGTTAAGTAGCGCTACTAAAGCCACAGCAAGGTCATGCGCCCAAGTCGGGCATCCTTTTTGGTCGGCCACCACGTTGATTTCGTCTTTGGTGTCGCCAAGCATGAGCATGGTCTTCACGAAGTTCTTGCCCACCGAGGAATAGAGCCATGCCGTGCGTACAATCATATAATTACAGCTGCTGTTTCGGATGACGAGCTCGCCGTCGGCCTTAGTGCCACCATACACTGACTGCGGATGGATGGGGTCGTTCACCTTGTAAGGCTCGTTGGCATCGCCGCCGAAAACGTAGTCAGTGGAGATGTGCATTAGCAAGGCATCATGCCTTTTGCAGGCTTCGGCCAGTACTTTTGGCGCAAAGGTGTTGACGAGTGTGGCCAGTTCGGGCTCGTCTTCAGCCTTATCGACAGCCGTATAGGCCGCACAGTTGATGCAAACATCAATCTGGTTGGCCTTGAAGCATTGCTCAACGGCTTCTTTGTTGCAGATATCCAAGGTGTCTACATCGGTGAAGAACCATTGGTGTTCAGCACATGCTATTTTCTGTAGCTCCGTTCCTAATTGGCCATAGCAGCCTGTAACTAATATGTTCATTTTCAATCGGTTTAAAAGGTATGTACGAATGCGATGCCCACCGACTCCTTGATTTGGAGCTTGGGCACGTTGTCGATTACGGTCTCTACGCCTTCAACGGTCTCATAGACAGGGAAGGTGGTGTTGTGGTCGTATTTCAGGTGGACGAATAGTATTGTCCGAATGTATTTGGTGATGAAAAAGTCTATGGTGTTCTCCCAGTTGATGTCGAGGGGCAGGCGGTCGTCGTCACGGCGCTCTATATAATTATAAAAGGTGTTGAGCATTGTGGTATAAGTGATGCTTTTGCTAATGGGCTGCTTATAGTTGATGATGGCATTCACGCCGATGGCAGGGGCGATGTTCTCTCCAGGAATCCATATGCTGTCCTGGTCGTAATAGCCTTTCTTGACGCCGAAACTGCCTTTGTCGGCCAGTTCTTGGTTCATCACGAAGGTGATCTTGCCGGCGAAGGGGCTCATGTAGATTTGGAAACGCTCGTCTTTGGTCTTGTAGGAGTAACCAGCCGAAACGGTAAAGTAGGCAGGTGCGAGGAAGCCAGAAATCACAGTGGAGTCGTTGGGATATTTGTAGCCGTTGGCAAATTGCGTGTTGAAAGTAGAGACCATGGTGACGTTCCATTGCGTCTTGCTGTTGAGCGAAAGGGAGTAGGTGAGGTCGATTTTGTCATCCTGCTTCTCGATACGCTTGTCGGCGAAGCGTGAAATGCCGAAAGCGAAGGTTCCTGTGAGTTTCTGCTCGAACGCTTTCTTGTGATCAAGTAGGGTGAAGTTAGCGAAGGTTTTTCCTGCCCAAGAGTTTTCGCCGCCAGCCGCCCAATTGGTAAGTGCCAACTGGTTGATGTTCAATCCGTAACTACCATGGAATGAGAGCCGTTCGTAGAGGATGTCGATGATGTTCTCTTTGGGTCGTGGTCCGTCGGGACGTTTGGGCGTGAGTGAGTCAATGTGGCGGTTGATGGTCACCAACTCGTTGTCGATGGCGACCCGCTCGTCCATGGCCTCCTCAAGGTGCCGGTTCATCACGTTGATGGTGTGTTGGATTTGTTCTACGTCGTTGTCGACGGCGTATTGCTGCAGGATGAGCGACTGCTTGATACGAATCAAGTCAAGAGTGTATTGGCAGATAGAGTCGATTTTAGGCGTGACAAAAACATATCGTTCTTGTCCAGAAAGTGAACAAGAAAACGATATTGTTATGAAAATCATGAAGATACGGAATAATAGCCTAAATTGTAATCTCATCTGGACACGACTCGTTGTTTCCAATCGCAAAATTATGCGATTTTTATGAGAAAAACGCAAACTTAGGCCAAAATATTACTCTTCTTCCAGCGGAATTTTGTGGTTGGTCTGGTAGAGGTGCTTCTTGACGTTTTCGTAATGGTAAGTGACCTTGGTCCACATCTCTACGGTTTTCTTGATGCCCAAAACGCGGCGTTGTGCGATGCGCATTTCTTCGCCGAGGCTGTGATAGATGGAACCAGAGATACCCACATAGAATGGACGTGAACACTCCGAGGCTATGCGCATGGCTTTGTAGATACATGAACCAAACCACGTGATATGTTCATAGCTATTGTCGGACAGGTTCTTGGTGCCCATGATATGCCCATGGTCGAGTCCAATCGCGAACTCCAAACCTTGAATGCCAGAGAACTGTTGCTTGAAGTCTTCGCTCAAGGCGTGTGCAATTTTCAGCGCGCCTTTTACAGCTACTTCCATTGACTCGTCGCGACCAGGATAGACAATGAGGAATGCATTGGGAGAGAAACAGTTGACAAAAGCCTCATCCTCTTCCGTGACAGTGGTGAGCACTTCCTTGAACATGGTGTAGGTTTGGGCAGCTTTGCGTCTGCCGTTTTCTTTAAGAATATAAGGAAGGTTCTTGATCTCAAAATAGATTATGGTGCCTTCCATATAAATGCCGGTACATCCGAGGTCGATTTTTGAAACGTTTTTTATGTCTTTTGTTTCGATGTAGTCAAACTCCGAATCAGCATAAGCAGAGAGCTTATTACTGAATTCTTCTTTCCAACTCATTTTTTTTGAGGTTTTAAATATGAGACTCTCTGATGGGGCTTATTCCATGTTCGTGTAAACGGCTTGCACGTCTTCGTCCTCATCCATCTTGTCGAGGAACTTCTCAATTTCCACCATCTGCTCGTCGGTGAAACTGACGGTTTGGTTGGGGAAACGTTGCAGATTGGCCTTCACTATGTTGATCTTGCGCTCTTCGAGGGCATCGTGCATGGTGCCATAATCGGTCCAGGCGGTATAGACGGTGGTCGTGGTGGTGCCTTCTTCCTCGTCGGTTTCACTGACGATTTCGTCCAGACCGTAGTCGATGAGCTCAAGCTCCAGTTCGTCCTTGTCCATGCCGGCAGGCATTTCAATCTCGAAGACAGCCTTGCGGGTGAACATGAATTCCAACGAGCCGATGGGCAGGAACGAGCCACCACACTTGTTAAAGTACGACTTCACGTTGGCCACGGTGCGGGTGGTGTTGTCCGTAGCGCATTCCACCATGCATTGGATGCCATAAGGACCTTTACCTTCATAGGTGATTTCCACGAGGTTGGCAGCATCCTTATCGGTGGCACGCTTGATGGCAGCATCGATGTTGTCCTTGGGCATGTTTTCTGCCTTGGCATTTTGGATGGCTTGGCGGAGTTTGGGGTTCATATCGGGGTCAGGACCGCCTTCCTTGGCAGCGATGGTAATTAGTTTTCCGAGTTTCGGGAACACTCTTGACATATGTCCCCATCTTTTCATTTTAGCCGCTTTGCGGTATTCAAATGCTCTTCCCATTATGTAGATTTTTAGATTATTTTTTATTTTTACCGTGCAAAAATACTAAATCGCTTTGAATTGGTGAATTTTATTGCCAAAAAACTTCATTTTTACTGTTTTCTCGTATTTTTGCAGGGTTAAGAATATTAAGAAGTGAAGATACTTGTTTTGACCGAAACCGATGCCTGCTGTGGTCCAATGGCGGCGGCTTTCCTGCGCGACTATTCCATTTCGCTCGAGGTGGTTTCAGCGGGAAGAAACCCATTGGAAACCGTTGATCTAATGGTGGTTGCGGTGATGAAGGAATGTCTGATAGACCTGTCAGGCTACGTGCCTTGCGATATGAAGACACTCGAGGTATCGGATTTTGATGCTGTGTATGAATGCCCAGAAAAGCCTTGTCCAGATACCCTTGATGCCTATCGTGAATTGCGCGATTTCATCAAAAACGAGTCATATTTGTTTTTCCGTAGTTTGTAAAAGTGAAGGTCCCTGAGCTTGTCGAAGGGCCGACCGATAGAATGACGGTGCTTCGACCCTTCGACATGCTCAGGGCTCAGCAACCTGTCTTCTCTCAACTCTAAACTAAAAAAGCCGCCCAACCATGGGCGGCTTTTCATCTTTTCTGAAATATTCCGATTAGGCTTCGGCAGGAGCTTCAGTAGCTTCGGCTTCGGCGGCCGGGGCTTCCTCAGCCGGGGCTTCCTCGGCGGCAGCCTCAGCAGCGGCTTCGGCTTCAGCAGCCTTCTTGGCTTCCAATTCAGCGAGTCTCTTCTTGGCGAGCTCGGCAGCGCGAGCTTCGTTGACTTGCTTCTCGGCTTCCAGACGGGTCTTCTTTTCGCCACGGGCTTTCTCTTCGTTGGCTTTGACGAGGTTGGCGGCCTTGGCTTCCTTCTCCTTCATCCAGTTCTGGAACTTGATCTCGGCTTGTTCCTCAGTCATAGCGCCCTTCTGGACACCACGCATCAGGTGATACTTCATCATGACGCCAGTCTTACTGAGCAGCGAACGGGCTGTGTCGGTAGGCTGGGCGCCAACGCTGTACCAATATAATGCTCTGTCAAACTTGATGTTGATCTGAGCAGGGTTGGTGAGCGGGTTGTAGGTGCCTAATTTCTCAATGAATTTACCATCACGTGGTGCGCGAGAGTCGGCAACTACGATGTGATAGAAGGGCTGACCCTTCTTGCCATGTCTTTGCAATCTGATTTTTGCAGGCATAATTTAATGTTTTAAGTTGATTTTTAATGAATTAACTAAAACCTACCCGAGGTTTCGGCTGCAAAAGTACAACTTTTTATCGGACTGGCAATCAGATCGGAACAAATTTTTCTCTTTTCCCTTTTCGTAAATCGCCCGACAATGCCTAATTTTGCCGCCGTTTTCAAAGAGCCAGGTCCCTGAGCCAGTCGAAGGACCAGCTTGAAAATAATGAGTAAATAATAATGCAAAAACAGAACACAAATCGTTGGGGCTATTTGGCCGGCATCATTTCGGGCATCACCTACGGAATGAACCCCCTATTTGGCGTGCCTGTTATCAACAAAGGATTAGACGTCAATTCTTTGCTATTTTATCGTTATGGTGTGGCAACCCTGCTGATGTTGGCTTACATGCTGATTGTGAAGAAGCAGATTCGCATCAGTTGGAAGCAATTCGGGTTGATGACGATTCTCGGTGTGTTGTTTACAGGTTGCAGCATTACTTTGTTTGAGGCATACAAATACATTCCATCTGGCATCGCCACGAGCATACTGTATGTCTATCCCATCATGGTCGCATTAATCATGATGTTTTTCAGACAGTTTCCGACTTGGCAAACTTGGGTCTCCATTTTTGCAGGTGTGGCGGGCGCTGTGCTGCTCTCCGTCAAGGGTGGGGGAGGCTTTATCGACTGGCGCGGCATTGCATTGGTTGTAGCTTCGGGCTTGTGCTATACCTTATTTATTGTCATCGTGAACCAAAGCAAGCAAATCAAGGCTTTGCCCAACCTTACATTGACTTTCTATTGTTTCTTCATTGGCTCGCTGATGCTGTTTGCTCTTTCGGGTTTTGGCGTGCATCTCAATCCCGTCCCCGATGTCGTCAGCTGGCTGAATGTGTTGGGCTTGGCAGTATTGCCTACGGCCATCGCTACCATCACCCTTGCAGCGGCCACCAAAGCTGTTGGGGCTACCAAGACCTCCGTCCTCGGCATCCTTGAGCCCTTGACCGCCATCGTTATCGGCACACTGGTCTTTCACGAAGCCTTCACGCTCAATGTTGCCATCGGCGTGGTGCTGATTCTGTTCGCTATATTGTTTATGATTCTGACGGAAAAGAAAGCCTAACCTTATTTCACTTGCATCTTGCTGATGCTCCAGCTTTGACCGTTATAGGCCTTCACCAGATACATGCCTGAAGCTAAAGCGGATACATCGATGGTGTGTTGTTTTCCGTTCGCTTGACCCTGCATAACGGTCTGACCGTTCATGTTTATAATCTCATAGTGACGCAAGCCTTCGAGACTTAGAGTCATTTTGCCTTGGGTGGGATTGGGATAGACGGCCATTATGTCCGTGATGGGTGCTTCGTTTTGAGGAACGCCCTCGAAGGCTCCATACTCAAAGATGTAATCGCAGACATAAATGAGTTGGCCGCTGTCGTTTGCGGTCTCCCAAGCATAGCCGAGGGGACGGTTGGCAAAGGTGTCCCAATTGTAGAGGGGCTCGGGATGATAAGGCATGAGCACATGGTTGATGGTGCACGCTTCATCGTAGGCATAACTCACGCGGTTGACGACTTGTCCGTTGGAACGATTTTCGCGTTGCAGGCAGTTGCCGTTGGCGTCGTAGGTCCTTTCGATGCTTGAGTCGGGTACCCAGCCGTTTGACCAATAGGAGTAAGCTTCGATAGTGCAATTGCCAGCCTCGTCGTAAGTGTAGGTGGTCAGGGCAGAGTTGCTCCAGCCAGTACCGCCCCAAGCGTCGTTGTATTCTTCGAGGCATTGCGTGCAGAGGCCGTCGGTGTTGTAGGTATAGGTGCCGCGCATAAGCAGCATACCGCCGAGGGTCATCTCGTAGCTGGTGAGCAGGTTGCCGTCATAGCTGTAGGTATATACGCCTTGCAACTCGAATCCGCTGCCCCAATCGTTGTAGTTGGTGCGGGTGAGGCGGTGGTTGCTGTCATCGTAGGTGTAGGTGATGTAGCTGGGGAAGATCCACTCGTTGTTGTAGTATTGGTAGCAGTCGATGCGGATCACGTTGTCGCGCTCGTCATAGAAGAGCGAGTCGATGAAGTCGTCTATTTCGCCGCCCATGTTTGAGGTGGAATGGTAGGATTTTAAGAGGTTATCGGCATTGTAGTAGAATTGTACCTGGTCGACTTCGTCGTCGGAATAGCAACGATTGAGGAAATAATCCTGTGCCATGGCTGCGTGGCAGGAGAGGAGGGCTATAATTAAAAGAAGGAACTGTTTAGGGTTTTGCATGATGATTTGCTTTAGGTTATGATGAAGCAAAAATACATAAATAGTTGCTTTGGCGAGAGAAATGTCTTGGAATTCAATCAGGACATTGTTTTTTCTTTTCAGACCCCTTGCACCGTCCGCCAAAATTCCTTATTTTTGAACCCCGAAAACTTGAGCAGAATCCTCTCAGACTCTACACTCTAAACCCTAAATTTTCAACTGATTATGTTTTTAGTATTCGATACTGAGACCACCGGTCTACCCAAAATTGATAACGCCCCCGTGAGCGACGTCGACAACTGGCCTCGTCTGGTACAACTGTCGTGGCAAGTGCATGACGCCCTGGGCAGACTCGTTGAATATCAAAACCACATTGTTATCCCCGACGGCTTCGAGATTCCCATCAATGCCAAGGCGGTGCACGGCATCTCTACCGAACATGCTTTGAAGTACGGCCGTCCACTCAACGAGGTGCTTGACAGTTTCAAGCAATCGGCTTCCCAAGCCAAATACCTCGTAGGCCACAACCTTAATTTCGACTTGAACGTCCTCGGCGCCGAGTTCATCCGTGCAGGTCGCGAGAACCCGTTGCCGCAATGGCCCGTCATCGATACCATGTCGGAAAAGGTCGCTGATTTCTGCCAACTGCCCGGCGGCAAAAACGGCAAGTTCAAGTCCCCAAGACTGAGCGAGCTTCACCATATTCTCTTTGATGAGTATTTCGACTCGGCGCACAACGCCTGTGCCGACGTGCAGGCTACGGCTCGTGTGTTCCTTGAGCTATTGCGTCGTGGCATCATTGACGAACACGACCTGGGCATCGACGCCCAGTTTATGGATGATTTCAAGGCGGCCAACCCTGAGATGATACAGCCTGCTCCCATTGAGATTGTGCCTAACAGCTTTGAGGACGAAGTGGAAGGAGAAGAAGTTCCTGAAATAGGCGACTATGTACCTCAACACTTCACACACCTGCATGTCCACTCGCATTATTCCATGCTTGACGGTATGTCGAAGGTGCCTGACTTGGTGGCGAAATGCAAGAAAAACGGCATGTACAGCCTCGCCCTTACCGACCACGGCAATATGTTTGGTATCAAGGATTTTGCCGACACGGTAAACAAGGAGAACGGCAAGGTGGAGGACGCCATCAAGGAGCAAGAGGCCATATTAAAAAAGGAGGAGGCCACTGAAGAGGAGAGAGTTGCTGCACAAACCGAGATTGAAAAGTTGAACGGACAGTTCTTCAAGCCTATCTTCGGCATCGAGACTTATTGCGCCCCCCACGGCATCGAGGTGAAAGAAGGCCGTAACGAGAAAAGATGGCATCTGATACTGCTAGCTAAGAACAAGGCGGGTTATCATAGCCTTTGCAAACTGAGCTCGATAGCCTTTACCGAGGGATACTACTACAACCCACGTATCGACCATAGCTTGCTTGAGAAATACCACGAAGGCCTGATTTGCAGTTCGGCCTGTTTGGCAGGAGAGGTGCCGCAAAAGATTATGAACGGCGATATGGCAGGTGCCGAAGCCTCCATACAATGGTTCAAAAACTTATTTGGTGAGGATTACTACCTTGAGGTGCAGCGGCACAAGACCGACAAGCCAGGTGGCGATACCGAAGTTTATGAGCGCCAAAAGGAAGTGAACAAGATTCTCTTCGACTTGGCAAAGAAATACGACATCAAAGTCATTGCTACCAACGACGTTCACTTTGTGGAAGAGGAGCACGGCGAGGCGCATGACCGTCTTATCTGCCTTAGCACGGGCAAGGACTTGGACGACCCCACGAGAATGCACTACACCAAACAGGAATGGCTGAAGACGCCCGCCGAAATGGGCCGTATCTTCTCCGACCATCCCGAGGTGCTGGAAAATACGCAGGAAATTGTCGACAAGGTGGAGACCTACAGCATCGACTCCGACCCGATTATGCCCATCTTTCCAATCCCTGAGGAGTTTGGCACGGAAGAGGAATATCGTAAGAAGTTCACTGAGGAAGACCTCTTCAACGAGTTCACCCGCGACGAGCACGGCAACGTGGTGATTTCGCAGGAAGAAGCAGAGAAGAAGGTCAAGAAATTGGGCGGTTACGACAGGCTTTACCGTATCAAACTTGAAGCCGATTACTTGGCTAAACTGACATGGGATGGTGCGCATCAGCGCTATGGGGAGAACCTCACGGAGGAACAAATTGAGCGCATTAAGTTCGAGTTGCACGTGATGAAGACCATGGGTTTTCCAGGTTATTTCCTTATTGTGAGTGACTATATTAGAGCTGCACGCGAGGAATTGGGTGTCTCAGTCGGTCCAGGCCGTGGCTCAGCGGCAGGCTCCGTAGTGGCTTATTGCTTGAAAATCACCGATCTCGATCCGTTGAAATACGACTTGCTGTTTGAGCGTTTCCTCAATCCCGACCGTATCTCACTTCCTGATATCGACGTCGACTTTGACGACGACGGCCGCGGTCGCGTGTTGGACTGGATTACCAAGAAATACGGCAAGGAAAAGGTGGCCCATATCATTACCTACGGCACTATGGCAGCCAAGTCGGCCATTCAGGATGTGAGCCGTGTGCAGAAGATTCCGTTGTCGAAAGTGGCGGAGATCAAGGGCTTTATTCCCGATAGGAACTTTGACGAAGCAGCTGTGAAGGCCGTTGAGGGCGAGGTACCCAAGAAGATGCCCAAGGTCAATCTGAGGAACTGCTACAAATACGTACCCGAGCTGAAGGAAATGCTCAATGGCGCCGACCCCAACATCGCGTCGATGCTAGTTTACGCTGAGGAGTTGGAAGACACCAACCGACAGACGGGTGTCCACGCCTGTGGTGTCATCATCGGCGCTGATGACTTGACCAACGTGGCACCTGTGGCCACAGTGGAAGACCGAGAAACCAAGCAAAGAGTGGTGGTCACGCAATACGACGGCCATGTCATTGAGACCGTGGGTCTCATCAAGATGGACTTCCTTGGCCTGAAGACCTTGACCTTGATCAAGGATGCCTTGAAAAACATCAAGAAGACCCATGGCGTGGACATCGACATCGATCACATCCCGATTGATGACAAGTTGACTTACGAGCTGTATTCGGCAGGCAATACCATTGGCACCTTCCAGTTTGAATCTCCTGGTATGCAAAAGTACTTGCGCGAGCTGCAACCATCCGTCATTGGCGACATTATCGCAATGAACGCCCTTTATCGTCCTGGCCCGATGGACAATATCCCCGACTTCATCGCCCGCAAGCAAGGTCGGCAGGAGATCAAGTACGACTTTGATTGCATGGAGAAATACTTGAAGGATACCTACGGCATTTGCGTGTATCAGGAGCAGGTGATGTTGCTCTCGCGTGAGTTGGCTGACTTCACCCGTGGTGAGTCTGATACATTGCGTAAGGCTATGGGTAAGAAGCAGTTGGCTAAGATGGAAGAATTGTATGGCAAGTTCATGAAACAAGGTGTAGCCAAGTTGACACAAACCGAACATCTGCCTGAGGATGAGGTGAAGAAACGTTTGGAGAAGATTTGGGAAGAGTGGAAGAAGTTCGCTTCCTATGCCTTCAACAAGTCGCATGCGGCCTGCTATTCGTGGGTGTCGTACCAGACGGCCTATCTTAAAGCACATTATCCCGCCGAGTTTATGGCGGCAGTGCTCAACAATGAGTTGGGCGACATCAAACAGGTGAACTTCATGACCGAGGAATGCAAGCGAATGAAGATTAATGTGCTTGGCCCAGATGTCAACGAATCGGAGTATAAGTTTTCGGTCAACGAGAAAGGTGAAATTCGTTATGGTATGGGCGGCATCAAGAACGTGGGCGAGGCGGCTGTGGCAGGCATCGTGGCGGAGCGCGAGGCCAATGGCAAATACAAGGACTTCGTTGACTTTGTGATGCGTATTGCTGACAAAGGCCTCAATGTCAGGGCCTTGGAAAGCATGGGTATGGCGGGTTGTTTCGACAGCTTCAAGGGCTTTCATCGTGCTATGTTGTTCTATATCGCTCCCAACGACTCAGTGCCTTTCTCTGAACGCGCCATGCGTATGGTGGCTTCCTACAATGAGAAGAAAAACTCCGCGCAGATGGACTTGTTCGGTTTTGGCGACGAAGGCGCGAATGAGGAGACCTTCAATATCCCGTTGCCAGCGTGTGAGCCTTGGTCTAAGATGAAGGAACTTGAAATGGAGAAGGAGGCTTTGGGCTTCTATATCTCTTCGCATCCAATGCAGGTCTATCACTTGCCTATCAAGTATTTCTGTAACTGTGATGTGGAAGGGATGAAGGCGGCACTGAACGATGTGGAGAAGAACCAGGGTCGACCTGTACGGTTGGGCGGACAAATCACGAAGTCAGAAGAGTTCCCTACCAAGAGTAATCCACAAGTCAAATATGGCCGCTATACCTTAGAGGATCAAACAGGCGTGTTCAATTTTATGTTGTTTAGGGAGAATTTCTTGAACTTTAGTAACTTGTTAAAAGTAAATGAGTTCGTGATGCTTTCTGGTACTATGTCTATGCCTTATCCCAAGAAGAATGGTGATGAAATCATTCCACCGTCCGTCTTGGAATTGCGCATCAACGATGTAAAATTGCTCGACTCGTTGCTTGCCAACACAAGCAAAACGGTCTACATTAAATTGAACGTGGCCGAGATGAACAAGGAAAGCATGGAGGAGTTTATTAAGCTGTTGAAGGGAAATCCTGGAAAACAGCATTATAAGTTGCATCTTTTCGACCCGTTGGGCAAGAAATCCTGTAATCTGACCCCTGTGAAAGGTTCAATCAATGCTCAGGAGGTATTGCCTTTGCTTGAAAAAATGCCTTTTGTGGAATTTGACTTGCGATAAAATAGAAAATTTGTATCTTTGCAACTCGAAAATGAGTAGAAACAATATTATCAACTAATTAGATTAATACAATGGCAGTAATTCAAATGACCGACGACCGTTTTGAAGAAGTCGTCCTGAAATCGGAACTCCCTGTGATGGTGGACTTTGGCGCCACTTGGTGCGGCCCTTGCAAAAAGGTTGAGCCCATCGTCGATGAACTTTCAGAAGAATATGCAGGCAAGATGATTGCCGTGAAGTGTGACGTTGAAGAATGCCCCGGCACTGCTGGAAAATATGGCATTATGAACATCCCCACCGTCCTTTATTTCAAGGATGGCCAGCCCGTCGACAAGAACGTCGGCGCCGCGCCCAAGAAGGTGTTTGTGGAGAAACTGGAGAAGCTGTTCTGACTATGACCAGTGACTATGACTATGACCGCTTTTACTTTGAGTTGAAGCGGTCATAGTCATTGTCATAAGTCATTGTCAACAACTAAACAATCAACAATTCAATAGTTCAACAATTTTGGACTTTTCAATCGATAGGAACCGGCTGACGCAATTCGGCAGTTTGGAGTTCTTGGCACGTCAAATCGTGGAGGGATTCATCACGGGTTTACACAAGAGTCCCTTTCACGGTTTTTCTGTTGAGTTCGCCGAACATCGCTTGTACAACACGGGTGAACCCATCCGCCATATCGACTGGAAACTCTATGGGCGCACCGAGAAGCTCTTCGTGAAACGATACGAGGAGGAGACCAACCTGCGCTGCCAACTGGTCATCGACCAAAGCTCGAGCATGTGCTTCCCCGTGAGGCAAAAGATTGACTTTGAGCATCCCAACAAACTCTTTTTCTCCATTTATGCCGCTGCATCGCTGATGGAGCTGATGCGCCGTCAGCGCGATGCCGTAGGCTTGGACTTGTTTGATGAGACGATTTCATTCCACGAACCAGCCAAGTCGTCCAATGTCCACAACAAGTTGATCTATACTGAACTGGAGAAACTGATTGACACTTACGACAAAAACAACCGCAAGACCACCTCGACGCCGCAGTGCCTGCACCAGATTGCGGAGATGACGCATCGCCGAAGCCTTGTGGTGATTTTCACCGACATGCTTGATGGCCTAGATGACTACAAACCGATGTTTGAGGCCCTGGAGCACCTTAAATATAATAAGCACGAGGTCATCTTGTTCCATGTTTTTGACTCGACATTGGAGCAAAACCTCGACTTCGAGAACCGCCCGTACCGTTTTGTCGATTTGGAGTCGGGCGATGTGCTGAAACTCAATCCTATTGAGGTTCAGGAAGCCTACAAAAAGATTATGACCGAGCGCAAGGAAGCTTTGTTGCGCCATTGCTACCAATACCAAATCGACTATGTTGAGGCTGATATTAATAAGGACTATAATCAGGTTTTGACGAGTTATCTGATTAAAAGATCGAAGTTGCATTAAAACGTTGAAGGCAGTACCGTAACAAAAAAGTCCGAGAGAAAAACTCCCGGACTTTTCGTCTCCCCGAAGGGAAAATTACTTACCTAACAATAACTTTCACAGAGACGTTGCTCTGGTTATTTTGCAAATTGATGACATAGACTCCGCTGGTGAGGCTGTGACTAATGCGCTCAATGCTGCCAGCATTGATCTGTTTCATCAACATAGGCTGACCGAGGATGTTGTACACGGTCATGCTATAGTGGGCGTTGTCGCCATTTTCAATCACAAATTCGTTGCTGGTGCTCCAAACTTTCACGTTGGTAGCCATGTCTTCTTCAATACCGTCATCGGTGAGGTCGATGAAGATAGGATCGTCCAAACCAGCGTTCGGGTTGACAGTGTTGGCATTGGGGTTCCATTGGCCATAAAGCTCGACAGGATAGTAATCTTGGAACCAGTAGTGCGTTATGTCGAAGACCAATATATAGTTAATACCCATCTCGTTGTCGTTGGGCAAAATGCCGCCAAACCAGCCGTCTTTGCCAGCCACCTCTTCCTTGTAGAAGTCGGCATACTGGTTAATATTGCCAAAGTCGACACCTGTGGTCTCAACGGTGGTAGAGTAAACTGGACGTAAGTCAGAGGTGTTGGCAAACATTTGGGCAAAGGTCATGGGATCCTCGTTGCTCTTTACATAGAAGGCTGTGCCTTGGTTGGCATTGTGTTCAGTACCAAAGTTGAGCACGGTCGCGTAGTCTTCTGTGGTGAAGGTGCGCTCAACAGTAGTGCCTTCTTGGCCATCGTTGATGCGGATACGCAGATAGACGTGGTTGCCAGGCGTGAAGCGGGCATTGGCAGTAGGTTCGTTGATGCACCATACAATGGCATCGCCATCCCAATTGGTGGTAAACTCGCCATAGCCACCTTCTGTGGCCAGACTTGGGCTTGTGCTACGGTAGAAGCCATCAAGGTCGGCGTAGATAACATTGCCGGCGCCTGCGGTTTCGGGACCGTCGTTTTCGTCGACGAACTGGTTAGTGTAACGATAGGAGGTGTTTGGCTCGAGATTGCGGAACCAAACTTCAGTGGCCACAGGCACACGGTTGTTGTTGGAACCGTTGTTGCCTTGGATGTAGAATGGCATGTATGCCTCAATCATAGGCTCGTTCTCGCTGTGTACAGTACCGGTCACGTTGACCACAGCGGTAGCATTGCCACCTTCGTGAGTGATAGTACCTTCGTAGGTGCCGATTTCGAGACCTTCCACCAGACGGACGAAGATGGTCACGGGCTGGTCAACAAGTTCACCTTCAGCGAAGGGGATTTCGAGGGTTATGAAATACGCTTCATCATCCAATGAGATTTCAAAGTACTCGCTTGCGGTCACTGTGATGTTGCCTTCACCTTCGAGGTTGGCACCCGTCAAAGTGTAGCTCTGCGAAACTGAAGGGCCTTCGCCTTCAGTGTAATCGAGGCCACTAATAGTATTAGGTGTGGCCGTCAAAGTGGGTGTGGGAGTGGCACTGCCCGAAACGAGCATGATGTCGTCGACTTCCCAACCGGCAGCTTCAGTGTCGGTGCAATGGTACTTGAAGGCAATGTGGCAGTTCGAGCCCTCATAATCATCAAGACTGATGTCGCCTGATGGAGTCCAGTTCCAACCGCCTTGAGAGAGGTTGCATTCGAGCTCTTGCCATTGTTCAGGGATTATGTCTTGTCCATTGTGTTGGTTGGAGAAGTACACGTGGAGGCTATCTCCAGTGTAGTTCTTGGCCGTGAGGAAGGTCAGTACCACGTTGTTATAGCTATCAAGGTCGAAAGCGGGTGAGATGAGCCAGTCGATTGTCTCTGGATGGTTATAACCATTGGCGTAGGCGTAGTGGTTGCCTTGGTAAGAGCCGATGCGCCAGAGCGAGTCGCCCATTTGACATTTTTCAGTCCAGCCATGCCAGCCTTCCTCCCAATCTTGGTTGAAGATGATGTTGAGGTCGTTTTGGATGATGTATTCTGCACTGACAATGGGGCTGTCATTGCAGTCATCATTCACGGCATAGGCCCAGATGGTTGTGTTTTCACTAATGGTGATGGTTCCTGTGTATGGATTCCAAGGACCGTTTTCTGAAACCGTACTATAATATATAATAGCACCTTCTGTAGCACAGCTGATGATTACTTCTTGAGCTTCATAATAGGTGCCTCCAGCAGGACTGAAGGTCGGGGTAGCTACTGTGCATGGGCCGCCTTCGCCTTGCATGAAGATGTCGAGGAAGAAGTTGTATTCACCGTTCGCCATGTTACTGATGGCATATGCACCAACTACGCTGTTGGCGTCAGTGACACGGAGTGCCATACCACGATTTGTCGTTGTGGCGTTTATGATGTTGAAGCCGTAGTAGTCGGGAACCAGGCTGGCGGGGTCGGAGGTGCCGGTACCAATTGTCCATATGGTCTTTTCGCTATCCATCGCGAAGTTGGTTCCTGAACTGCCATAGCCAATCATTTGGCCGTTTGCATTGGTGAATGTATAGCCGTCGGCTGTGATGCCAACCGTCCAATAATAGTTGTCCTCATCGGAGAGGATTTCTGATGGGATGATTTCGTCGCCACCGTTCATCGCGCTGGTGAACTCGGTAGTGGGCAGTCTGCCGCTGACCAAGGTGTTGCCGATGGCGAAGTAGGCGTTTGCCGTCTCGTTGTAACGGGCGGCCAAGATAATTTGGTTGCCTGCAGCAAGCTGGCTGACATCGGAGATGCGGATATAGTCGCCACCGGGGACAGGTTGTGCGGTGACCGTGCCACTGCAAGTCACATTAATATTGCCAGCTTCTGAATTAATAATAAGGTTTGTTGTATAAGTGCCCACGGCAAGATCTGGGGCCATTCTTACATAAATAGTCTGGTCGATGATGCCGTTTGTCGGATTAAGCGTTATGCTCGATTCATTCGAAAAGTTGCTGCCTGAAGTGCGCGAAATCTGGAAGTATAAGTCGGGATTGCTCACGATGATTGGCTCTGTGAGGTTCATTCCCGAAATAACAAACGACTGCTCATCCAACGAAGCGTTGCCTTCTATGTAAGTGAATCCGGAGAGGGAAAGCGGTGTCACGTTGACAACAGGTTCTGTTGTTGTGCTCTCGCCGACGAGCATGATGTCATCGACTTCCCAAGCAGCGGCTTCCGTGTCGGTGCTGGTGTATTTGAAAGCGATATGGCAATTCGTACTACTCATAGTGGCAAGGCTGACGGGCCCTGATTCAACCCATTCATAGTTGCCTTGTGACAGGGCATAGCCAGTCAGAGGTTCCCAGATAGTCCCAGGCGTGTTTGGGTCTTCACCATCGTAATTGCTGGAGAATAAAACTTCAATGACGGGACCTGTGAATTTCGTAGCTGTCCTGAAGGTCAGCACGGCATTGCTGACATTGCTCAAATCGAAAGCGGGCGAGATGCACCAGTCTTCGTTGGCATGTGCGGATCCGGCACTGAAACCGTTGGCATAAGCATAGTGGTTGCCGTTGTATTGGGCCACGGTCCAACTCATTTCACCATCCACGTTGACGAAGGTCCAACCGTTCATTTCGCCTTCCCAGTCTTGGTTGAAGATGGTGACCGTTCCGGATCCCGTTTGGATGATGTAAGCTGCTTCGACAACGGGGCTGTTGTTACAGCCTTCCTTCTCGGCGTAAGCCCAGATGGTCATGCTCTCGTCGACGGTGATGGCATCTTCGTATTCTTCCCAAGGACCGCTTGCTGATTCAAGGCTGTAATAAATGGAGGCGTCATTGGTGGCACAGCTGATGGTGACATCTTGGGTTCCATAGTAAGTGCCGCCTACAGGACTGAAGGTCGGGGCAGCCACGGTGCATGAGCCGCCTTCGCCTTGCATGAAGATATCGAGGAAGAAGTTGTATTCACCGTTCGTCATGTTACTGACGGCGTATGCACCGACTACGCTGTTGGCGTCTGTAACACGGAGTGCTATGCCACGACCCGTCGTTGTGGCGTTAATGATGTTGAAGCCGTAGTAGTCGGGAACCAGGCTGGCGGGTTCGGAGGTGCCGGTACCAATTGTCCAGACGGTCTTTTCGCTATCCATCACGAAGTTGGTTCCTGAACTGCCATAGCCAATCATTTGGCCGTTTGCGTTGGTGAAGGTATAGCCGTCGGCTGTGATGCCAACCGTCCAATAATAGTTGTCCTCATCGGAGAGGATTTCTGATGGGATGATTTCGTCTCCACCGTTCATCGCGCTGGTGAACTCGGTAGTGGGCAGTTTGCCGCTGGCCAAAGTGTTGCCGATGGCGAAGTAGGCGTTTGCCGTCTCGTTGTAACGGGCGGCCAAGATAATTTGGTTGCCTGCAGCAAGCTGGCTGACATCAGAGATGCGGATATAGTCGTCACCCGGGACAGGTTGTACGGTGACCGTGCCACTGCAAGTCACATTAATATTGCCAACTTCTGAATTAACAATGAGGTTTGTGGTATAAGTGCCCACGGCAAGATCTGGGGCCATTCTTACATATATAGTCTGGTCAATGATGCCGTTTGTCGGATTAAGCGTTATGCTCGATTCATTCGAAAAGTTGCTGCCTGAAGTGCGCGAAATCTGGAAGTATAAGTCGGGATTGCTCACGATGATTGGCTCTGTGAGGTTCATTCCCGAAATAACAAACGACTGCTCATCCAACGAAGCGTTGCCTTCTATGTAAGTGAATCCGGAGAGGGTAAGCGGTGTCACGTTGACAACAGGTTCTGTAGTTGAGGTCTGGCCGACGAGCATGATGTCGTCGACTTCCCAACCAGCGGCTGAGCCTTCTTCGCTAGTGTACTTGAAGCCGATATGGCAGTTGGAGCTGTTATAATCGCTGAGGTCAATGTTGCCAGATTCAGTCCAAGTCCAAGAACCAGTTGAAAGTGTGCAGGGCAACTGAATCCATGTTGCGTTGTTTGGATTTCCCTCGTCGTAATTTTCTGAGAAGAGCACCTCAAGTGTGGGACCATTGTAGTTCTTAGCTGTGCGGAATGTCAGCACAGCATTGCTGACATTGCTCAAGTCGAAAGTGGGCGAGATACACCAGTCTTCGTTGGCACCTTGATTGTATGCGTTGGCGTATGCGTAGTGGTTGTTTTGGTATGAGCCAACACTCCATGATGCCGGGCCGTCAACATCGAAGAAGATCCAACCGTTCATTTCGCCTTCCCAGTCTTGGTTGAAAATGGTGACTGATCCCGAGCCTGTTTGGATAATGTAGAAGGCTTCGGCGACGGGGCTATCATTGTAGCCTCCCATTTCGGCATAAGCCCAGATGGTCATGCTCTCTTCAACCAGGATAGCTCCTGAGTATGGGGTCCAAGGACCATTTTCTGATACTGTGCTGTAATAGATGTTGGCGCCCTGCGTGGTGCAGGTGATGCTCACGGTTTGGGCTTCTGTATAGGTACCCGCGGCGGGCGTGAAGGTAGGTGTTGCCACGGTAGGTGTGGGTGTGCTACCAGTGACGATGCCGGAAACGCTGACGTGTGTCGTGTTGATTTCGTCGGAAACGATGGCAATTTGTTCGTTGTATGTGCCTGCTTCAAGACCGGCTTTCAGTCGGACGCAAATCTGGATACCGAGTAATTCCCCTGATGTTGGGATGTAGATCATGGCTGGATTTTCGGGTACGAACTGCTCGATGGACTGAGTGGAAACCTCAAAATTCTCTGAGGGAATCACGCTGACATCGTGAGTCAATTGGTCACCGCTTATAAAGAAATATTGGATTTCCGATGGGCCTCCAGCCTCATATTCATACTCAAAGCCGGAAAGTGTCGTTGGAGTGACGGTTAAGTTTGAGGTTGAGGGTGTTTCGATTAAAGTCACGTCGTCTGCCAAAGCGACTCTAAGTTGAGGCACATTGAAATAACCGATGATGCTGATGACATCCACAACATCGCCTTCTTCAATGCCCGTCAGGGCAGGAACCTTGTAAATATTGATGCTGGAACCATCTTGTGTCAACGGAGTGTTACCGCTAGTGTTGATGGCACCGATGATGGCGCTTTCGATTTTCACACGGGTGCACTGTAAGGCGTCAGCACCGCCTTCCAATACTTCGGCGATGGTCTTCACGGTCAGAGGCAGTGTGTTGCCTGAGGAGAGGATGGTAAACTCGTCGGCATTGCCGCCATTGATGCCGTTCAACTCGACCAGACCATTGTAAACGGTGTGTTTGCCATAAGCTTGCACGAGGTCGCCGATGGCGAGGTTCGTGGGGACAGTGCTTGAGTTGAGGAACAGGTCAATACCCGCAGTCTCATCTTGGATATAGACGTTGCGACCATCGATGAAGGTTACCACACCTTGCACCAAGGCGTATTCATTGTTGTTGAGGGCGCGTGCTTCGGCGATGGTGATGGGGGTTGGACTCGGGGTTTCGGCAATGATATAAGTGGCCGAGGCAATACTGCTATCGAGATAGCCTTCTTTCATTGCAATGGCTTTAACCGTAGTGGTTTCGGTGATGTTGATGGCATTGGTGTAAACCGTGCCGTCCTCCATCGGGTTGGTACCGTCAAGGGTATAGTAAATGGTTGCCCCTTCGGTGGCGCAGCTGATGGTGACCGATAGGGCTTCATTATAGGTGCCACCTGCGGGGTTGAAAGTCGGCATGGCAACGGTTTCCTGCGGGGGAGTGCCTCCTGTGGTCCAGGTGATATCAATCTCGCTCAAATACATAGCGCCATTTGCTGAGCGAAGGCCAAGATATTCGTATGAGTCGGTGATTTCCAACTCGGTACTTGTGCCATTGACAATGGTTCCCAACAAAGTACCTTGTAAGTCTGTATTGTACAATTCTGTCGGAGAAGTATAGGCAGAGTGGCTGCCATACACGTTCAAAGTTCTGCCATCGACTGTGCTTTCGTTCCATGTGACAGTAACGTTGGTGATTGTACCGCCCGATGCGGTGGTGATAATGCCAGAGTTGCTGTTGTTGCTTCTCAGTTGGATGGATTCGTTGCCGCCCGCGCTTTGACCGGCATACACAGCATCGGAATTGCTGGTCTTTCCTTCCCAACTGGTATAGGTTGTGCCAGTGACACCAGTTAGCTCTCGGTTAAGAACATCGGTGATGCTCGTTCGGGATTGCGCCCAAACGTTCATTCCCGTCAATAGCAACAAGGCTGTCAACAAAAAAGTAAAGTTTCTTTTCATTGGATGATGATTATTTGTTTGATATTTAATGATTTAATTCAAAACGAATCCATATATGGATAAGCACTCAAAATTAGGAAATTGTGGATGATACAGTTGATTGAGGCTCCAATAAGTTTTCAACATTTTATCAACAGGTTTATCAACAATGACGTTGAAAACTTTTTTTGAGAGAATCAGACAAAAAAAGAGACACCCTAAGGATGTCTCAATATTGGTGGTTTTTAGATTATAGTGCTATATAGATGCTTATTTTGTCTTTTTATAGGTGATTCCTGAGTTTATTCTAAGGATTTTGTCCCATTCGATGCAACCATTCTCATCGCAGTATTTGGAGGCAAACTCAACTATGAATTTGGTAATCATTGCATCGTATTCTTTTTGATATAATTCATTTTTTATTTTTGCATCGGTTCCCATAGGCTCAATGATATCAGTGTAGAGTGTGTCGGAACCAGAGATGAATCTCCAGAATTCTTGTCCACAAATCTTCGTCCTGGTGTCATTCTCACTGTGCTCTGTGCCATAACAGCAACCTTCAATAGCTAAACAGACGTTTTTGTTTCCACTAGTATGGTAGATTTTTATAGCTTTTCTGAAATTCTCCATTTGTTTTTTCAAAGAAGTAGAATTAGACCATTTTGGTCCTGATTTGATGCTTATGACATAGTGGCAACCATCTTTGTCCATTTCTAAATCGATACCATCGGCCGAGCTTTTTCTTCCGTCATAGACCTCTTTCGCTACAAAAATGGCTAGTCCTTCAAGCCAGTCACCGAACATGGTTTCTTCTGCTGATGACATAAAAGCAGAAGCCAGGCCTCTAACTAGTTGGTCTGCAGCATTGATGTTTTTGGCTTTGTACATATATGGGTTCTTTTTCTTTAGCAATTCCTCGAGTTTAAGCTTTTTGAGTTTGTTGATTCTTGCTTCGTGAAATTGGGAAATGTTGTCTCGGACATAACCTTCCACTTTGTTGATTAAGTTATCCATAACTGTGTTTTTTCCTTTTTTGTTTTCTTTTCTAGATTCAAAGAGTAGAGAGAACTCCTCATCTTTGGTATGCTTATATCTTGAGTATGGTATTCGGTTTTGTGCTTCCTCATTCATGTTTATCCGCCCATAAATGTACTCCATAACCTGATGACCAACTGCATAACCCAACCCAACAGGAACAGCATTTCCTATTTGTTTGTAAATTGTTTCAATACGTCCTTTGAATTGCCAATTGTCTGGGAATTGTTGGATTCGAGCATATTCCTCAATAGCTAACGGTCGAAGCTGGGTAGGATGACAAAGCAAGGTGGCAGGCATGGTCGGACTTGTCACCAATGTTGGTGAGGGCTCGTCATACTTGAGGCGCCGTAAGAAGCCTGTTTTACCGCCAGAAAGATCGTATGCTTTTCCCATAGCTTCTCGGGCTATGTCAGCAGGAAGATTTCTCCAGTTTTGGCCTTCGTGTAGCATTTTCATATAGGGTAGACATTGAGGTCGTAATGGAATGTAATTCAAATCCTCACGGTTCTCCAAATCGCCAATGGCATCTCTTAGGGTCAGCCAAGGTTTAGTGTTGAAGCCTCCTTCTTTGGAATGTGTAGGACTCGGGATGGGAACACGATCTCCCAAGTGACCGATAACCACCATCCTTTCCCTGCGTTCAGGTACACCATAGTTGGCTGAATCAAGCAAGGCATAACTGATATTGTAGCCGATTTTTTTAAACTCTGTAGTTATGAATTGTAATACGCTGCCTTTGATTGATTTAATGGAATTGTATTCTTCATATTCGAGAGGAATTTGGTTCAATTTTGCGGACATTAAACCTCGAACGTTTTCAAGAATAAAGTAGGGTGGTCGGATTTCTGATACCACTCTTAAGTATTGTAGAATTACGTTGCCACGGAAATCAGCCAACCCTCTTTGCTTTCCTGCAGTTGAGAAGGCTTGGCATGGAGGGCCGCCCACTACCAAAGTCACATCTCTTTTATCAAGGCCCGCAGTTGATAAAATCTCCTCGGTTGGAACTGAATTAATATCACGGTCAATGACAGGGATGTTTGTGTTCGCCTTAATTGTTTCCACTGCCCATTTGTCCATTTCTACACATACTTTAATCTCAAATCCTGCTTTTTCAATGCCAAGATCCAATCCCATTGCGCCGGAAAACAATGATACCGTGTTCATTCTTACTATTTTTATTCTGCCCTTTAATCCAATAGTTGATTATTGTTATAAAGTAGGCCTAACGTTAGTTTTATAGTTTTGTGCAAAAGTAATGATAATTTGGATATCGTTGGCTGTTTTTTTGAGATTCTCTAGCTAATTTCAAATTTTTCTTTTACTTTTGCAGCGTTATAACATTCAAATGAAATGAAAAAAGTAGTTCGAACTGTATGGATTGGCGCACTGTCAGGCTTGGCATTCTTGGCTGCCTGCTGTTCACAAAACGGCTTGACACGCAAGGAACGCAAGCAACTTGTCAAGGAACGTGATTCCATCCAAGAGATTTTGGCTAGTCGTGAGGGTGCGGTGGTTTATGGAACGCCAGAAATCATGGCTAGAAGAGCAGCCGATACCTATCGCCTTCAAAGTCGGCTGGATTCCATCAATGTCAAATTAGGCGAAGTGGTCGACTTGGAGAAGAGCGCTCGTCGTGTGGCTTTGCAGGAACGTATTGTCGAACTTCAAGAGGCTTTGCAACGTCGCGAGGGTGCCTGTGTTTACGGCTCCCCTGAAATCATTGAGGAATATGGTCGCGAAACCCAGCGCATGCGTCAGGAAGTGGAAGACCTCAGGAGTCAGATTAGGGAGCTTAACGAGTAATTCCTAGGCGCTATTTATAATGAAAAAAGTAGTTCGCACGGTTTGGATCAGCGCACTGTCGGGACTGGCTTTCTTGACGGCTTGCTGTACCCAGAATGGCTTGACGCGCAGGGAACGCAAGCAACTTGTCAAGGAGCGCGAGGAAATCATGGTTGAGCTGGACAGAAACAGAAACTATGATGTGGAAGGCCCGTTGGAGGATTTCTTGAGCCATAAGGATGACATTTATGCGCTTGAGAATAAGCTTGACTCCATCAACTTCCGCCTGGGCGACAGCATCGACCTTGACCGTAATTTCCGCCGTCGCCAGATCCTGCGGCGTATCGATTCCCTCAATTATCTTATCGAAAACTATACGCCACCCTGCATCTATGGTTCGCCTGAGATGTTGGAAGAATATAAGTATGAAGTGGTTAGTGAGCTTGATGGCTATGAGAGCGCGTTGAAAGCTGCCCAAAAAGAGCTTGAAGATTTTGACCGTACGCAAACGGAAGGGCCTGAGATCTATGAGCTGCTGTATGGAGGCCCGGATATGTACATCGAACCACGAATCGAACCCATCAAGAAAGAAGACAAATAGAAATGAGCGAGCGCTTGGGCTTTTATAAAAAGGTGATGTTAGAGCTCAATCATGCGGTGCTGCAAAAGCGCATCGATGAGCATGAGCTGCACCAGCTGTTTTGGGAATGTACCCTGCGCTGCAACCTCAACTGCCGCCACTGCGGCTCCGATTGTCGTATGCTCTCCGAGAAGGACGACATGCCGCTGGAGGATTTCCTGAAGGTCTTGGACGAGATACGTGCGCATCAAGACCCGGGCAAGGTGATGGTTATCACCACGGGTGGCGAACCCACCGTGCGTCCTGACTTGGCCCACTGTGGCGAAGAAATCTCAAAACGCGGCTTTGTGTGGGGTATGGTGTGCAACGGCATGCTGCTTTCGGCCGAAAAACTCAATGAATTTATGGCAGCTGGGCTGAAGTCGCTGGCGGTCAGCTTCGATGGCTTCGAGGAAGACCACAACTGGATGCGCGGCAACCCGAACAGCTACCAAAACGTGTTGCGTGCGGTGGAAGCCATGAAGCAGCATCCGAGCCTCACTTGGGATGTCATTACCTGTGTCAACCAGCGCACCATAAAATACCTGCCCAAGTTCCGCGATTTCCTTATTTCTTTGGGCATTCGCCGTTGGCGATTGTTCACCGTGTTTCCCTTCGGCCGTGCCGCCAACGAGCCCGACTTCAAGCTCAGCAACGAACAGTTTGTGCAGATGATGGAGTTCATCAAGCAAACTCGTCTGGAAGGCAAGATTCGCGCCGACTACGGCTGCGACGGCTTTCTCGGCAAATATGAGGGTGAAGTTCGTAACCACTACTATTCATGCAGCGCTGGCATCAACGTGGCTTCGGTGCTGGCCGACGGCTCCATCTCGGGTTGCCTCAGTATCCGCAGCGACTACCATCAAGGCAACATCTACGAGGATAGTTTCTGGGACGTATGGCAAAACAAATTCCAGGTCTACCGCGACCGGAAATGGATGAAGACCGACCAGTGCGAGCATTGCAAGATGTGGCGCTATTGCATGGGCAATGGTATGCATCTCCGCGACGGCGACGGTAAATTGCAAATCTGTCAATATCACATGATTACTGATAATTAAAACTTTTGACTATGAAAAGAAAACTATTGATGTCACTGCTAATCGCTTTGCTGTCGATGCCTATACTGACCTTGGCACAGACTGGCAGCAGTTATTATGATGATCATACAACTGTGTTTGTCAACACGGAAGCTCCAGGCGTGCATAAGGAATATGACAGTAAACGAGGCTGCTATGTATGGAAAAATGGTATGGGTAGCTTCATCTGCCTCGACAAGAACATGAAGCCTATAGAGGAAATGGACAAGCATGTCTATTTCACTGGAACGAACAACGACCCTGACAACCCCGAGGTGTCGCCTTATTCCGGCATTAAGAAGGTGTGGGACAGTAAACGTGGTTGTTATGTTTGGAAAAACGTGTATACAGGCGATTTCTTAGGCACTGATAAAGCCTCTGTCCAACAGGAGGAAAAGAAGAAGGAGAAGGAATTGGCGGAACAGAAGAAGAAAGAAGAACAAGCAGCCAAGAAAGAACAGCAAGAAAAGGAAAAGGCTGAGAAGGAAAAGAAGAAACAGGAAGAGTCCGTCAAGAAGGCGGAGAATATGCTCATCACCTCCGACGAGCAATTACGTGAGGCCGAGGCCGCGTTGAAGGAGGCGAAGGCCATGTATGCCGCCGCCAAAGCAGAGGGCATGGACTTGAGCGAATACAACATTGATGCTTATATCAAGCAAGCGGAAGACGCTATTAATGAGTACAAACGTGCAAGAAACAAAATGAAATGAAAAAGACTCTAATACTCATCATGCTGGCCCTAGTCATGACGGGCTGCTTGCCAGGGGGTAAGCGCAAAGCCGAACCCAAGCAATCTGTGGCCAAGGAAGCCGTTTGGGATTTCTATCTTATTGGTACATGGCAATATACGGAAGAAAACTCTGAGAACAAGTCGTTTTTCCCTCAAGGTACGGAGACTTTCTATGGCGATGGCAAATACCTGAGTCATGCCATTGATAAAAAGGGGAATAATGTGACCATCGAAGGCTCTTGGCGCCTTGACGACAAGGAAAACTTCGTCGTTTGGATCACGCATAAGTCCGTGAAGAGCGGGAAGAAAACCCTCAGCTCGGAAAAGAAAGAGTTCAAGTATGTTGTTAATGCCTTGGCACCGAACCAATACTTGGTTTATCAGGTGGGCGATGCGTTCCGCTCTGCCGAATGGGTGAAATAAAGAACATGAATCGAATCTATCTCGTCGGATACATGGGCGCAGGCAAGACTACCACAGCGCGTCGTTTGGCCAACCAGCTGGGCTGGGAAGTGGCCGACACCGACGATTTGTTCGAGGAGAAATACAAGATTTCTGTCTGTGATTTCTTTCACAAATACGATGAGCCCTTATACCGTAAGCTTGAGTCGGAGGTGCTGAAGGAGACCGAAAGCCTTGATAACGTGGTGATTTCGACTGGAGGCGGCACAGCTTGCTATTTTGACAACATGGAATGGATGAACCAACACGGTTTGACGGTCTTCCTGCGCATCAGCGAAAAGGCCGTCGTTGACCGTTTGCTCCATGCCAAACGGAAACGTCCTTTGGCCATCGGCAAAAGCGAGGAGGAGTTGGCTGAGTTTGTCGCCCAGCATTACACTTCGCGTCTGCCGTTTTACGAGCAGGCCAAAATCACGGTGAAATCGGAAGACCTTGACTTGGAAAACTTGATGGAAAAGATCAATGGGTTTTCTTAGTCTCTCAAGGCCAACAAGCACACGTTTTCCACGTGCTGCGTATGCGGGAACATATCGACAGGCTGCACAGCCATGACCTTATATGCGGAATCAAGCAGTTGTAAATCACGGGCCTGAGTAGCTGGATTGCAACTGACATAGACAATTTTCTTCGCCCTAATTTTCAGCAACTGTTCCACCACTTTCTCGGCCATGCCGGCACGTGGCGGGTCAGTGACGATAAGGTCGGGAAGGCCATTGGTGGTGATGAAGTCATCTGTAAAGACCTTGGCCATGTCTCCGGCATAGAAGGTGCAGTTCTTGATACCGTTGATTTCGGCATTCACCTTGGCGTCTTCGATGGCAGCCTCTACATACTCGATGCCGACCACTTTCTTCACGAATCGAGAGAAATACTGGGCGATGGTGCCCGTGCCCGTGTAAAGGTCGTACATCAGCTCGTTGCCTTGTACCTCGGCGAGGTCGAACGCAGTCTTGTAGAGTCTTTCGGCTTGGTAGACATTGGTCTGGAAAAATGACACCGGCCCGATGCGGAACTTTAGGTCGTCGGATCCTGAAAGTGGCGAGGCCATAGTTTCAATAAGGTATGGTTCACCCTTGAGGCATTCAAACGGCAGGTCGTTGATGATGTCATTCAGCTTGGGGTTGATGACCAAAAGCAAGGAAACGATTTGTGGGAAGGCCATTTCCAAGGCAGGAATCAGTTCGTGTCGCACAATGGCGTTCTCCTCACTGATGACGAGGATGACCATGAACTCGCCTTTCGAATTGCAGCGGATGACGAGGTTGCGCATCAGTCCCTCGTGGGCGCGGAAGTTGTAGTAGGGTAGGTGTCGCTCCAGCGTGAAGCGCCTGACGAACAAACGGATGTCGTTCGAGGGGTCGGCTTGCAGGTGGCATTTCTCAATGTCAACCACGCGGTCAAAGAGTTGAGGCAGGTGGAAACCGAGTCCCTTGCAGGCGTCTTCATCGTGAGTTCCAGTGGGGGCACCATCAGTGAGCCATTTGCGGTTGGAAAAAGTGTATTCCAGCTTGTTGCGGTAGGCAAACTGCTTTTCGCAACCCAAAATCGGGCGAATCTCAGGGTGTTCTATTTTCCCGATGCGGTCGAAGTTGTCCTTCACCTGCTTCTGTTTATAGTAGGTCTGCCATTGGTAGTCCATGTGCTGCCATTTGCAGCCGCCACAAAGGCCGAAATGCTGACAGACAGGCTCTACGCGTTTGTCCGATAGCTTCTTGAAGTTCAATATCTTGCCTTCGAAGAAGTTTTTCTTGCGCTTATAGACTTCGATGTCGACTACATCACCCGGTACGCCAAAGGGGATGAAGACCACACGCCCTTCGGGCTTGGCCACCGACATGCCTTCCGAGCCTGCATCAATGATTTCGACGTTTTCCAAGTATTCGGGTTCTCGTTTTATTTTGCTTCTAACCATTTTTCTTCTTTTGGACTATGGCTTATGGCCAATGACCATGGCTTGCTCATACGTAAAAGCAAGCCATTGGCCATAGTCATAGGCCATAGTTGTCATTAAAAATCTCCCAAGTTCGTCTCGCTTGTTCCTCAAACATCTGCATGCCGTTATACACCTTTGCCCCCCAGGTCTTGCCTAACTCCATGAAAGCCGTTTCCTTCGGGTTGTAAATCAGGTCGATAAGGATGTGTTTGCCGCTTAAGGCTTGGTAATGAAGGTCGGGGAAAGTGTCCACTTGTGGCACCATGCCCAAAGGCGTTGTATTAATGATAAGGTGGTTTTGGCGCAGGATTTCATCGCTCAGCTTGTCGTAGGGGTAGTCGC
>JAEEGJ010005896.1_pt1 | contig 37675 bp, 14 predicted proteins | sample 8958761 | NCBI WGS metagenome assembly JAEEGJ01 (sample SAMN16246546, study PRJNA631951) | gut metagenome | biome: gut microbiome; feature: rumen; material: RS-attached | host: Bos | place: Iran: Karaj | collected 2018-10
ACTTTCTCCGTCCCACCTTCGACTTCATCCAAGAGTTGCTCTCGCTCGGCATCACCGCCGAGGTGCTATCTCCCAAGACGTTGCGCAACGAGATCGCCCGCATCGGCAAGAAGGTCTGGAAGCAGAACGGAAAGTAAAAAAAGTCCGGCACCGGAATTTAATCCCGCGCCGGACTATAACTACTAACTGCTAACTACAAACTGTTAACTATTTCAGCCCTCTGTTCTTCAGCAACGGCTCGATAGACGGCTCCTGCCCGCGGAAAGCGAGGTAGAGGTCGTGGACATCGGCGGTGTTGCCGCGCTCCAGAATGTTGGTGCGGAACGAGGTGGCCGTGGTCGGGTCGAAAATGCCGTGGTCCTTGAAGCACTGATAGGCATCGTTGTCCAGCACCGCCGACCAGGTGTAGCTGTAATAGCCAGCGCCGTAGCCGCCGGCGAAGATGTGCTGGAAGTACGGACTTCTGTAACGGGAGATGATGGACGGGATCAGTCCGATCTTGGCCATCTGCTGCTCCTCGTAATCAGGCAATTGGATGCTGACGGGCGATGTGACAACATGGTAGTCCATGTCCAAAATGGAGGCGGCCAAGAGCTCGGTGTTGATGAAGCCCTGACCGTAGGTGGCGGCGGCTTCGATCTTCTTGACTAACGCGTCAGGAATCAGCTCGCCGGTCTGGTAGTGGTGGGCATAGACCTTCAGCACCTCCGGCTCGAAGGCGAAGTGCTCCATGAACTGCGAAGGCATTTCCACGAAGTCGCGCGGGACGTTGGTGCCCGACAGGGTGGGGTAGTGGCAGCGCGACAGGATGCTGTGCAGCGCGTGACCGAACTCATGATAGAGCGTCTGCGTCTCGTCAATGTTCAGCATGGAGGGCTTGTCGCCGACAGGTTTCGTGAAGTTGAAGACCAGCGACACCACGGGGATGTGGTTGTTGCCGTCGCGGTCGTAGTATTGCTCGCGGAAGTTGGTCATCCACGCGCCGCTGCGCTTGCTCTCGCGCGGGAAGAAGTCCATATAGACCACCGCGATGACCTCGTTGTTGTCAATCACCTCGTAGGCCTTCACATCTTTGTGATACACAGGGATTTCCTCGTTCTCGCGGAAGGTGAGGCCGTAGAGACGCTCGCAGACGTAGAAGAGGCCTTTGCGGGCAGAATCGAGGGCGAGGTATGGACGGATGTCGTCATCGTTGAGGTCGTATTTCTCTTTGCGAAGCTTCTCCGTGTAATAACGCCAGTCGTAGGGTTGCAGGTCGCCGGAAATGCCGTCTTTGTTCATCATCTTCTGATAAATGGCGGCTTCCTCCTTTGCTTTGGCAAGGGCGGGCTCCCAAACTTTCATCAGCAGTTCATAGACATTGTCGGCGTTCTTGGCCATGCAGTCGTCCAAGACATAGTTGGCGTAGTTGTCGTAGCCGAGAATTTGTGCCTTTTCCAGTCGGAGGTTGACGATTTCGTTGATAATCTGTTTGTTGGAATTGTCACCATCCAAGCAACGGGTGGAGTAAGCCGTCCAGAGTTCCTTGCGCAGTTCGCGGTTCTGGCAGTTTTGGAGGAACGGCTCCATAGAGGGGATGTGTACCGTGAAGGCGTACTTGCCTTTGGCGTCCTTCATGTCGGCAGCGGCTTCTTTCGCGGCAGCCAACTGTCCCTCTGTCAGTCCTTTGAGGTCTTCTTCGTTATCCACGAACAAAGCGTAGGAGTTGGTGGCGGCGAGAACGTTGTTGCCGAATTTGAGGGTTAGCGAGGAGAGCTTTTCGTTGATTTCACGGAAGCGGGCCTGCTTGTCAGCGGGCACATTCGCGCCACCGCGTTCGAAATCCTTGTAAATGACCTCCAACAGACGTTTCTGCTCTTCGTTGAGGTTTTCTTTGTCACGGTTGTTATAGACCGTTTTGATACGCTCGAACAGCTTGGCGTTCAGCATGATGTCATCACCATGACGGGTGAGCATCGGGAAGATGGTGTCGGAGAGCTTCTCCATTTCCGGGCTGTTCATGCATTCGGCAAGGTTCATGAAGACGGCGGACACTTTGGTCAGCAGTTCGCCGCTGTATTCGTACGGGATGATGGTGTTGCCGAAAGTCGGTGCCTCGCTGTTGTCGCAGATGGCCTGGATGTTCTCCGCTTGTTGGCGCATACCTTCCTGGATAGCAGGTAGATAGTCGGAGGTTTTGATTTCATCAAAAGGCGGAACGCCGTAAGGGGTGTTCCACTCCTTCATGAAGGGATTGTTGGCCAGATCGGGATTCTCGGCCGTCTTCTTCTTACACGCGCCGCCCAGAACAGCGGTCGCTAACACTAAGGTCATAATTGTTACTTTACGGTTCATATTTTTGATTTTTATGATAAACTTTCCTGCTTTTAACGGTACAAAGTACATTAATTCCTTTATTTCTTATTTGATGACAGTAATTGATCCGTTGAACTTGATGGTGCGCACAGCGCCTTCGTAGAAGAATGTGTAGAAGTAAACGCCGTCGGAGATGTTTCCGGTGCCGAAACCAAGTTCGGCGTTATAAATCTGATCGTCTTTCATATAGGTCTGGTAGTTTTGCTGGTCGAAAACAGTTTTTCCCCAACGATCCACAATAAATAATCTGTTAGCACGGTCGGGGTTCATGTCTTTGATGGCAAACACATCGTTGACGCCATCGCCGTTAGGCGTGATCACATTCGGGAAAACCAGGTCGGCTTCGATGATGACGGGAATGCTGAATTCCGACACGCATTCGTTTACCGTCAGGGTTAGGGTGACCGTGTAGTCGCCCCATTGTGAGTAAAGATGTTCGGTCTGGAGTGCAGAGGTTGAGTCAGAAGCTCCGTCGCCGTAATCCCAAAACCAGATGTATTCCATGCCCGCAAGATCCTCAATGTCAGTGATGTTTGTGAAGTGGATGTCTGGATTCTCAGAGAGAATGGCTTTGTCGGGCTCAGCAATGAAATCAGGGGTGATGACTGGCGTAATAAGCAGATGCAGCTCAATCACGCTGTCACAATTGAAAATGTTGGTCTCAGTGCGGTATAGAGTGGTGAATCCGGACACTGTGGTTTCAGATTCTGAAAGGGAGAATCCGAAGCCGCTGTATGCGGAATATTGGCATGTGGTGTCTGTGAACGTTGTCAAACTGGTAGGATTCACGAAAACAATCATCGTCAGTGTGCTATCAGCGCCAGTGTGTGCCATGATGGTCACTGTCTGAGTGTCGTTTTGTGTAAACGTTGCCCCGTTCCAAACAAAAGGCAACGCATTGTCACAAATAATGGAGTCAGCTTCGGCAGTGACGTTGTAGTGGACGAATAGATGCACCGTGACGACACTGTCACAACCATCATGGGTGGTGAGCGTGGCGACCTGCACTCCGGGTTCGTTGAAAGTAAGTCCGTTAATATGGTAGGGGAGTTGGTTTTCCACGATGGTGACGTAAATAGTTGTGGAATCGACGGGTGGTGCCCAGTGGGCGGTCATGGTAACGATGCTGTCGCATCCGAAGGTGTTGGTAAAGGTGATGGTTTGTGTGCCGTAATCGCTGAAAGTAAGCCCGTTCCAAACTGTCGGCAATTGACAGGGCATCAAAAAATCATGGAGATCCGTATGGGAGACAGGGTTCACCACCACGTCCAGATGCACGGCGGTTTGGCATCCGTCATCGGAAACAAAGAGTGTATCGGTGAGATATTCAGTTGGATGGGATATATCCAAGTTGGGGAAGTAGAGGTTCGGGTAGGGGGTCTCAGAGGTACAGAGCACAGCTGCGACCGTATCGTAGTTGAGCGGACTGACATGGGCTGAAACAGGGGTCATGGGCACGCTGGTGAAAATGTCAATGCTCCATCCGTCTTGGTTGTTGGTCCAGTTGGAGTTGAATTTGAAAGTGACTGCAGACTGATTAACCAAGAGCGAGTTGATAGAAGCTGTATGTGTGAGGCTGGCTAATAGAGAGCTAGGAGTAGCTGCGGCACCACTATATACATGGAGAGTGTCGCCAATGGCAATATCTACACTGTTGAATGTCAGGTCTAGATGCGATTCTCCAGGACAGCTGAACGTGTGGGTGAAGTGTTCGTTGTCCCCGTAATTGCCAATTTCTCCGCCACTGTCGTAAAACCGTGCACCCTCTCCTGGAAGCAGGATGGTGTTGCCGTTGTGCATATTCACGATGTGGTTGAGGGCACCGTAGGTGGCGGCACATTGAGTCGCATTGGAGATGGTGACATATACGGTGGTGTCCCCTACTACATTGTTGACATAGAGGGTGGAATAGTTAGAGGAGCTGTAGATGGTGTCGCATTGCAGCAACGACTGCTGACGTGTGTCTTGATACCAATAGACATAATAAGGTGTTGGAATATTGGATGATGCACGTAAACTGGCTGTATGGTTATAGCAGGCATATCCGTCAACAGTTATAGGGGTCGGCGGTGCTGTAATTGCTGAATTGAACAGCGATACTTGGACGGTATCAATGATATAATTGTAGGTACAGCGGCTGTCGGAGATGTTCTCAGGCCAGAACAGGTTGTCGGATTCAATAGGGTAATGTTGGAATATGGTGCTGCCGGGATTTGCGGTGAAAGAGTTGCTGCCAGAAGCGGGTGCACCAGTATGCATTATGTCAAAAGTTACAGTACCGTTTCCTTGTGCTTGAAAACCGAGTGTTACCCCATCACCTGAACAGACTGTGGTGTCGCTCAAAATCGTGATGGTAGGGGCTTTGATCACTTGTATGAAAACACTGTCCATGACTCGTGTCTTGCATCCTGTGTTCATCACCTCAAGGGTGTACCATCCACTCTCACTTCCGTATGGCAAGTAGATGTGGTTCACACGGTCGGTGCTGCTAAATCCATTTGGACCGATCCATTGGTAGGCTACTTCGAATGCGAAAGGAAGAGCGGCTATGTGGATGCTGTCGCCTTCGCAATGTCCGTTGCCGGTAAAGTCACCGAACTCCCACGCCAGCGCACTTTGGCTGATGGGGGTTGCTGTGAGGTTGATGTAAAAACTATTATGGCAGGAATCCTCCACCATAACAGATAATTGCTGCCCGGTTACCATACGGACCTCTAAGAAACGCCCCACATCACTGGTCCCGATAATACTGCCTTGCAAATCTGGCTGGTCGTAAAGATAGTAAGTGTAGGGCTCTGATCCATTGATGGCGTGTACAGATACGAATCCTGTGTCGGAAATGTTGTCACACAAAATGGCGTAACCGAGGTCGAAATCAACAAATTGGGGAACATATTCAATAGTGTCGTAGTGGGAAAGTGAGGTGCATTCCCTCCAGCGGGATCTATACGTTTCAATCACATATTGTCCGGGGATGGTGAAAATGAAATCTCCATTCCCATCAGGCCAATCGCTATAATACCCTCCTGTAACACCTTCAGCCAAGTGTACATCAGCATCTACAGGGGAAATGTTTATATCAGGCTCGTTGTTGTCCATATAGGGATTGATAGTGTAAAGATAACGATTCACGCCATTGGAAGTTTGGTGTACCACCAATCGGTCACAAATTTGGGTCATGTCGTATGTGGGCGACGAATCCAAAGCAAGAGAGTCACGATAGAATGAATCCCAAAATACAGATTCTAAGGTGTCTGTTCCACAAGTGGTGGTTACAACAAATTTGTAGCGACCTGGTGGCAAACACACCGAGTCTCTCACCGTCACTTGCCAACCTCCTTCGTCGTGGCCGAACTCAAGATAAGTGTGATGATTGGTGCTATCTTCTGGCGTGAAACTCCATTCCCCATTCTGGCATACTGCAGTGAAGTTCTCACTGTTATATAGAGGGCTTTCAAAGAGTTTTACGGTTATGTCCTTTCGAAAAAGGTCTGCATTAATATCTTGTCGGACATACACGTAGCGATCCCAACAGCATCCGTTCCATCCCCATTCGTCATCGATAGCTCTAGAATATAGGGGGTAGGAATTATCGCCAATATTTTCTACATCGAATGTGAGTACATCATCTCGGGAGGTGAGCAGACAGCCCATGGCATCTGTCCAAGTGATATGCACAGGAATAACAGTGTCCACCATGTATGTGATATCTGAGCCTAGCCACCAAAAGTCATCCCCTTCATTATGGGCAATTAGAGTGGAGTCTATCGTTGAATAGACATCGTATGAGATGGGGGCTGTGTATTGGTATCCATGTATAATGTCAGGATAATCAGGGTTGTCGTTCTGCACATCCCAACATCCGCCATACCCGTAGAAACTGTATGTCTGTGTTGTCAGTCCAGAATTGGCATGGATAAAGCAGGTGTCTGGAGTAGTGACGACATCGAAAGAGTAGGTATGGAATTCTTGGTTAACATCAAAACATCGGTTGTCATAATCGTAGTAAAAAGCACTGGTGTATATGGTGTCACGGCATAAGTCGTGTATCTGTAACAATACGGTATCGTTGTGAAGCTGGCAGTATCGGTTTATGTGGTGCAGCGTGTCAGATAGATAAGTCCAGTTCGGATCCCAAATGTTGTAGTCGTGCGAATACCATTCGGTGATTTCTCCGCCGGGATTGATGAAGCGGTATTGGATGATGCTGTCGAAATAGGATTTGTCGTAATCATGAAGCCCCACGTTGCAGTCTTTGATGAAATAGAAATATATGACATTACTGTCCGACCAGTTGCTGCCGATCTGTCCTACTCGGTCATAATATGTCGGATGTGCATCTGGGATGTTGATGGAGAGCCATAAGGCGTAGTCGCAGGAGTCAGAGACGCGGATGCTGTAATTGCCGACGGGTATCTGGTCAAAAGTGTAGAAGTCTTTGAAGTCGGCGAAAATGGAGTCCTCCCCTGATTGCTGCCGTTCGTAGAAGGTTGCGTTGCGGACGGTGTCCTGTGCGGCGTTGAGGATGAGTACTCGGTAGGGGAATTTCCCTTTTGTGATCTTCAACTGGATACGCCCGCGGTCTGCACAACTGTATGACGGCCGCCAGCCACAGAATTCTCGGGGATTGTTCTCGTCCCAGGACCACTCAAAGTCGTTGCGCGCCTGCGCTGACAGAATGGATGCCTCCATGTGGTTGTAATCGGTGGCGACCTCCACGTTGCAGATGGAGGTGTCCACGAGCTCATAGTCAAGCGTTCCATCAGGAGTGGTCACCGGCACATGCGCGATGACACCGACACAATATGTGCCGGTGGTGACCTGTATGTCATTTATCGTGTCATAACGGATGTTAGTGCCCGCACTCACATTCCTGTAAGTGTATTGTACGTTGTACAGCGGATAGGTGTTGAGGTCTTGCGCGTTGTGCGTCTGCGGATTCACTATGATCTCGTTCCCGTTGTCATCATAAATGTGGATGATGATCCGGCAGTCGTCATAGCATTTCCCCGGCACGCTGTTCACTGAAATGGAGTAGGGGAATGCTGCATCCTGCCCATATCCGCCATAAGCGAAGAGAACGAAAAAAATGGCAAAAAAGAATTTCCAAATCATTGTTCTCCTCCCCCTTGAAGCGGATTTTTTACTTTTTATAATGTCGTTTGTCAAAAAAATGTAGTTCTCTTTCATAGAAAGATGTTTGTATGTACTTTATTTACAGTGTTTTACGCAAAAAAAAGCCGAATATGTAAAACAGCCAACAAAGATAATGTTTTTTTATTGTAGAAAATAATAATTTTGGATATAATATATATTTGGATTTTGGGCTAAAGCCAATAGCAAAAAAAATGTATTTTTGCCGTTTTGTAAATTTTCACGAATATGGAAGTGACGCGATTATTCGACATGCTCGAGCGGGACTTGAAAGAGTTCCCAAAAGAGGATGCCTTGTGCTGTAAAGAGAACGGTATTTGGGTGAAATATAGCACTGCCAAATATGTGGAGATAGTCAACAACCTGTCTTACGGCTTGATGCAGTTGGGCATCAAGAAGGGTGACAGTGTGGCTACAATTACCCCGAACCGTCCGGAATGGAATTTCCTGGACATGGCTATCATGCAGATAGGCGCCCTTCACGTGGCCATCTATCCGACCATCAGCGAGAGCGACTACCGGTATATTTTCGATGATGCCGATGTGAAACTGGTTTTCGTCGCCGGTTGGGACTTGTTGCGCAAAATCACCCAGATACTGGATGACAAGCCAGAACTGAAAGACAAGGTCTATACGTTCCGTAACCTTCGTGGTTACAAGCACTTGAACGAGGTGATAGAGCTTGGACGCGCCAATCCCTCGGCGCAGTATCTGCAAGAGATCAAAGACAGCATACAGCCTGAGGATGTGGTCTCGTTGGTTTACACCTCCGGAACCACGGGTTTCCCGAAGGGCGTGATGCTGTCCCACCGGAATTTTCTCTCGAACGTGGAGGCGGTTCTGCCCATCATCCCCACCACCGAGAACAACCGGATTTTAAGTTATCTGCCTCTGTGCCACGTGTATGAGCGTATGATGAACTACGCTTGGCAATATCTGGGACTCCCGATTTACTATGCGGAGAACCTTGCCAAGATTCAGGAAAATATGGTGGAACTGAAGCCGGATATCTTCACGACGGTGCCCCGACTGTTAGAGAAGGTTTATGACAAAATTCTGGCTAAAGGTCACAAGTTGAGCAAGTTCAAACAGAAAATCTTCTTCTGGGCGAACGAGATTGCGCTTCAGTATGGCGATAACCCTGGAAAACGTTACGATCGCAAGCTGAAGTTGGCCCGCAAGTTGGTGCTGAACCAGTGGAACAAAGCGTTGGGTGGCAACCTGAAGGTCATCGTGACGGGAGGAGCGGCCATCCAGCCTCGTATCTCCAAGATATTCTGGGCTATGGGTATTCCTGTTCTGGAAGGTTACGGTACCACGGAAACCTCTCCCGTGATTGCTGTGAGCAACTTCTTCGAGGGTGGGGTGGAGATCGGCACTGCCGGTCCTGTGTTGCCCGGCACGCGCGTGCGCATCGCCGAAGATGGCGAAATCCTCACCAAAGGACCGCACGTGATGAAAGGTTACTACAACCATCCCGAACAGACTGCCGAAGTCATTGATTCCGATGGCTGGCTGCATACCGGAGACCTCGGGCAGCTCACTCCGGAAGGACGGCTGAAAATCACCGGACGTAAGAAAGAGATGTTCAAGACCGCCTTCGGAAAGTATGTGGTGCCCACCATCATCGAAAACAAGTTCCTCGAAGAGTCGCTTATCGACAATATATTGGTGGTCGGCGAGAACAAACAGTATGCCGCCGCACTCATTGTGCCGAATTTCAGCGACTTGCGCTCATGGTGTATCAACAAAGGCATTAACTACACTACCAACGAAGAGATGATCGAGCATCCCGATGTCAAAGACAAATACAAACGAATTGTGGATGATTTCAACAAGTGTTTCGGCGACACCGAAAAGGTGAAACGCTTCCTGCTGATGAACCACGAATGGTCCATCCAGTCCGGCGAGCTCACCCCCACTCTGAAACTCAAACGCAACGTCCTCATCAAAAAATACGAAGAGCAAATCGAAAAACTCTTCGCCTAACCAACCTCGACCCATGAACATTGAACTTTGAAACCTGAAACTTGAAACAATAAAAGATATGAACAAAGAAGATAATAAAGGTAAAGTATTTTTATTCAATACGTTAAGCAAACGAAAAGAGCTGTTCAAGCCGATTACGCCCGACCACGTGGGACTTTATGTCTGCGGGCCGACGGTGTATGGCGAGCCGCATCTGGGACACGCGCGTCCTGCCGTGACATTCGATGTGGTGTTCCGCTATCTCTCCCATATCGGCTACAAGGTGCGTTATGTGCGCAACATCACCGATGTGGGCCATCTGGAACACGATGCCGACGAGGGTGAGGACAAGATAGCCAAGAAAGCCCGTTTAGAGCAGCTTGAGCCCATGGAAGTTGCGCAATACTACATGGACAGCTACCATAAGGCGATGGATGCGCTCAACGTGAAAGGCCCCTCCATTGAGCCGCGCGCTTCCGGCCACATCATCGAGCAGATCGAGATGGTGCAGAAAATCCTTGATGCGGGCTACGCCTACGTGTCGGAAGGCTCCGTCTATTTCGATGTGGAGAAGTTCGACAAAGACTTTGGTTACGGCAAGCTTTCGGGCCGTGTGTTGTCCGAGCTTATCGCCAACACCCGCGAGCTGGACGGACAGAGCGAGAAACGCAATCCTGCTGACTTCGCTCTCTGGAAGAAGGCCTCTCCCGAGCACATTATGCGTTGGAACTCCCCGTGGAGCGTCGGTTTCCCGGGTTGGCACATCGAATGTACGGCTATGAGCACCAAGTACTTGGGCGAGCAGTTCGACATCCACGGCGGCGGTATGGACCTGCTGTTCCCGCACCATGAGTCGGAGGTGTGCCAGAGTACCGTTGCCAACGGCAAAAGTTCCGTCAAATACTGGATGCACAACAATATGATCACCATCGAGGGACAGAAGATGGGCAAGTCGTTGGGTAACTTCATCACCCTCAACGAGTTCTTCACCGGAAACCATCCCAAGTTGGAGAAGGCTTACTCGCCGATGACCATCCGCTATTTCGTGTTGCAGGCCTCTTACCGCGGCACGGTCGATTTCAGCAACGCCGCCTTGCAGTCTGCCGAAAAGGGTTTGGAGAAACTCTACGCTGCCGAGCGCCATCTTGACAGCTTGAAGGCCGGAAGTACCTCCACCGAAAACATCGAAGCGTTGCAGGAGCGTTGCTACGAAGCGATGAATGACGACTTCAACACCCCGAAGGTGATTGCGGAATTGTTTGACGCTGTGCGTATTATCAACGCCGTGAAAGACGGTCACGCCACGCTTACCGCTGAGGATATTGAGTTGTTGAAGACCACCTTCCGCACCTTCTTCTTCGACATTTTGGGCATCAAACCCGAGCTGGCGCAGGGCGACACCCGCGAGCACGACGCTTTGGAAAAAGCCATGCAGCTGGTTCTGGAGATGCGCAAGACCGCCAAGGCCGAGAAAAACTGGGCATTGTCGGACAAGATCCGTGACGATCTCAACGCCGCCGGCATTGTGGTGAAAGACACGAAGGACGGCGCGGAGTGGAGCTTGGCGTAATTCGCTTGCTTCGATAAAAGAATCATATTGACAACAAATGTGGGGGCGAATATTTATTCGCCCCTACATTATTTTTGATATTCCAATTCAATATTATTAATTCCTCTTTTATTCTCAAAAATACTATTTTTGCAACATCATTCGTTTTAGTTATAGTCAATAGTTATAGTCAATAGTCATAGTCATAGTTATAGTCATAGTCAATATGAAACGAACCTTAATCACCGCCACCATGGTCATCACCACACTCATCGCCGCCTCCGGGCAGACGCAGGATCCTTCGGAAATCTACCGCAAATGGAACGAGATCCGTCAGCTCTGCGAAAAGTATGACGACGGCGCGGACTCCGCGTACCGCATCCTCAACGAACAGCTCGCCGCCACGAAACGCGACCCTGTGGCCAATGCGATATGGCACAGCTGCCTGGGGCAGTTCCTGTCGGATTATTGCGACGGGAACCGCTTCCTCCTCCGTGACCGTACGGAAGTTGCGGAAGAGACTCCCGCAGACTTCAAAGAGTGGGACATTCGCACTTTCAAGCGTCGTGCCCGAGAGGAATATCTGCTGTCACTGAAGAATGCCAAGACATTGCAGGCAGTGGATGCGAAATCCTATTCGCTTCTGCTGCAGAAAATGGAAAAGCAGCATCCGGCCAAGACGTTGTATGAAGTGCTGGCCTACCGTGCCATCGAGCACTTAGTTTCGGATCTGAATAATGAGGCACCTGACCGTTCGCTTTCCGGTGATGCCCTTTGGCACAACGATCAATTTTTGAAAATGCCGTTGGCAATCACGGAAGATGCTTCGGTGTTGCGGATGATATTGTCTGTTTATCAAGAAATTATCCGCTACCACAGTGTACAGAACCACGAGATGGATCTTATCATGCTGACTCTTGAACGTTACGATTTTATGCGTGGTCAAGGTCTTGCGCCCGACAATTCTTTGGACTGGTATATCCCATTTTTGGAGAAATGGGCGAAAGAATGCGAACAAATGGAAGGTTACGGCCTGATTGCGTACAAGATAGGCAGTTTGTATTTGGAACGTGATGTTAACAGATCAGGTTATGAAGGAAAGGATGCAGAGAACCCTTATCACGATGATTTGCTCAAGGCGGAATCCTGGCTGAAGATTGCCCTAAACGCATCGGGCAAATCCTTTTATGAGGTGCCGGTGACTGAAACGATTCAAGGGCTGCACTCTCGCACCATTTCGGCTTCCCCGCTTTTTGGCGAAAATTCGATTTTCCCCACGGGTTCTGCCACCCTTTGGCGCATCAACTACGCGAATAGCAAACAGTTGTATGTCAAAGTCGTGAAAGCCACATCTACTACACAAGGGATGATAAACAACAAGGTTTTTGAATATGTGACCGCCGGAAAGCCAGTATATGACGAGGTGGTGGAACTCCCCGATAAACAAGATCTGCAGGACCATTGGGGATTTTATATGCTCCCGGAACTGCCGGCGGGGGCTTATTGGCTGCTGATTTCAGACCGGCCTTCCTCGAAGTGGGACAAGAGTACGCCACGAGAATGCTATTTGTTCCAAATCAGCGATATTGAGATTTTACCGCGTGTCACGGAGTTTGGTTTGGAAATCCTGGCTCTGCACAGAAAAACCGGCGAACCTCTTTCCAACGCCAAAGTCTCCATGACCAGGAACAAGCAAACTTTTACCCAGACTACAGATGGTGACGGCTTCTGTCAGTTTGGGCGTTTGCGGGATGGCGAATACGGTGGCACAAACGGCTTTACGGTCTCTTGGCACGGGCAGACCTTGTCTCACGGGGGATTCAATTGGTGGCAGCACAATCGTAGGAATCCGGAAGACCGCATTTACGGCCACCTTTTTACTGACAGGTCGCTCTACCGTCCCACGCAGACGGTCCATTTCAAAGGGATTTTTGAATTTGTAGATAAGAATGAAAATTCCCGTTTGTTGGCCGATACTCTCGTAAAGGTCACGTTGAAAGACGTGAACTTTCAGCAGGTGGAGGAGATAGAACTGAGAACCAATGAGTTCGGTTCCGTTGCGGGTGAGTTTATGTTGCCCGAGGGCGGTCTGACAGGGACATATCATATTTACGCTAACGTGGGCAACCAATCGTTCAGCCATACGATTTCTGTAGAAGAATACAAGCTGCCTGCTTTCGAGGTGGAGATTGAGACCCCGGAGGAGACCTTCTCCATTGGGCAGGAAGTGACGGTGAAGGGCAGTGCGATGGCCTTGGCGGGTTATCCGCTTGACGGTGCCTCGGTGAGCTACCGCGTGACCCGCAGCAGTTCTTTCCCGTGGTGGCGTAGCTATTGGTGGCATCCCACCGTTGAACCGCTCACCGTAGCGCACGGCACGCTGGAAACCGACGATGATGGTGTCTTCCAAATTACCTTCCCCACTGAGGAGGACATGACATTGCGTCGCTACACGCCGCTTTACCGCTACGAGGTCAGAGTCGATGTCACCGACATTAACGGCGAAACCCACAGCGGCAGCACCGTGGTCTATGTAAGCAGTCGTAACTTGCTGTTGTCTTGTGCTTTGCCTGGTGAGATAGACGTGAATAAGTCGGACAATCAGTATCGGATTTCGCTGACCAATACAGCTGGAAAACCGCAAAGCGGCTTAGTCGGATACGAGCTTTTCCGTCTGCAAACGCCCAAACAGTATATGTATGAAATAGAGAAGAAGACGGATGTTGTGATCAGTGACACGAATCTGATTCACAAAAAGTTCCCATGGGTTGCCTTCCATGGTGAGACCCAAAAGGAAAACTGGACGGCCGTTTCTCTGCAGAAGGGCAGTGTCATGGTGAACAAAGATACTGCCGCCTATTTCGCATTTCCAGACCTCAATAATCTGCCTGACGGTTACTATAAGGTAATGCTCTACACAGAAGATAATAACGGAAATCGCATAGAATCAGAGAATTATGTGTTGGTTTATCGTGACGACAGCAAAAAATGCAGTGCGTACAAGCCGCTGTGGGTCACGATGGACCATTCCATCAATATCGGGGAGACGCTGACCCTTACCCTTGGCAGTTTTCTGCCCGAGGCGAATGTTCTCTGCGAGATTTATTCCCACAACGTAAAGGTGTGTGCCGAGTGGGTGAACTTGCATGGGAAGACACATACGATTACCTATCCGGTGACAAAAGACGACATCGGTGGCTTGAGTGTCCATCTGCTGAGTATTCACCAGAATAAGAAAGAAGAGATGTCCCAGTCTGTCACGGTTACCGATGATACGAAAGACATCCGATTCGAGTTCCTGCGTTTCCGTGACAAGACGCTACCAGGCAGCCAGGAGGAGTGTCAGGTTCGTCTGACCGACAAGGACGGGAAGCCCGTCTCGGCAGAGCTCCTGTGTTCTATGTACGACATGGCTTTGGATGCTTTGGGAAGCCATAACTACCACAGTATAAATTTCTTCAGCCCATGGAATGGTGCCCGAGGCGACTTCCGCTCACTTTCATGGGGGAGAAGTTTCAGCCAATACAATTATCGCAACCTGTTTTTGTACTACTCCATTGGGCCGATTAAAAACTGGTTTGAGTTCTTCCCGAATGCTTGCACGCGCTACTATGGCTTTGGCAAGTCATTCTCTGCACGCAGCAATCGTGGCGAAGTCGTCTTGAATATGGTGGAGGAAGATGCTGTTATGGATTTAGCAGAGGTGGAGGAGGTCGCCATGGTTTACGAAGAATCTGCTTCCGCGCCGATGGCCGCCAAAGCTGCTGGAGATGCTGATGCCGGTGGTGCCGAATCTCCTGTCGAGCAGGTCCGCACCAACTTCGCGGAAACGGCCTTTTTCTACCCGCAGCTGCGCACCGACGAGCGCGGCGATGTCTATATCAGCTTCACCATGCCCGACGCGCTCACCAAGTGGAAGATGCAGGGCGTGGCCCATAATCCAGCATTCCAATACGGCCGTTTCGAGAAACTCGTGCAGACCGCCAAGGATGTGATGATCGTTCCCAACGCGCCGCGCTTCCTCCGCGAGGGCGACACCATGGATTTCTCCGCCAAGGTGGTGAACATGAGCGGCCGTAACATTTGCGGGCACGTGACGTTGCAGATGTTCAACGCCGTGAACAACCAACCGGTGGCTATGATTTGTGAAGGAGGTTCGGATAATGGGGTTGGTAGAGACGCAAAATTTTGCGTCTCTACGATGACGGGTTCCCAACAATACGAGATCCCCGCTGGTTCCTCCTCCGAAATCCATTTCCGCATCGTCGTCCCCGATGACATCCCCGCCATCACCTATCGCATCATCGCGCACAACACCGACCCGAAAGACGTGGCCGGCGACGGCGAGGAGAAGACCCTCCCCGTGCTCACCAACCGCATGATGGTGACCGAAACGATGCCGTTCTATATATCGGGAAAAGGCTCGAAATCGTTCACGTTCAATAAATTGCGGGATGCGTTCGGCGCGACGGACGCGATGAATCGCATTTCGGACGCGATAAATCGCGTCCCTACGTTGAAACATTATCGGTTGACCGTGGAATGCACGCCCAATCCTGTGTGGTACGCCATCCAGGCGATGCCCTACATGATGGAATACCCGCATGAATGCAACGAACAGCGCTTCAGCCGTTATTACGCCAACGCCCTCGCCACGCACATTCTGAAGGCCAACCCCGTTATCGAGGAGGTCTTCAATCGCTGGCAGGTGGAGAGTCCCGACGCCTTCTGCTCCGCCTTGGAGAAGAACCAGGAACTCAAGCAGGTGATGCTGGAGGAGACCCCGTGGGTGCTCGACGCGCAGCGCGAGGGCGCCAACAAGCAGGCGCTGGGCGCGATGTTCGACTTCAAACGGATGGCCCAGGAGGAAGCCGCCACGCTGCGGAAACTGCAGCAGGCGCAGAACGGCGACGGTGGCTGGCCGTGGTTCTCCGGCGGCAAGAGCTGCGACTTCATCACGCGGCACATCGTGGCGGGCTTCGGTCACCTCAAAGCCCTTGGCGTGAGCACGGAAGTGTCTGGCAGCACCCTTCACAACGCCGTTTCCTACATGGATGAGCAGATGTACCAGCGCTACCTCGACCGCAAGAAATACCACTACACCTACGTCGATGAGACGCACTACCTCTACGCCCGCAGCTTCTACAAAGACAAGGTTTCTGCTAAGCATAAAGCCGCATACGACACCTGTTACAAGGTGCTGTTAAGCGGCTGGCGTCAGGAATCGTACTACACGCAGGCGATGATTGCGCTGACAGCATGGCGCAACGGTGACCAGAAAGTGGCGAAGGAGATTATAGCCTACCTGAAGAGCATGGCCCAACACAATGAGGAGATGGGCATGTTCTGGAAAAAGCAGGGTGGGGGATGGTTCTGGTACGAGCAGCCCGTGGAGCGGCAGGCGATGCTGATCGAAGCGTTCCACACCATCACGCCGGAGGACGAGGAATCATTAGCGCAGATGCAGTTGTGGCTCCTCAAACAGAAGCAGACCCAGCACTGGAGCACCACGAAATCGACCACGGAAGCCATCTATGCGCTGCTGCTGAACAAGACGCTCGTAGCCGACGACAAGACCGTGGCGGTCACCGTGGGGAACGTGCGTCTGCCCGACGAGACTGTACAGACGGAGGCGGGCACCGGCTACTTCAAGAAGGCCTGGACGGGAGAGGAAATCACCGCCGACAAGGCCAATGTGCGCATCGAGAAGGGCACCGACGGTCCCGCGTGGGGCGGCCTCTACTGGCAGTATTTCGAGAATCTCGACAAGATCACCCGCAGCGACGACAAGAACCTCGTCATCGAGAAGCAGCTCTTCAAGGTGGAGAATACGGACAAGGGCGAGGTGCTGAAGGCCATCACGGCAAATCAACCGCTGCAAAAGGGCGACAAGGTGCGCGTGCGGGTGGTCATCACCGCCGACCGCGACATGGAGTTCGTGCATCTCAAGGACATGCGGGCCGCCACTTTCGAGCCCGTCAACGTCTTCTCGCAATACAAATACCAGGGCGGCCTCTGGTACTACGAATCGACCAAGGACGCCGCCACCCACTTCTTCATCGACTGGATGCCGAAGGGCAAATATGTTTTCGAATACACCCTCTTTGCCACGCAGTCCGGCGACTTCAGCAACGGCATCACGCACATCGAGTGCATGTACGCGCCGGAGTTCCAGTCGCATTCGGCAGGGGTGAGGGTGAAAGTGCGGTAATCCTTACCCCCTGGCCCCTCTCCAAAAGGAGAGGGGAGACTAAAGTCTCGGTAATCGTTTCGATTCAACGCTAACAGTAGACTCCTCCCCTTTAGGGGAGGCCAGGGAGGGGTGATTTGGATACCGGGAAGGTAAAATACGCAGATAGACACTGCTTCCCATATCGGAAAATTTTGTATTTTTGCCGCCGATTTTGACTTTTTATAAAACATTGATTATAAACAAAATAGAAATATGGCATTTATCAAGACCGACAATCTGAAAGGAGATATATTTGGCGGCATCACCGCGGGTATCGTGGCGCTGCCGCTGGCATTGGCATTCGGCATCCAGGCGTTCGGGGGGATTGACGATCCTTCCGCAAGCTCCATGGGTGCTCTCGCAGGTTTGATCGGGGCTACGTTCCTCGGCTTCTTCGCCTCCCTCTTCGGCGGCACCCACTCGCAGATCAGCGGCCCCACCGGACCGATGACCGTCATCACTGCCTCGCTGCTCAGCGGTGTGTGGGCGGCACAGCATTCCATGAGCGCGGTGCTCATCAGCATGTCGCTGGCCGGTCTCTTCTGCGGTCTCTTCCAGATTCTGTTCGGCATCCTCAAAATCGGCAAGTATGTGCGCTATATCCCGTACCCGGTTTTGTCGGGCTTCATGAGCGGTATCGGTGTCATCATCATCATCCAACAGCTTTACCCGTTAATCGGCTGTAAATCACCTGTTTTGGTGGTGGATATGATTACGCAGTTCCCTGAACGTGTGGCTGGCGGCGTGTCGTTCACGGCTTTGCTGCTCGGCTTGGGCACCATCGCTATTATCTATCTTTTCCCATTGATAACCAAGAAGATACCTTCTACTTTGGTGGCACTTTTGGTGATGACCATCATTTCGCTGTTCCTCAACATGGACGAGAAGCTGCTCATCGGTCAGATTCCCGCCGGATTCCCGATGCCCGCATTTGCGAAGGAAGGTTTGGATTTGGCCGGCCTTGATTGGGGCTTGGTACTGAAGGCCTCTGTCATTCCGGGACTTACGCTCGCTGGCTTGGGTAGCATCGACACGTTGCTGACCTCCGTGGTGGCCGACAATATCACGAAGACGCACCATAACAGCAACCGCGAGCTGATAGGGCAGGGCATTGGCAACATGATCAGCGGTCTCTTCTGCGGCATCAGCGGCGCGGGCGCGACCATGCGTACGGTGGTGAACGTGAAGAGCGGCGGGCGTACGCAGATCAGCGGAATGGTGCATTCCCTGCTGCTGTTGGCTGTGCTGCTCGGTCTGGGCAGTCTTGTGCGTTACGTGCCGCTGGCAGTGTTGGCCGGCATCCTGATTACCGTCGGTTGGGGGATCATCGACTTCAAGGGATTCAAGGATCTGCTCAGAATACCCCGTGCCGATGCGGTGGTGCTAATCATTGTCTTCCTGCTCACCGTTTTTGTGGATCTGCTCACTGCCGTCGGTATCGGCATGGTGATTGCCTGCGTCCTCTTCATGAAGCGCGCCAGCGACCTCGTGGAGGGTGGCTACAGCACCGCCGAGATGACCAATTTCGATAAGGAAAGTCCGTGGCAGGATGAAGGCGGTATGCCCGACAAGGTGAAGCATAAGATTTACATTCAGCGACTTAATGGTCCTATCTTCTTCGGCACCATCACCAAGTTCCAGCAAGTGATGAACGATGTGCCCGAGGATGCCAAAATCGTGATCATCCGTATGCGCCTCGTCAGCTTCATGGACCAGTCCGGACTGTATGCTATGGAGACGGCCATCAAGGAATTGCAAGATCGCGGCGTGCTGGTGCTGATGACCATCATCCAACCGCAACCGATGTACATGCTGAAGACGATGAAGGTTATCCCCGAACTCGTCCCCGAACTGCACACTTTTGAGACGTTCGAGGACTGTACGGAGTTCTTGAAGAACCGGGTCGAAGGGTGATTTTAATTAAGAATTAAGAATTAAACTTATAAGGAATAAGTTGGTCAATAACTAGTTGTGACAGAAACAAATTTCAAAACTATATCAAATATGAAAAAACTGATTCTTTTGGCTTTAGTAAGCCTGATTACGCTGGGCGCGAATGCTCAGCAGAGCAAAACGGCCTCCAAAGGGGAGCAGACCGTGACGATTCAAACCAATGGCGTGTGCCAGAAGTGCGCCGACAAATTCAAAGAGAACGTGCCTTATTTCAAGGGCGTGAAGTCTTACAATTACGACATGAAGACGGCGAAGCTGACCATCAACTATGACGCGAAGAGAACCAATCCCGACCAGTTGCGTCAGGAGGTGAGCAAGCTGGGTTACAATGCCGACAACGTGAAGGCTGACCAAGCAGCAAGAGCCAAACTGCCTGCCTGCTGCCGTGCCGAAAAAGGTGCTGGATGTTGCAGCGGTGGTGCCGGACATGGCTGCGGCAACCACGATGCCAGCAAAGGCGGACATAACTGCGGTAACCATCAGGAAGGTGCAAAGGGCTGTGCCGGTCATCAAGACGGCAAGAGCTGCGCTGGTCACCAAAATGGTCAGAAATGTGCTGGCCATCAAGACGGCAAGAGCTGCACAGGTCACCAAGACGGCAAGGGCTGCGCTGGCCACCAAGATGGTAAGAAATGTGCCGGTCACCAAGATGGTAAAGGTTGCGCTGGTCACCAAGATGGTAAAAGCTGCGGCAACCACAATAAACAATAATTTTGAAGTGACCGCTATTTGCGGAAACTGAGATCTCAATAAAGGCAAAAAGGCACGCATTATCCAAAAATGCGTGCCTTTTTATTATAGCCGACAGCCAATATCATCGCTTCTCCACCGCTTCCACGAACTCTAGCGCGTCTTTGCTGTAACCGTCGGCGTGGATCTCGTTGGCCAGGACCTGCGTGAGCACGGCACCGCCCACATAAATCGGGGTTGTCACGCCGTTTTCCTTCAGGTACTGGATGGTCTCCTCCATGGAAAGGACGGTGGTGGTCATCAGCGCGCTCAGCCCGATGATGTCCGGATGGTACTTTTCGTCAGCTTCCTTGATGACTTCCTTGGGCGTGTCTTTCCCCAAGTCGATGACTTTGTAGCCGTAGGATTCGAAGATCACCTTCACGATGTTCTTGCCGATGTCGTGGACATCGCCCTTGACGGTGGCCAGCACGATGGTGCCCTTGTGGCTGTCGCCTTGGCTGAACTGCGTTTTGATGACGTCGAACGCCTCCTTGCAGGCCTCGGATGCGGAGATGAGCTGCGGCAGGAAGATGCGTTGCTTCTCGAAGTCGGCGCCTACCTCCGTCAATGTGGGAATCAAGATGTCGTTGATGACCTCCATCGGCGGCTGCGTTTTCAGTGCTTCGTGCGTGAGTGCCACGCTGTCAGTTTTCAAGCCGCGCTTCACGGCCTCTTTGAGGGTGAGTCCGCCCGTGGCCGCAGGAGCGGTCGCATTTGGAGTGGCGGCCGCGGCGGCGGCAGTGCCCTCCGCCACGGTCGTGACGGGAATCACGTCCTCGATGTAGGTGTTCAGATCCTCCGAAGTGCCGCGCAACGCCTTGAAGGCCAGGATGGAGTTCATCATCGTGGCGTTGCAGGGGTTGATGATGGGCATCGTGAGGCCGTTTTCCAACGACATGAGCAGGAACGAGCTGTTGATGAGTTCGCGGTTGGGCATTCCGAAGCTGACGTTGGAGACGCCGAGGGCCGTGTGTACGCCCAACTTCTCCGTCACCATGCGTAGGGCCCGCAAGGTCTCCTTCACCAACGGCTGCTGCGCGCTACAAGTCAGCGTGAGCGTGTCGATCATCATCCGGTGGCGCGGGATACCGTATCTCTCGGCCCCGTTGACAATGCGCTCCGCGATGGCCAACCGTTCTTCCGCCGTCTGCGGGATGCCGTTGTCGTCCATCGTAAGCCCCAGCACCACAGCCCCGTACTTCTTCGCAATCGGGAAGATGACTTCCATGTTGCTTTCGTTGCCGTTCACGGAGTTGATGAGCGGCACGCCGTTGTAGTAGCGGCAACCGGCCTCGATGGCGGCAGGATTGGAGGAGTCTATTTGCAACGGCAGCGCGGTGATTTCGCTGAGCTGCGTCACCACTTTCTTCATGTTGGCCACGTCATCGGTTTTCGGCACGCCGAGGTTCACGTCCAACAGATCCGCTTTCGCTTCCTCCTGCTTGATGGCCTCCTTAAAAATATAGTCAAAGTCCTCGTTCAGAATGGCTTCCTTGAGTTTTTTCTTGCCCGTCGGGTTGATGCGTTCGCCGCAGACCCTGATGCCTTCCATCGGCAGGTATTTCGTGGCGGAAGTGATGACCGTCGGTCGCTCCACTTTGCGCTCCGGCACGGCTTTGCCCTTGTGGACGGCGATGGCGCGGATGAAGTCGGGGTTGGTGCCGCAGCATCCGCCCAAAATCGCCACGCCTGCCGCTTGGAACTCGCTCATCGTTTCGGCGAAGTCCCTTTCCGACAGCGTGTAACAGGCCTTGCCGTTGTGGATGTAGGGCAGTCCTCGGTTGGGCTGCACCAACACGGGCTTGTCGCTGTATTGCAGCAGTTCCTCCACGATGGGCTTCAGGTCGCGGGGACCGAGGGAGCAGTTCACCCCGATGGCGTCGGCGCCAATGTTGGACATCAGCGTTGCCATGATGCGCGGCGACGTGCCTGTGAGCGTGTGTCCGCTTTTGTCGAAGGTCATGGTGGTGAAGACGGGCTTGTCGCAGTTCTCCTTCACGGCGAGCAAGGCGCATTTCAGCTCGTAGAGGTCGGTGAAGGTCTCCAAGATGAAGCCATCGACCAAGTCCTTGGCAATCAGCACCATCTCCTTAAATGCCTCGTAAGCATCGTCGAAAGCGAGTTCGCCCATGGGGTAGAGCATCTTGCCGAGCGGTCCGATGTCGCACATCACGTACTGTGTGGTGCGGTGCCGTTTCGCCAATGCGATGGCCGCCTCGATCACCGCCTTGATGTCCTCGCCGGGCATTTTGATGCGGTTCGCCCCGAAGGTGTTGGTGGTGATGAAGTCGCACCCCGCCTCGATGTAGCTGCGATGGATGTCGGCAATCTCATCGCCGTTGGTGATGTTCAGCATTTCAGGCATTTTCGACATGATGCCGCGCTTCTCCAGCTCGGTGCCGAACGCCCCGTCGAAAATCATTACTTCGTGTCCTAAACGTTGTTTCATTATGAATGGTTATTGGTTATCGGTTATTGGTTATTGAAGCTTTACGTTAATAGTGCTTAGTGTATTGTTTTAATTTCACCGTCTCACCGTCTCATCGTTTCATCGTCTCATCGTTTCATCGTTTCATCGTCCTTCATCGTCTCATCGTGATAGCACGTCGTTCCCCGACGCCGATACGCGCAACCCTCACGCGCCACGCATCCTGCGCAGCTCTTCCGGCCGTCGCCGCCGATGCGCACGATGCCCGTCATCGACTTCATCGGGATCATCAGTCCCGAGTCGAGGAAACTGATGCCGATCTTGTTGGATTTCACTAAGTTGGCGATTCTGAGGTTGTCCTCCAACGGGGTGCCTTGGTAGCCCGGACAGAACCGGAATCCCAACGAAGGGTAGGGGAGTGCCTTCTCGAACTCATCGGCCTTGCGCTCGATCCAGACCCCAGCGGTGGCGTCGAAGACCACCGCGTAGGCCATATCCTCCATCTGCAGCCGTTTCAGCCGTCGATCCACTGCGATGCCAATAGTCGTGGCGCAAAGCAGGTAACCCTCCGAGCCGTGCAGGTACTCCATATAAGCCGGGTGCGCTAACATGAACTCCTGCGGATAGTCGTAGGAGGCATACACGTACTTGAACTCGGCCAACTCTTCTACCTCACGCAAAGCCTTGTCAATCAGCTGATCCGTGTTCTCGTCCGCTGCGGCGTCCACACTATAGCCCAAGTATCGGAGTATCTCCTGTCTCATTACCGCAATTCCTTGTCGATCACGTGGTGGATGCGCTGGTAGATGTCGGCGGCCACCTTCGGATTGTTCATTGTGTAGATGTGGATGCCGTCGGCGTCGTTGGCCAGCAGCTCCAGTATCTGGCTGACACTGAATGCGATGCCGATTTCGAACATCGCTTCCTTGTCGTTGCGGAAACGTTCGAACAGTACTCGCAGCTCAAAAGGAATGGAGGCTCCGGCCATGTGCATGATCTTGTTGAACATGGTCGCGCTGGTGAGGGGCATGATGCCGGGGATGATGGGGATGGTGATGCCCATGGTGCGAGCCACCCGTTTGAGCCGGTAATAATAGTTGTTGTCGTAGAACAGCTGCGTGACGAAAAACGACGCCCCCATGTCCTGCTTGACCTTCAGGTGGTGCAGGTCATCGTAGAGGCTTTCGCTTTCGATGTGGCCTTCGGGATAGCAGGCTCCGCCCATGCAGAACTTGTGCGTGCTGCGCAGGTAAGCCATGAGCTCTGAGGCGTGTCGGAAACATTTCAGATAGCTTTCGGGAGAGTCGGCAGGCTTGTCACCGCGCAGGGCGAGGACGTTTTCCAGGCGCTCCTGTTCCAAGACGGCGGCCACCCGGTCCACATCCTCCTTGTCGAGGGAACCGCAGGTGAGGTGTACCAGCGGCTCGGCGCTGGTATGTTCCTTGATGTACCGCGCCAGGTCGATAGTGTGTTGGCTGTTGTCGCCCGATGCCTTGAAAGTCACGCTGATGAAATCAGGCCGGAACTGTTGCAGCTGGTCAATGGTGCGGTAGATGTCGTCGAGGTCGCTGACTTCGGGCTTCGGCGGAAAGACCTCGAAGGAGAGGGTTTTCTTGGTTCGTAATATGTCGCAAATTCGCATTTTCTTGTCTGTTTTTATCAAACGGCAAAAATAGTCTTTTTTTTATGACCCCATTCATTACCTCATCGTTTCATCTTTTAAGCATCGACTTTTTTATTCGGACGTGGCGGCGCGGCCATAGAGGTGTCCGTGTCCCGCAGATGTGGAAACGTGCCATATCTGCGTCTCTATGGAAAAATACTTGTATGCGCGAATTGATAATTTATGTATTTTTGCGGATAATTTATTAATATATCAATGTCAGATATTAGATTCTATGCAACTCACAACATCAAAGTTGATGTTTGTCCCCAAAGATGTTACCTGCTGAAAATATTCACTGACAATGGTAGATTTTGTCGCAATTAATAAGTAAATGAAAAATATTTTTTTTGATTTTTACCGTTTCTGTTCGCCGAAATACCAAACCGTACATTTGGAATACAAGGTGAATCCCAAGCCGAGATTTTCTCCACACCCCGTGTTGTATGATTTCATCAACCAAAACAGGGAGGAATATCGTATTCTGTTACAAAAATTCTTGGCCTACTCCAGCAACATCCAGCAAATCCGAGATGCCCGATTGGAGACCGACGAGGACAATCCAGCCTGGAATAACGGTTATCTGCCTGGTCTCGATATTGTAGCATTATATGGGATGATTGCGGAAATGAAACCTGCCCGTTATATTGAAATCGGATCCGGCAATTCCACAAAAGTGGCTCGCAAGGCTGTTTCAGAACTGCATCTTGGCACAGAGATCATCTCAATAGACCCGTTTCCCCGTGCAAACATCGATCATTTGGCGGACAAAGTGGTTCGCAAGCCATTGGAGGATTTGGAAGATTTACACGTCATCACAGATTCTCTTGGCCCCAATGACATTCTGTTTATTGACAACTCGCATCGCGCTTTCCCCAATTCAGACGCTACAGTGTGTTTTATGGAACTGTTGCCTATGCTGAAAACCGGTGTGGTAGTCCATTTTCATGACATCTATTTGCCATACGATTACCCTCAGTTCATGTGTGACCGGTTCTACAACGAACAATACGTGCTTGCCGCGTTTTTGTTGGGAGGCGGGCACAATACACGATATTTACCCCTTATGCCCAATTATTTCGTCAGCAGAGACGAGGAACTGTCCTCGGTTGTCGCTCCTGTTTGGGAACACGGGAATTTACATGATGTAGAGCGGCACGGAGGGTCGTTTTGGCTTAAAATCATCTGATTTGCATATCAGAGATGTTCTCCGCAGGGTGCAAAGTATGGAGGATTTTGTGCGGGTCAACCGCGTTAGTGGAGGTGTCTCTATAACAGATGACACTATTGTCTCATCATCTCATCGCCTAAAAAAAAATGTAACTTTGCGCTTTGGTTATTCGTAAACCCAAAAGTTTTTAACGAAAAGCAAATCAAATAATTATAATCATCATGATGAAACCTAAAATTGTTATCGGAAACTGGAAAATGAACAAGGACTTCGAAGAGGCCGAGGACCTTATTACCAAAATTGAAGAAGAACTGGCTGATTATCAACTGCAGACAGAGGTGGTGCTGTGTCCGCCGGCGGTGTATGCCGAACTGGTCACCGACCACGCCAGCCTGGAGGAGAGCCGTTTCTATGCCGGCCTCCAGAACGTGAGCGAGTTCCCGAACGGCGCCTACACAGGTGAGATTTCCGCCGAGATGCTCGCTTCCATGGAAGTCGATTTCTGCATCGTGGGACACAGCGAACGCCGCAAGTTCTTCGGCGAGACCGACGAGATCGTCCTCAAGAAGATGCACCGTCTGTTGGACAACCAGATTGTTCCGGTGATGTGCTGTGGCGAGACCCTCGAGGAACGCAAGGCCGGCAAGCACTTTGAGGTGGTCGGCAAGCAGATTGAAGCCACCATCTGCACGCTCACTCCTGAAGAGCTGGAGCGCACCATGATCGCCTACGAACCCATCTGGGCCATCGGCACTGGCGAGACCGCTACGCCCGCGCAGGCACAGGAGATGCTCGCGTTCATCCGCTCCCTCATCGAGAAGAAATTCGGCACCGAGCATGCTATTTCCACCTACATTCTCTACGGTGGCAGCTGCAACGCCAAGAATGCCCTTGAACTCTTCTCCCAACCCGATGTCGATGGCGGCCTCATCGGCGGCGCCTCCCTCAAACCCGAGGATTTCGTCAAGATCATCGAGGCGGCCGAAACGGTGATCAAGGATAATTAGACCCCATAGTAACGGGCAACCCCAATTCCCCTTCTATTTTAGAAGGGGTGCCCGTAGGGCGGGGTAGTAATATATGCATCAGAATACCTTACAATGAACCGCTTCTCGCTCATATTCCTCCTGCTCCTCATGGGCATCCTCGGCGCGGGCTACGCGCAGGATGATGACCCGTGCAAGCAGACTATGGACAAGAACAGCGAGAAGATTTTCAAGAAAGCGAGGGATTTTCACAAGTCGGGGAAGAAGGAGGACGCATACGAACTCTATGAGGAGATCCTTGCCGACCATCCTGAATACCTCGACGTGAATTACTACTATGCGTTGGGGTATTATCTGACGTTGGAGGGTAATCAGTTCATTTCCAAGCGGAGCGACAAGTCCGATGTGACCAAGGCCTTGGCGGCGTTCAATCGTATTTTTGAGGTCTGCCCGTATTTCAAACCGTATTGCAATCTTTATGCCGCTCGTATCGCTTATTTCAACGAAAAGTATTCTGAAGCGGTGAAGTTCGCGGGCATCATTGTGGATAATCCAGATCTGTTCCCCGATGCGAAAGATGCCGACAAGATCAAGGAGGCTCAGCTGATTCTGAGGAAAGCCGTTTTCTATGACAACATCCTCAACCATCCGGTGCCGTTCGACCCGCATCCGGTGCCGAACATCTCCACCAAGGCGGATGAGTATCTCGGCACGCTTTCGCCTGACGGACAGCTCTTTTACTTCACCCGTCGCCAAATGGTGGCGGACAATTCTCCCTTTGGACAGGGAGGGACTGTGAGCAAGGAGTTTTTCAGTCATAGTGTCAAGAAGGACGGGAGGTTTGATAGTGGCGAACCTTTGCCTCTTCCGTTCAACCGAGCGGAAGGGGAGGGAAGCCCCGCCATCAATCTTACCAACGACCTGCTGATTTTCACCCAGCGGCATACGGTGAAGCTCCAAAACACCAATTATCCGAACTACGACCTCTACTATTCCGAGTACGACGGGTTTGAGTGGTCGGCACCGAAACCGTTGCCGGGCAAGATCAACCGTAACGACTCGTGGGAGTCGCAGCCTTCGCTCAGCTCCGATGGCAAAGTTCTCTTCTTCGCCAGCGACCGGCCGGGCGGTTATGGCGGCTCCGACATCTGGTATGCCACCCGCAAAAGCGATGGCTCTTGGAGTGACCCCATCAACATGGGATCCACGATCAACACCACCAAGAACGAGCGCTCACCGTTCCTCCACACCGACAGCAAAACGCTCTATTTTTCCTCCAACGGTCACGATGGCCTCGGCGGACAGGATGTCTTCTATTCCAAACTTGACCCCAAAAAGCGGTGGACGGAGCCTGTTAACATCGGCTATCCCATTAATACCGAGAACGATGAAGTCGATTTCTTCGTCAGTCTCGACGGTAAGACAGGCTATTTTTCCTCCAACAACTACGGCGACCAGAACTGGAACATCTACCAGTTTGAGCTGTATGAGGAGGCGCGGCCGCACACGATGGTCATCGTGAAGGGCAAAGTCACCGCCGACGAGGGCGACTTGGAGAATGCTGTGGTCGAGATTCGCGACACCAATGCGAATGTCGTCGCCACGGGCATCGTCAGCGCGACACAGGGCAAGTACGCCGTGGCTACTGAAGTGCATCACGATAACCCGCAACCGCTGATTCTGAATGTGAAGAAGGAAGGATATTCCTTTGATACGCAGATTATTAAGCCAGAGGATATTACAGAGGAGGTTATAGAGAAAGATGCCGAAGTGAAGGCCGTGGAGACCGGCAAAGTGTGCGACTTGCGCGACATCTACTATGAGACCAACGACTACAGTCTGACCCAGGAGTCGAAAATGTTGTTGGCCCTCTTTATTGAGTTTTTGAAAGAAAATCCTACCGTGAAGGTGGAGATTCAGGGCCATACGGACAATATAGGCAATGATGCGGACAACTTGCTGCTGTCCGAACATCGTGCCAAGTCGGTGTATGACTATGTGATAGGGCAGGGGATAAATGCTAACCGCTTGAGATACAAGGGCTATGGCGAGTCAAGTCCGATCGCTTCCAATAATACCGAGGCTGGGCGCGCCAAGAACCGCAGAACCGTTTTCTTGATTTATGAAAAATAGAACCATCTACTTTTTGGGAATCGGAGGCATCGGGATGAGTGCCTTGGCGCAGTATTTCCTGCAGCGCGGGGATAAAGTCTGCGGTTACGACCTGACCCCTTCCGCTGTCACCGAGATGCTGCAGCGCAAAGGGGCGGATGTCCATTTCGAGGGTGATGTGGCGAAGATTCCGTCCGAGCTTGATTTTGTGGTCGTGACCCCTGCCGTCCCGAAGGATTTTGTTGAGTACCAGTATCTTATTGACAAGGGTGTGCCGATGTACAAGCGTTCGCAGGTGTTAGGGCACATTACGAACGAGCTGCGGACATTGGCGGTGGCTGGCACACACGGCAAGACCACCACCACCTCGATGATCGCCCATCTGCTATATCCCGAGCATCCGTTGGCCGCTTTCATCGGGGGCATTTCCAAGAACCTGAACGACAACTACGTATGCAGTCCAAATCCTAATACTGCTGTGGTGGAGGCCGACGAGTTCGACCGCTCTTTCCTGACACTGCACCCAGAAGTTGCGGTCATCACCTCCATGGATGCCGACCATCTGGACATCTACCGCGATGTGGAGGATTTGCGGGATGCCTTCCGGCAGTTCGCCGCTCAGACCAAGCGTGCGGTTGTGGTGGAAGAGGCTGTGGCACAGTATATCACACATAGTGGAAAGAGAGTTTACGGCACAAGCACACAGTGTGACTATTATGCATATAACATTGACTATCAGCAAGAAATATCGACATTCTCATTGCATACGCCCAATGGGGAAATTGAAGATTTGGCGTTGCCGGCGCACGGACTGTATAATGTATTGAATGCCACAGCCGCCACCGCCGCCGTTTTGGAAGCTTTCCCGGATGTGCCAATTGATCATATCCGTCAGAAAATCAGTACGTTTGCTGGGGTGAAACGCCGCTTCGACTACATTGTGCGGCGCGGTGATTTCGTCTATATCGATGACTACGCGCACCATCCCAACGAGATGCGCTCGTTTATCACGGCAGTGCGGAAAATTTACACTAACAAGCAGATTTGTGGAATTTTTCAGCCGCATCTATACACCCGCACCCGCGATTTCGCGGATGATTTCGCCGCCGCCCTCGATCTCCTCGACCGTGTCATCCTGCTGCCCATCTATCCCGCCCGGGAGAAACCCATTGAAGGTATCACATCGGAGTTTCTGCTCCAAAAGATGACCATCACCGACAAGCGAGTGCTCCAGAAAACAGAATTATTGCCCTATTTGCAGGCCCACCGCCCCGATGTTCTCCTTACTATCGGCGCCGGCGACATCGACCGATTGGTGCCGATGCTGGCTGCGGGTCTTTAGCTATTGACTTGTGATTAGTCTAAGTCATAGTTATAGTTATAGTTCCTTCCCTGATTCCGTCATTATTTATTAAAAACGTGTTTTTGATAAAATTTTTCACTAATTTTGTCAAATCATGTGTAACTTTTTGTATTTTTGCAGCGTAAAGTGTATAATGCGTATTTTGCTGAATTGTAGCTATTTGGAAAAGTTAAAAACTATTAATGCTTGATAATACGTGGAGAAAGATTTGCTGAAGAAAGTATATAATGTTATAAATATTTTAATATGAGAAAGCTTTATTCATTCGGAAAGTGGAATCTTTTCAGCATTGTTGCCTTCTTGGTGATGATGGCTGGATTCCAGATGGGTGCATTAGCCCAATCAGCGGAAGATTGTATCTCCGGGGCTGTGCCAGTTCGAACCTATCTCTTCTTCGTGACCGAAGACGATGGTGCGACGTATAATGCTGTCGCTGAAAAAAACATCAAGGACGGTCAGGTGGTTCCGCGCCCGGAATTCGTGGGTGTGGAGTACAGCACCTTCAAATCTTGGTACACGGTGACCGATCCCGCAGCTTTCTCTGTCGAGAACAAATTCGACGAGACCAATTTCAGCACTCCGCAGACGGTGACGGTGACAGATACCGTGAGACTGTATGCCTCCTTGAAAGCGGATGTCTTCCATGTGATTTTCATGGAAGGTGTGGGCAGTGACGCCCGTGTGTTCCGCGTGTGGGAACGCGTGGCCGGCACTCCGAACCTGAACCCTGATGATGAGCAGGTGATTGTGGATGCCACCACCAAGTCGGTGGGTTGGTATTACGACCAGGCTCTCACACAGCGCGCCACCACGTTCACCATGCCCGCCCACGACACCACTCTTTACCCAGACATCAAGACCGGCAAGTGGGTGTATTATGTCAGCAACGGCGGTACATACGTGGAACCCGACTTCTACCAAATTGAGGAAACCACCCAAATACCCGACAACCCGACGAGAGTGGGTTATACCTTCGTCGGTTGGGACAATGGTGCTGATGCTTGGTACAGAACTGACGGCAGCGTGGACCAATTCGGCAACACCCTCACCGAATCCATCACCCTGGATGCAGTGTGGACTCCCAACGAGGTGGCTTATACAGTAGTCTATTGGGTGGAGAACGCTGATGACGAGGATTACTCCGTCAATAACATTCGCACCGCCACGGCATTGGCTGGCGATCACATTACCGCGTTAGAAAGCGGCTATACCAGCTACGACAATATCTTGGATGGTCTGGACCAACACGTGACCAGCTTCTCCTACGACAGAAACACACAGGTCAGTTCAACGGATGTCACCGTGGCCGGCGACGGCTCCACCGTCATCAACATTTATTACAAACGTAAATCCTATACGCTCACCTTTAATCCAAATAGGGTTTATAACTCCCTTCTTTTTACATCTACCGCTTTTTGTAATTGGTATAATTTAACTTTTTGTTTGGGAACTGGACAGCCCTCTGAGGTTATCACGGCCAAATATGGTGCGAATATCTGGGATCGTTTCCCAATAAACAGATTTTATGGACAAGAATGGGGTGGAGCAGCTTCTACTTCCATGTGGAGGGCAACGAATGCTAATGTCTATAATTACGCCTTGCAGACCATCTCCACTATGCCCGGCAGCGATGTGACATTCTATCTTTATGTAAACTTCAATGTCGGCGATAGTCCAAATATGATATATTATGACCTCGAGAATATTGAGGGAGGATTTGACAGAAAAGAGGTGCCAACATATTTCCAATTCATCACTTACGGGGAAGAGTATTGCGATATTCAAGGATTTAGTAAGCAGACTGAAGCAGAAGCAGGGTTCAATACATCCACGCATCGGAAAGATTTCAATTCAGACCACACTGTCACGTTGTTGTATTTTCGGAACTCCTACGATCTCCGATTCTTCAATGGTGGTACGGAATTGACCTCTATGGCTCAGACGCGCAAGTATGGACAAGTGATTGGCGAATTGGCATCACTTTCTGATGCGGACGCTCCGGCCGGCAAGGAAGGTTTCTCCTTCGGAGGTTGGTATGCGAACGAGCTGTGCGAAGGTGATCCCATCGATTTCACTTCCACCATGCCTGCTGCGGAGATTGTTCTTTATGCTAAATGGATTGCACCGAATTACAACGTGCGCATCCACCACACCACCACAGGGAGTGGCGAATATACCGACGTCACTGTGCCTTACGGCCAGACTGTGTCGGGAACCGATTTGGAAAGCATTCAACCCTGCGCTGGCGGCACCAATGCCTACGGATGGAAAATCCTCAATGATGACGAATCCATGTCCGCATTTGCCACGGATATGCAAGTTTACCGCGACCTCGCCCTTGTGCCTTTCTGCCTTCTTTCTGGTGAGGAATACACTATCACCTATGACATGAACTGTACAGGCGCTGCCGCCGTGGAAGATGACCACATTTACGCCGACGGTGCCAATCCTATGGTACAGGCACCTTCTGTGGATGCTTGTGAAGAAAACATATTCCTCGGTTGGGTCGATGCCAGCAACATTCTGCATTATCCCGGCAACGGCATCTATATGACGGAGAACAAGACCCTGACCGCCCTTTGGGGATCTGGTACCGAGCATACTGAGGTGTCCATGGTTGAAAACCATCCGACCACCGGTACACAAACCGCCTCTTTGGATATCGTGACCAACGGAACCACTCCGCTGAATTTGCCGGAGAATTTCGAGAGACCCGAACGTCCCAACGATCTGTTCTTAGGTTGGTCAACGACCGAAAACGCCACCATGCCGGAATACGCTCCCGGTGAGTCGGTGGTACTCTCCTGTAATGTTTCTGTTTATCCTGTGTGGATGCAGATTGTCCCCGATGCGACAATTCCGACGCTGTGTCCGGGTATTGACGTGGATTTGAAGGATTTTCTCGCGTATAATGTCGAAAACGATGCCTACACGTTCGGTACGGCGGATAATATCCAGAGTTCCACTTGGGAGGTTACCAAGGACGGTGCCGAGTTTACCGACCACACGGATCTGGTCGTTACCAACATCCAGCCTGGCGTGTATGTCGTCAACCTGACCCTTACCACTACAAAGGGAGTGGAATATCCCCTTACTACCACCGTCAATGTTACAGGAACTAATATTGATCCGGTGTTCCCGTCTTTGCAGACCACAATTTGCCAAGGTTATAGCGTGAATCTGCCCATGGGATCGGAAGAGATTCCTGCAACAGATTCAGATCCTGCTATCCCTTCTGTGATGGGTGCATGGATGTATGCAGACGGTTTGGGAACCGTAACGGAGGTCACGCAGGTGCCTACAGAAAATGCTGGAACGGTCATCCTCAACTTCATTCCCGATGCAGGCCAATGCGCCAATGACACGAACATTATCTTCACCATTGTCGCGCCTCCTACCGTTACGATTACGGGTGAGAGTTTGATTTGTGATGGCGGTAGCATTACCTTGACCGCCAATGTTGATCCGGCCACTTCTGCCACATACCAGTGGTTTGAGTTTGCTGAAGCGGACAAGTGGCGTGAAATAGCAGGTGCCACGGGTGCCACGTTGGATGTCACCGATGCCAGCAGCTACACGGTTGAAGTTACCGCCGCTGGCGGCTGTATTGTCAACAGCGATGAATTTGAGGTGACGGCTGCAGCTACTCCTGTGATTACCGTCACAGGGGAAACTGAAATCACTTACGGTGAGTCCGTGAATATCACGGTCAGCTGCACGAACGGAACACTTACCGCTCCGGACGCTGCCGACATTCCTACGGGTCTTGCGGTTGATGTCGCTTCAAATCCGAATGAGATGGTCATCAGCGGTACTCCAAATGCCAACACATACAATCTTGTCTTTACCGGTACGAGCGATTGCGGCAACGTTACGGAAACGGTTGTGATAACGGTTAACCCGATTGACGTGACGGTGACTGTTGTCGGTACACAGAACACCAACGTTTATGACGGCGAATCTCATGATGCTACAGGTTATACAATCACTTGCGAAAATACGCTTTACAATGTCAATACCGATGTGGCCTTCTATTGCAATGCTTACATAGCGCGTCAAGATGTCGGTAAAGATTATATGACTCTTGGAGAAACATGTTTCCAAAACACGAATGACAATTTCAATGTAACGTTCGATGTGACGGACGGCTATCAGGAAATCACGGCTCGCGAAGTTACAGTCTCTGTTGAAGACAAGGTAGTTACATTTAACGGTGTCGAACAGTACGGTAACACCGAATACACCTTCACCAACTTGGTGTCGGGTCATGATGCGACGATCACATACACACCTTCCCATGGCACTGCAGCTTCCACAACTCCTTATGACAACGGTGAATTCAGTGGCGGCTTCCAGGTAATGAACGGCTCAACGGATGTGACCGGCAACTACACACTTGTTACCCAGACCGCCGGCAAGCTGACCATCACCGCTCCCGATGCTGTTGTTGTGACTATCACCGGTAACTATACCACGGTGGATTTTGACGGTGACGAACATGATGCGTCCGGCTATACTGTCTCCATCAGCAACCCGTCTTATACAGCGGATGACTTCTCCTTCTCGGGTACGGATTACGTGGCAAGAACAGATGCTGGTACAACGTACATGGAACTTGAAGGCAAGTTCGAAAACCTTAACCCGGCTTTCACTGATGTCACGTTCGAGGTTACAGACGGATATGTGACAGTCAACCCGATTGATGTGACGGTGGAGATTGTGGGTGAATACAACACCACCGACTATGACGGCGAACTTCACGCGGTGACCGGCTATACTGCCACGGCAGACAATGATTTGTATGATGTCAACGACCTCGTGTACAGCGGTGATGCGAGAGCGGAGAGAGCCGACGCCGGTATCACGTATATGGGACTTGAGGAAAGCGACTTCACGAACACCAACGCGAACTTCGCGACGGTGACGCTCAACATCACGGACGGCTACCAGGCAATCAACGCGATAGATGTGACGGTCAATGTCTTGGGTGAACAGAACACCACAGCCTATGACGGACAGTGGCATTCCGTTGAAACATATTCGGCCACTTGCGACAATTCGCTTTATGATGTTGATAATGATATGTACATATCTGGTTGCAATCCATACGCATCGCGTCAGGATGTCGGCATAGATTATATGTCGCTTGGAGAAACTTGTTTCGAGAACATGAATAGCAATTTCAATGTGACATTCATTGTGGAAGACGGCTATGTGGAGATTACGCCTGTTGCCATCACCATCAAGGCTGATAATAAGACTAAAGTTTATGACAATAACCCGAGCACGGATCCCGTACTGACAGCCACCGTCACGGACGTTCCGACGAATGGTGTTGCCCCGGTCTATAGTCTGGAGCGTGAATCCGGCCAGGAAATCGGCACCTACAACATCACGGTGATTGCGGAAGAGGATGCTAACCCGAACTATACGATTACCACCGAGGACGGCACGTTCAGCATAGTTGCTCCGGATGCTATTATTGTGACTGTCACCGGACATTGTGACACGGTATCCTACGATGGTATGTCACACGTGGTGGAAGGCTACGATGTCGTGTCTATCGAGATTGGCGGCGTACCCACGACCATCTACACGGAAGCAGACTTTGAATACACAGCTCCCACTCTCATTGAGGAGACAAATGTCGGTTCATACAACATGGGACTGGATCCGGCAAATTTCAACAACTTGAACACAACCTTTAATGTGACGTTTGTTGTGGAAAAGGATGGTAATCTGAAGATCAATCCGAATCAAGATCCTATTACGGTAACCATTACCGGACATAATAATACGGTGGGGTACAACGGTTCCGAGCAGCAGGTGAGCGGTTATGATGTGACTATTTCCGGCTCAACGCTATATACCGAGGCGGACTTTGAGTTCATCGGAACAGAAAACGATTCTATTGCGAAGGGTACCAATGCTTCTTCTTCCGTATATGAAATGAATTTGTCCGATAGTAAATTCCAAAATATCAACACTAACTTCACGAATGTTGAGTTTGTGGTTGCAAACGGCTTTATTAGGATTTTGCCTCAGAATGTCACCGTGACTATCACGTGTAAAGAAACGACAAAGCCATACAACGGACACATACAATCTGCATTAGACTACGAGTACACTATTTCACCTGAAACTACAGACTTTACGTTCTCGATGCTTCAGATTACGTCTCGTGATTCCGCTTCTGGCGTTAATGTTGGAACTTATGACGGTGTGTTACTCTTTGATTATTTAGGATCTGATGAAAACTATGAAGTAATGGTAGTCCATCAAAATATTTGTAAGCTGACCATTACTCCTGTTGATCTGACTATTATTGCTGTTGACCAGTCCTACCCGTTCAACGGCAGTGTTCAAGGTCCTGGTGATGTTATCTTAAGTGATCCTGTTGACATTGCACAGTATATTTCAATTCCAGGGGATGGTCTCAAAGGTGGCGACTATCTGTACAGTATCGAAGTGGACGGTCAGTCGCCTTCACCTGCGATTGGCACGTATTCGAACTACTTGGTGCCGAGCCACGCTACGTTTATGACCGCCTTGTTTGAAGAGAATGGGGAGGTGCATCCAATTCCTGAAAACTATAATATCACCTATGTCAATGGTGCTATCATTATCACCGATCCTTCACTGATGAATCTGACCATCACGGCCAACAGCGACGACAAAGTTTATGACGGTACGCCTTTGACGAACGATGGCTACACGAACACGGAGCTTGCCGCCGGTGACCACATTGAGAGCGTCACAGTGATGGGCAGCCAGACGGTGGTTGGCACAAGCGACAACGTCCCAAGCGCGGCAGTTATCAAGAATGCAGTCGGTGAAGATGTGACATCCAGCTACAATATCACTTACGTCAACGGTACCTTGGAGGTGGAAACTCGCGAGGTGACAGTCTCCGTTGCAGACAATACAACTGAGTACAACGGCAGTGAGCAGTACGGTAATTCGGAGTACACGTTCGCTAACGTGGTGAGCGGCCAGACAGCAACAATCGACTACACACCGTCCTACGGTACTCTGGTGAACACGTACGACAACGGCGTGTACGATGTCAGCAGCTTCACGGTGATGGACGCTTCCGACAACGTTGTGACGTCCAACTACACGCTGGTTGATTGGACGGCGGGCAAGCTCACGGTTACCGACCGTACCACACCTTATGAGGTCACGATGACCTCCAACTCCAATGCCGCACCGATCACCTACGACGGTTTGGAACATTCCATCGACGATTTCGTGACTCATACATTCACCGTGGATGGTAATACCTATACGGTGAGCGGCCTCACGGCATCCTCCGAACCGCAGGTTTTCGCTGGCACGTATAACAACGTTATTGAAGGCACTGCCATCGTGACGGACGAATACGGCAACGATGTCACCGACCAATTCACGGTGAACACAGAGGAGGGTACGCTTACTATCAGCAAGCGCCTGATTACCATCACCATTGAGAATCCGGAAGATGCAACGAAAGTCTATGACGGCACTCCGCTGACGATTACGTTCGACAAATTGCATGTGGATAACCTTGCCGAAACCGATGAACTGATAGGCGGTACGCTTACCTCCAGTAGTGCAGAAGTGGGTGAATACACAATTGAGGATGGTAACATGTTCTACATGATGGCGACGGGTACTTTCACCAAGAGCGGTTTCAAGATCAAACACAGTCTCTATCCTTCTATGTTGGCGAAGACGTTGGCCAGCTATTCCGCCTCTATTTCAGTCTCGGGTAGCATCACGGCTATTGAGTGCGATGGCGTTACGTATCAAGGTCATGACTATCCTGCAGTGCTGATTGGCACGCAGTGCTGGTTGGCCGAGAACTTGCGCAACACCGCGACCGCAGCTGGTCCCATCAGCTATGTAGCATACAATGAGGACGATGCCAATGCGGCTGCGTTCGGCTACCTCTACACGTGGTACACAGCAGTGGGTGTTCCCGAGGGCGACAACACGACCGCTCCCACCACCGCCACTACGACAAGCGG
>JAEEGJ010005897.1_pt1 | contig 37669 bp, 34 predicted proteins | sample 8958761 | NCBI WGS metagenome assembly JAEEGJ01 (sample SAMN16246546, study PRJNA631951) | gut metagenome | biome: gut microbiome; feature: rumen; material: RS-attached | host: Bos | place: Iran: Karaj | collected 2018-10
CTGTTCGTTTAATTAGTTCATAGCGGGCTGACATGCCGGATACCACAAACAGAAGTAACATGAACCAAGGATATACAATGTACTGATATGTATCCTGGGGCTGATGTTTACTGAAAGGTCCGATGATTCCATGTTGTGTTACACCGTTGAATATGTAGATTACATGATAGATGACAACCAGCACTACTGTTATCCAGCGAATATTATCCAAGTACACCTTCCTCATATTTCTACCACCTTTGCCAAATATTTTAACATTTTTCTCAATCATAAAAAAGTAAGCTCCACCTGTCTACCAAGCGAAGCTTACATATTTTGCTATTTTTTGTTAAATTTGGTTGCGAGCGCATAGTTTTATAAAAGCGCTCATTGGTGCCGTCAATAATCCTGGAAAATAAATTTGCTACTATATCATCTGAAAATCATTAAATTCGCAGAAAGTTTTCATTCTGGATTTCTGTGCATCCAAAGAATAGCCATCTATCTGCATAGATGTGGAAACACGGGTATATAGATATACTTTTGGTTTTTCTTTTCCCAATAATATCATCTCCTTTAGATATTTTTATCCGGAAGTTTTAACAAAGCATCAATAACCGGGCGAACCATTTGTACTGATTCTACCTTGTTAATAGCACAGAGCTTTCGTCCTGCATCCTTACTTGATGCTCCACAGTGGAATGCCTGCTCTGTTGGCAATCCATAATCGAGAACAATAAGTCTATCATGACAATCCGGATTTGGTTTAATCCGAAGCGGTGGGTACTGGTTTATAAAATCATTAACCACAGATGTCGTTAGAAATCCTCTCTTGCCATGCCCATTCTCCGTAAAAAGGATTACTTCCACGCCTGGATTCTTCTGTGATAATAACTGCAATGATTTTGTATTCATATAATCGTCAACAACATAAATTGATTTTGCTGCCTGCTGATAGATATCTATGTAAGCCGCATCAGCTTCAAACTTCTGACCTTTATAGATTATAAAATTCTTAAAATCCTTATCCGAAACAAAATTTTCATTCAGGGTATCAATACTCTTCTGAATATCTTCAATTGCCTTATCCGTTTTCTTCTGATGATCAATTGCTCCTGCCATCTGCACTGATAGCTCCGAAACTTTAGCAGTGACCATGCTCATTTCTGACTGGGTAACGAACTGCTGATTCTGTCGGATATAATGACGCATTTCTTTAAAAGCTCGCATGATAAAAATGCTTTGTTGCTCAGCTAACTCACCTCTAAGAACAGTAGCAAGCATATATATTCCCTGTTCAGTAAAAGCATAAGGAAGTTTTCTTTTACCGCCCCAACTTGAAGTCGCATTTTGCGACTTCAAGTTCTCTTGTGATGAAGTCGCAAAATGCGACTTCACCAAATCAACTTCATCCATTGTTAATTGAAACATAAAATCCTCTGGGAATCTGTTTATATTTCGTTTAACCTGCTCATTTAATCTTTTAACCTCATATCCATATATTGAAGCCAAATCATAATCCAGCATCACCTGTTGTCCGCGTATCGTATATACACAGTTTCTAATAGACTCAACTGTGAGTAATCCTGTTGTATTTTCCATAAACACTATATTCCTTTGCATTTTCTTTTTTTGAAGTCACAAATTGTGACTTCATGTATTTACGCGTTAAAAACAAAAATATTTTTGTGGCCGAAAAAATCGACCACAAAGCCTCGGTTCAAATTTGTAAACGCATATTAGACTTGGAACTATATCTACATGTCTTCAAGACTTTCTATCTTCTTCAAGGCCTCCATATAAGCCATAAGACGCTTCTGCTGTTCTTCTCTAAGATTGTGATAATCTTCAATCATCTGAATATCTCCCGGCGTAAATTTGCTTTCAGGACTTGCTGCAGCAATTTCCTCTTCATCCTCAATTCCTTTACCGGTAAGAAGTTGCTCCGGGGTAATTTGCAAAACATTACAGATGTCCATTATCTTTTCTACAGTAGGATTGGTCTTTCTCTTTTTCCATTCGCTTATGGTACTGGTTGAAATACCTACCTGCTTTGCAAACTCCGCCTGAGTCATATTGCGTTCTTTCAAAACCTTTATAATTCTTTCGCTGATAATCATGAGTGATACCTCGCTTGCTATTCACTTATATAACATTCATATTAGTGAATTTATTTTACCACCCCTCATGATATCCTTCAATATTCTCCTTCGTTTTCTTATTACGGAACTTCATATACGCCTTATAAGATTCATATATATCTTTTTTGAAGATAGACATCAGGATCCGGTAATGAATCAAAATCAATTTCATCAGCGTATTTTGCTATTATATTTCCGATAAAGTTTGCAAGAGAACTCCATTCATCTTTGTCTTTTACTATCACTTTATTCTTCACAGCTATCCCCTTCCTTAAATGAGATTTTTGGCCTTTCACAAATTGGCAAGCAGTGCATCGGTGTACACCTGATGCGATTTTGCTTGTTGGGGAGTGTGCCCCAATCCCCCTGATTGCCGATTTTCATCGACAAGCTACGCCTGCAAAGCAGGCTAAAAACGAAGTCAATAAATGTCCAAATATTTGTTAAAAGTCTTTTCCACCTTCTTCAAAACTCGTTCATGATTCTCCTTCATATCCGAAATTGTTTTGCCATCTACAGTGCCACATGAATTGGCAACTTTTGCAATCTGGTTGATATTGTTGCTGTCAATTTTTAGAAGTTTGATGATTTCTAATAACTCACTGAAGTCTATGTGAATGTAATATCCATCGATTGCCATCTTCCTAATATAGGCGCTCATGTTTTTGACTCCTATCTTCTCCATCCTGTCATGAATCATCTGCAATTCATTTTCAGGAATCTTGATATGAATCTGTTTGTTACATGGAACGTATCCCTGATTTAACAACATTTGCTTTTCACCTCCTCTCCAGACTGGAAATCATTGTTTATGAACACATTATCCAAGAAACATACGGTCCAATCCGTATATCCAAGAGGTAGGAATATTTTTAAAAGAATTAAAAATTCCACGTTTTTAGATTTAGCCGTATCCCACAAACGTGCGTTCCGTTATAATGTAGATGTGCCATTTATATAAACTTTGTTAAAGGGGATTGGTTTCATGAAATGTAAATTATCGATTCAGGAAAAATTGAAAGATTTGAGAATAGAAAAAGGTCTGTCACTGCAAGAACTGGCAGAACAGACCGGAATATCCAGAGCATCTCTAGGAAATTATGAAACTGATGATTACAAAGAAATTACTCACAAGGCTATTATCTCCCTTGCAAATTTTTATGGAGTAACTTCCGATTATTTATTAGGACTTACCGAGAATCGTGAACAGCACAGATTCCCTGTTGATGACTTAGGGTTAGATGATGAAACTGTTGAAATATTAAAAAGTGGCAAGCTGAATGCTCGCCTAATATGCGAAATGATAAAGCATCCAGAGTTTAAAAATTTTCTCACTGACATGGAAATCTACATTGACAATCTTGCCGGAATGCAATTTAGAAACCTCAACAAAATGATTGAACAGACAAGAGTCCGTCTTCAAAACAAAGGCATATCTGATGAAGATCATTATATGAAAACATTGGCGACAGCTTCTATTTCCGAAGATAATTACTTTAATAACCTTCTCGGAAATGATATCGTAAAAATCGCAAAAGATTTAAGAGATGCTCATAGCAAAGATGCAGAAACCGGTGATGCAACTACACCTGTTGATGATATCCTTGCCTCATTTGAAGAGCTAAAGACTGCCGATAATGCAACGCAAGCTCAGATGATAATGTACAGCAAACTCTTTAAAATCAACTTCACTAAGATGGATCCTTATGAGTTTAAAACCTTTACCGATATCCTTCAGAGATATTCAGATCTTTGTAAACCTGTAAAAGGAACCGGACGCGGCAAGAAGAAAAAATAACACATTCAAGAATTGTCTGAGATTAATACAGCAATACTGTTCTTTCTGTAATGATAAAGCTCATATGATGCTTACCCTCATCTCGTTCGGGGATGAATAAAACTCTTCCCCAGATTCTAAGCAGATTGCCGCAAGTCTACCTCCCGGATAGTGTGCCCCACAATCAATGGCGATATGATTATTCTTCCGGTATATAAACCCCGGTCTGGGATTATCCGCAATACTCTGAGTTGGTGTATGTCCTGTTATTACGAATGTATCCTTGAAATACTGCACATTATAATCTGCTCTCAACCAGATTAATTCATGCAGCGAATAATCTTCAATATCCTTCTCCGGAGAATAATTCCCCAAACCCGCATGAACTAAAAGATAGTCCCGGTCAGAAACCGTGACTTCCTCATATATTAAAAACTCCTTTATAAAATCTATTACATCCTGTTTCTCATCGGAACTTAACTCGCTGAACTCATCTATTGTTGACTTGCTTCCGTTGTATTGCCAAGTCACCAGATTATCCAGCATTTCTTCATCCAATTCTTCTATGGGCATGTCTGTTATTTCCTTCATTAGAAATTTCAAGCATTCCAACGCCATAAGCTCATGGTTTCCTACCATGCATATGGCATTTGGCATTTCCATGAGCTTCCTTAATACTTTAATAGGGTGTGGTCCGCGATCGAGCACGTCACCCAAAACATATAGTGTGTCTGTCTCTTTATAATTTATCGTTTCAAGCAATTCCATAAACATATCGTATTGCCCATGTATATCAGAAATAACATACGTCGCTATAACTATCACCTCCTATGAATAGAATCTCTCACCTGTTTCAAGACAGATACAAGCCAACCGACCACCAGGAAGCCCGCAACCGCAATCCATCATATACAGGTTTCCTACCTCGTTTTGCCAAACAGAAGAAGGTTCCTTATCAATATAATGCCCTTGGAGATTTCCTTTCTGATAGGATGAATCATGATGGCCAACAAAAGAAACATAGCCATCAACTCCCTTGGCCAAGTATTCCTGTTCTGAGCCTGTACCCTCTAAATATGCATCTGCTTCTGTGACACCGACCTGAGGATTGTGCGTCATTGCATGTGCAAACAAGTATTTTACTTCATCAATTTCCATCTCTACCTGCAAAGGCAGCTTCATTATCTGATCCGCAACGTTCAGCATATCTGCCTCCGTAAGTCTTTTTTTCATTAAATCAAAAGAGTTATACCTATATGATCGCAAGCTCCCTGTTTTCTTCTCAGGCAACCCATAATACTGGTATATGTAATCTGCCAGTAGTTGGTCGTGATTGCCTCTGATCCATGTAACTCTAGCATCCAATCCACAAATACGGAAATACACACCCACCGGATCCGGTTCTGCTGCACCTCGGTCAAAAAGATCTCCCAGTAATATTAAATTGTCCTTATAAGAAAGTGAAATCTGCTTCAAACCCCCATTAAGCTTAATTAGGGAATTATGGATATCACCTACTACATATGTAGCCATATCTGGAAAATCCTTTCTACGTCAGAACTGTGATAGACATATCTCCGCACTCCGCATATTTCTTTAAGACTTCTTCTGTCTCTTCTTCTAAAAGGCTCTCGGGTTCCTCCTTAATCCTACGCCAAGTAATTCTTTCTTCTGTCGTAAGCATGCCATCAACTACAACAGGAATAGGAACCTTTTTCTCCGTATTAACTCGCCAGTACAAGGTATCCTTAAGCAAACAATTCCCACATGTTCTCGGTCCCAAAAAACCAAAGTGTCCCATATGCGGAGGATAATCCCACCCTGCATCGAAAGCATCCTGCGCCGTGATAAACTCCTTTTTTCCACAGACCTCACAATAATGCCAGAACGGCCTGGTTTTCATGCTTTCAATGAGTTCTTTGCGCTTATTGACAATCTCATCTTCTTTACAAATGCGTTCTTCTTCCTCAGCCAACTCTCTTCTGGCCTTTTCTGTTATTTCAAAATTCGGCTCATCCATTCTCAAGAAAATCTCATCGTCGATTACCTCATAAATCTTATCAAAGCCCTCTGCTGGATTAGGAAACTCCATATCCCTTTCAGCCTGCTCCTTATAATTCTTCAGACTTCCACTCAGTTCACGCATCTTTATATTATAAGCCCAACGATCATCACTTGGACACATTACATATACTTCAATCTCAATATCCAAGGCTTTACGTATTTCGTCAATATAAGCAATGCGACGCTTTGCCTTAAAAAATGTTTGCTCTGCAACCACATTGTGTCCCTGTTCAAGTTCCTCAATAATATCATGCAAATGCATCTCGTTCGCTTTCTTAAGGCAACGAAACTGAGCACTAAAAGGAATGGCATCCTTAAAGCCTGCCTCATCGTATGCTTTTTGCTGATAATCATAAATATTCAATACAACCAGATCTTTATCCGAAAAATGGTGTTCAATAAAATGAGTTTTTCCCGTCGCAGTAGCTCCAATTACAAATGACACTTTCCGCATATTTCAATCCTCCAACTCTTCCCGGCTTACCTCTCTAAAATGATTGTCCTCTATTATATATTCAAACAATGTGACTTGTATTCTTTGTCGCCAATGTTTCATTTTTTCTCATGGACAAAATTTCAACCATATATTCCTCGCGGAATACCAAGTTCATCCAAATACTTATTCCTTCTGAGCATATTTCAAAAGCCTTCAGTCAAAATCTCCCATTTGTGGTAATTCTTCATACCGCCCTGATGTTAAACATTTTACCAACTCGGATTTAAATTCCTCATACCACTCATTTATAGTGTTCATTATGTATGACAGGTCTTCGTATCCCATTTTATTTAATTCCGGTATTTCTCCTGTACAGGCATTCATATGAAATATCATTTTTTCTTCACCGCCAGTATATTCAAACACCAGAGATGCATCGCCATCTTTTGCAAATACCCGGAAGCATTCATAAAAATCAGCAATAAGATGATATTCCGGATCCCACCATATATTTCTTTCTATATAGAGTTTTCCTTCCAACGGAAGCCATGCTAATATGCTTTCTGCATCAATAGTTCCATTCCTTCCTTGTCGAAAAATCCCCTTTCCGGCACTATCAGTAACCCAGCATCCCGCGCTTATCTGTCCGTCGTTCCAAACAATCAAGCAAACTTCAAAATCGTCCGGTGTACAATCTTTCATAAACGTAAATCCAGAGAGCGTAATTTCACCGGGATTATTTGAAATAGCAAATAACTCTTTAATCATCTAAAACCGCCTTTCTAAAACAATAACATTACAGTCATATCAAGTTAAATAATCAGTTCCTCTATTGTTTTGGCTCGATCAACTATTCCATTTTTCTTTTTTTCCTCTTCAATCATTTCTTTAAAACAAAGATCCCGGTATTCCCGAGCAGCCGCCAGTGCCTGTTCATCATACCATTTGGTTTCAACACCCTTCTCAAATCTAATTAGGTATTCACAAAGAAATTCCATAGCTCTTCCCATAGCAAGTGACTTTGCGGATTCTCCAAGAGGATGATCAAGTTCAAGATAGATAGGGTTGATGTGTTCATGACTCCAGCATCCCTGTGGCGTTAAAAATACTACTTCCACTTGAATATCGAAATAGTCTCTGTAAATACTGCGATCCATATATTTTTGCCACCCCTTTGTATCTTGCATTAACACTCCTATTGTTCCATCAGTTATATCACGCACTGTCCACCCTATTGTTCCTTCAAACGGTATACGAAAAAACTGATGCTCAAATCTATCCGTTCGATATGGATCCACTAAGAATTCCGCTTCTTCAGCCATCTCATTGCTCCAGATGTGTTTGATACCCCCGTTAGCCGAGAAGGATATGCTGGATACCGGATTCCCTTCATATCTGATAGTTTCGATGGTTTTTCCCGACGGAATCATATTCCAATTTATTCTTCCACAATCTCTGACCATAAGATCACATTTTTCTCTTATAATAAGCTGCTTCTCAATCTTATATGACTTTTCATCGTATTTGTGAGCATTTTCAATGCCATATTTATGAGCCATCTCATATTCTGAAAAGAATCCGCAACAATATTCATCTTCATCCAGAACAGTAAAAACATATTTACCGTCACTGTTCTTTATCATTGTATTAAACATATTGTCCTCGAATTCGAGCCGCTCTTTGATCTGTTGTTTTAAAATTCCATCAGCTGTTAATCCCTGCAAAGTCTCCAACGCAGCAATCTTTTCATTTCTGTCATGAAGCAAATTATTCCATATAAGAGTTGCTTTATTAAAATCTGTTGGGATAAAATCATTAGTTTTGAACACCATGCGCATGTATTCAGAAGGTATCAATTCAAACATTTTTTCTCTCCTTATTGGAAATATCACTATTCATAGATGCTTTAAAGCATTTTGATTATTATCTTTGGTCGAATTTTTAATATACTCACTCATAGCACACATTGCATCATAATACGACTGAAAATTAATATATCATTCCTCCACCTTTGGCATTTCCTTCTCAAGATACAAAGGATTAACATGTTCATGACGCCATATATAAAATTCCTCCCGCGCTAAATATATTCTTAGTTTTTTCTTTTTTCAAACATGCTACATGCCGAAAGAGCGACTATTGCAAAGATCAAAAAATTGTTTTATATAATTTCGTTATGTTGTTCCCATCCTTTCCAGATTCGAAGTTCACCATCTCTCACTTCAACGGGCATGATTTTAAAAGTTTCTGTATCACCTGCAACTCGATAGCACTGAACAAATCTGCCACTTCTATGGTTTTTCCAATAAAGCTTAGAAGCTTCAATTCCCAGATAATAGGCTGCATCAGGTTCCCTTATTATATGGTAGGTGTAGAACCTTTCATCATCTATAAGTTTTTTGGCTTCGTCATCAAAACTTTCAGTTCGCCTGAATGCTCCCCTTTTATTCTCAAGGATTGATAATCTAAACTCTGCTTCTTTTTGAATTTCCTCAATATCTACCTGTTCTGCTATTGCTTTTGCCTGTAGCAATTCTTCCTGTGAAAGTCCTAGCATAAGTTCTTTATTAATGTAATGTGCCATATATGAAATAAGCTTATTGGTGTTCATCTCTGTTTCTGCAGCGGCAGCAACCATATTTATAAGCGCTACCATAAGCATCTCTGTTTCGCTTAAATCATCTTCTAACAGGCCTTCACGAAATCTGTCAATGATAACATCATGAATATCAAAGTCAAATTTATCGATGGTATCATATGCATCCTCATTCTTAAGCCCTGCAAAAAGTTCTGCTCTTGATGTAAAGCACATAAGCTTTGGTTCTGCAACATACCACTTTTTTGATAATCTATCCACCCCGCCCTCTTCACTTATAATATGTTCTAGATCTTCATAAGTCTTCATTAGAAAGTCTGTAAAAACTTCAGAAAGATATGTATTGTCTCTAATTTTTTTATGAATTTCATTTAATTTGTTGTAATAGAACCCCCATGCGTAGTCATAACTATCCTTCCCCATTCCCGGAAGATAGTTGTAATAGTTACTGATTTCGTATGAAGCTAATAAACGTAACATGGGATTTAGAATTTCTGATGAAAGTTTCTTTTCAGTGTTATTGAACATAGCGTGTCCTCCTAATTTTACTTGCTTTCTAATGCTTGCTTAAGCCCATCCATAAACAATATTGCAGAAATGGATGGTGTATCAGAAGCATATTCAGACTTTTCTATTCCAAGTCCTTTCGTGTCTAAATATGATTCCCAAAGTTTTCTATGATTATCAAATCCATAATGCTGGTCATCTAAAATTACAAAATCATCCACCTCCGGATGATCTTCTATATACTCTAGAATTCCCCATTCTCTACCAGCTAAAAATTTATCTTCTGTCTGACCAATAATTGTTATTCCATACTTTTCCAGCAAACTAATCATATAAATATAATCTTCATTGTCCTTACGAATATTCTTCCACGTAGTTGTTAAGACAACTCCATCAAAACCTCCGGCATCAATTACACTTTTTAAGATTTGAACCCTTGATTCATCGATTCCCTTAAATTGGCCGGAAGGAGCCACCACACAACTACTCCATGTGTTTAAAACTCCGTCAATATCTAAAAAAACTACATTGCTCATATGCATCCTCCTAAAGAATTACACCAGCTTTACTAAAAACAAATTTTATATTTCTATAGGTTTTATATCTTGGCATGGAGATAATCATAGATCCTTTCACTACGCTTCTTTATTGCCCTGGCAGCCCTTGTATAGAACTGCATATACTGCTCTTCCTTATGAGGTTTCCCCTGTCCAGCATCCGGATTAGCAAAGTGGCCATCCCATAATTCAATAGGCTTGCCAAAATGGCCGAATCCATTTCTTCTCACAAAATCATGAAAGAGATTTTTCTCTACAAAGGATTCCCATCCTGGCAAAATATTACTAACCAGTTCGTTGCAATCACTGCTTTCATCAGCAATTTGACTGGAAGCATTAGATAATCTATGTTTATCATCTTCTATGAAACTCAAAAGAAAATATCTCATAAACAATTCAAGTTTTGTTTCACATCCAAACAGGTACTCCAATCTGACATTTTCTTCCGGTTCCATGCCGTTATTCTCAAGAAAGAAGTTATATATTGCCAACAGATATAGATCGAAGTAGTCATGTGATTTGCCCCTACCACGAGAACTATTAAGACTTAATCCTTCAATAAAAGGTATTATCATAAAATTCCCCGGTGTATGATAGATGTCAATCAACTCGAGTATTTCCTTTGGCCATGGAAATCCTTCCATCTTCTTATCGTTTTGAAGTTCCTTATGATCTTGGTAATAAGCTCTGTTCGTTGTTGCCACAGAATTCATCGTATCTCCGCGAAATGACAGACCGCCCGTGCATTCCGGCTCTCCCATTTCGTACTTAAGTCCGAAGCGGTTGTATCTGTTCTCGGGATCTGATTGAAACCTTATCTCTTTATTATCGAGACGATTGATGATGTTTCCAAAGACTTTCTCATAGATTACACATGCCTCAAGTGATGAATCCGCATCATAATCTATCTCATTGTTTCTAAATGCCTTAAACCTTTCATAACATTCATCATTAGGATTGATGAGTTTGTTTCCATTTCTTGGATCGATACAGTCCTCAGCAACATCGTAGCTGGCAAATTCTTCCTTGGTGTGACGCATTACATTTTCATATGCTTTGTCCTTTATTCCCTTTAGAATCAGTCTGCTTGTCTTACTTGTCATAATTCGTTTCTCCTTTAATATAAACTGCCCCCTTACATCACAAAAAGACCAGATGAATGGAATGCAGCATTCATCTGGCCCTTTAATATTTTTCCGGGGGTAATTGTTTCCCGAAACTAATTATTTTGTTTTTCCGGGGGTATTATTTTATTGTCATTCTACGCAACAAATGCTTCCGACTCCATGCCCATTGTCCTTGATGATCCAGTACTTACCATTATCAATAGAATCAGTTGCTACAGCGTCTATAAGCTTAATATCGTATTTCGCTATAAATTCATTGTCAATTTTAAACTTAATAAAACTCCAACCTTTATCTCCGCTCATTGCCGTCATAATCTGAACTTTTCCGGCTTCTCCTTTATCAAATAAAAACCTCTTAAAATACCAGCTATCCGTCTCATTTTTGCTGTCATCAAGGCCGTACCAGCAAAGTAACCGGATCCGATCAAGCAGGACATATTTTTGTCCCTCGTGGTGATTCTCTTTAAGATACAAATATGCCGCTATATTTTTTAGGAACCTCTCCACGGTCTTTTCCTGCGGATTTGCCGATCCACCTTTTTCATCCAGGTAAAACAGATAACGGAACCGATCCTTAAGCTTTACAGATTTTACAGAAATCTGATCTTTCTTAATCACCATATATTTTTCTTTTAACGGTCCCAGTTCCAAGGCTCCCGCGACGATATTATTTATGCTTATGGAACTAAGTCTGTAATCCCCACCCCTCAAGCTTTCTGTCCATTTTTCTTCTATCTTATTCCAAAGTTTTTGTTTATCCCTCTTTGGGCAATGCTTTTCATAATAACGCTTAAACCAGCCATCCGTCTCGGGGTACTTTCCATTCCACTTTCTCATTACCTCTTCGTTGCCGGGATAATCCTCTGCGCATTCAAATCCTAACCATTTAAAGAGAACGCATTCTACAGTGCTGATCATAGTAATACTAACAGATTCCTCGCCTATTATCCTGCCTCCATCACAGAAATTGCCAAATATAAACCCTCTAGCAATTATAGTTAGAATATGCTCAAGGCCATAAAGGTTGCCGCTACTGTTGAAGTTATCCGTTAACATCTTTGGCTGAAGCCTTGGAGTATCGGTAGTTGGGGCGGTGACATAAGATTCAAATTCCTGAATTTCATTTATCATTTTTGTAGCATCCTTTTTCGCAGATCACCTTATCTATTATGTTCAATGAATCAAAATAATTGTATAATTTATTACACATATCATCACATTTAGCTATTGTTGCAGCTCTTTCGCATATTTTTTCCATCATTTTATCTATCACTGCATCAACTTGTGATTCAAAACTACCGCCTGTTTCTTTCAACCTTGAAAACTCATCTACTTTATTGTCCTTAATGTAGATTCCTTCTATGAAATGACCTTTAGCAAACTCTGCTAAATCTGATACATGTCTTTCAACTAAAAATCGATCCATATAATCACGAATGCCTTTATTAAAACTCTCAACTGTATTTGTTATACGACCCGCAGTGTTTTTGCTAAAAGCTTTTGTCGTTCTACCTATAGCGCCCGGAAGCATCCAAAAATTTGCAAGACAATGGTAGCTTTCAGCCCACTCTTCTTTTTTTGGTTCACTTGAAAATCTTACTACATTTTCATAGGAATTCATTGTGTCACCTGCATATGTCCAGTCTATCGGATTTCCTTCTTGTTTCATTATAGTCCCCGTTTCCAGTCCATATAGCACTTCATAGAATCCAATTGCTAAATCGCACATATCTGTGTCGGTATTTCCAATTAATTCTTTTTTACATACTTCATGGCCACTTATAATTATTGTTCTATTCTTGCTGTGAAACATCTCAATAGAATTCGAGTCAGTTGTTGCAATAATAGGACAAATCAATATATCAAATACTTTCTTTTGTTTTGGTCTTTTTTTATCGAGTGTTTTAGTCTTGGCTAGTATTATCTGTTCTTTCATTTTTCTACCTACAAATGATCTTCCAACTTCTTCCAGTCAATCAGATCCCAGAAAAACCTTCTGTTATCCAAAGATGACTCCGTGATCTCACATAACGCAGCAATCATATTTTGCTCTGACAGACCTGACCTCTTTATGTTTTCCCCCAAAGCCTTAAGGCATTCCGCATATATTTTACTTAACGTATCCGAAGCATTGCTGTCATAATATGACCGCATATACACTGTAAGCTTTTCTTCAAGAATCTGATTCTTAACCTTTATATTGCTTTTAATATCACGAGACATCACCTCATCGAACGTATATGTCTTTGGTCCTTCTATGATCGAAAAGACCAGCCATAGGTTAATATATCCTCGATTGTGGAAATTGAATAACACTTCCCTTTCTTCTTCATCAAGAATATCAGCAGAAAATCCTCCGCCAATGATTTCTTCAAGAGCCGTAGCTCTTTTTTCCATAGGAACAAATAGCCATTTCTTATCATTGATCCTGTCTTTAATGTCAGCCACATCGTTATTATCATCTATATATGATTTCAAATGAGCAATTAACCTAGGCACAGCTGTTCGTTGTATCCTTACTGCTTCTTCCTCATCATATGTCTGATAAAGCTTTTTTTCCAGGTTTTCAATCGCAAAAAATCCTTTGTTCTTCTCCTTACTAAGTATATGCATTAAGGTCTTAGAATAAAAGAAATTATAATCAAAAATATTTTGGCATTCTGATTTGAATTCCTCAATTTTTACTTCATCCTTCTTCTTATTCGCATCATAGATAAAAAAGCTATTTTCGCAGTTCTTCTTTATATTCTTTCTATCGGAGCCATCCTTTGCATCTTCTTTCTCAGCTTTTTCCCCACCCTTCGAATAGGAAGTAAATGCTTCATAGAATGCTATTGGAAGCTCATTAATATATGTACCAAAGTCCGGCGGATAAAACTTTGCAACAGTACTGCAATTCTTAGCGGTAACTTCTATATACTTTTTTCCACCGGTTTCTTTTGACTCCACCTTCAGATTGTTAAAGGAATATTTTTCCTCACTCCGAAGTTTCTTAAACTTGTGCAGGAAACTGATATAAGAGCATTTTTCTATATCCTTACCAAGGATCAAATCAAGATTGGGATGCTCTCCGTTCTTGGCGGCATCAATCTCTAATCCTGTCAAAATCGTACACATTGCGCAGGATGGTTTACCTGCTCTCGTATCCCCAGGGTCTGCTTCTTTAATTTTTGTTTTCTTCAATTCAGCTTCTGTCAGTGCCTGAACATACTCCATCTGGCCAATTGATATAGCAGCATCCGATATCTGTCCGATTCGATTGGAGAAGGTATTCTTGATATGTTCAAACGTTACATGTTCATTTATAGTAGTTTTCTCGCTTAGTGTATCGGGAATATCAATTACCGGTAAATCACGTTGATAAACCTCTCCGAAATATTTAGTATGCCTCTCTGTAAATACTCCCGACGCCACTGCAGCTACAACATCCTGATTATAAACAACGCTTACAAGATCTCCATCAAAATCCGCTCCGCCAAGGCAATTCGGTAATACAGAATGCCTTGGAACCATAACAATACCGGTAAGATTGCCGAAATACTTGTCATATAGTTTTCTATGTTCCTTATAATACTTATATTCAATTCTCCCTTTATAATTCGCTTTATCCTTATCGCAGAATCTTTGCATGATGTATTGCTCATTTCTTGATAGATGTGGATTTCTAAAAAAGGCATAATAAGAATTAAGATTCAGTCCCAATGCATCTGCATTTTTGTCTTTTCCATCCGTAGGTAAATAGAAACGAAAATAAAGGTACTTAGAGAAAAAATTCAGCGGCTTTTCAACCATACTTACAAGAAGCGGAAGCAGATCCCTGCACAAATAGCGTGTCTGGCCTTCCACTAGGATTTTGCCTGTTGCAAGCTTAGTTAATAATCCTTTTTGAGTATTTTTAAGTTCATGTTTGATATAGATATCATCTGAAAGTTTTTCATTTTCATTTAATGCCCGTCTCCAATTTGGAACATGATAATCGATTTTTCCCTCATCAGAATCCATATTATCAGCATCGCTGCTTTCTTCTATATCGAAGCTGTTTAAATAGTCTATCGGATTTTTGATAAATGATTTATGTCTTTCTAAAATACGATTAAACTGTTCTTTGGTAAAATCAAGAGTATTAATTGTCTGATAGCTCAGATGAACATACTTTGAGTGTCCATAGGGCAGATTGGTACCTGATATGTATAAGGCATGATCATATTTCTTAAGCATTTGGCAATAAAATACCATAGGGTCTGTATCTTCCATGCCTTTTATTTTCATATACTCCACAATCCATTTTTTTGCCTTGAACATGCTTTCCGTAATGAAGATTCTTGCATTGCCAAGATTTCTTTTAACCCCAAAGGCATCAATATATATGTGGTCAGCCTCGCTTCTATCTGTGTTATATTCATCAAGAAATCCCTTCACATCAACCTGGTGAAGCATTCCTTTTATAAACGGAAGTCGAATCTGGAAAGATGTGGCGCCTTCTGTCCCAAGTGCCGCATTAATAAGCGCCCCATAATAAGGTGCAATTAGACCGGCTCCGTCAAACGGAGTCTCTACATCCTTTCGTTCTATCTCATCTTTTTCTTCTATGTCCCAGACTTTTCCTCTTTTTCCTGTGCTTTCAGGTTTTTCTTTTGCAGATATAAACTTTAGGCTCTCATAATTATATCCGGTGATAGGTTTGGCCGGATTATTAGGATCTTTTCGTTCATCCTGGAGGACAACTAGGGTCTCCGGTGTAATATCAAAATCTTCTATCTCAATTCTTTTCGAAGATGATAGATAAAGGCCTCTGTAGGCGTAATATTTGCTTTCCTGAACATCAATTAAAGAAAAATCCATCCCAAGATTTAAGCGCTCATTTAATGCATCATAATAAGTCGCATCAATAAAAGAGATGCGACTCTTTCGACTCATATTCCCGCTCTTATCAAATGCCACCATGTGCACAGGTGTATCAGATTCCTCTGCATAAATATCAAGACCGTTTTCTATAATGTCCTTAGCACTCTTTTGAAGTGATTCCTTATAACTTTTTATAGTATCACCGATTGACTCATCATAAGGCATAAAGATATCGCCAAAATCCATTACCAGCATTTTATCAAGTAATGTGGTATCTGTGATTCCAACTGTCTCACCCTTGCTGTAGCGACACTCAATTTCTCTGTAAAACTGGTCAAAGACAGGACAACTCTCCATATCTTCTTCCTGTTTTATCACATACCTGCATAAGGATTTATTTATTAGATATATCGCATACACCTTATCCTTCTCTCCCTTTGGAAAGTATTTAAATAAGGCTTTTGCATCAATTGTTCTGATCTTTTGTTTTGGGTTGTTCATTAATCTCTATCCTTTCACACGAGATCTAAGTCCAACTATTCAAAATTTTAACTATTTCATTCTCGAATTGAAGACTCTGGTATCAATGATTTTCTCTTTAATATAGCTATAACATACTTTGGGATTACGCAATTCATCTACGTCAATACCCTCCAGCGCAATCTCGATAATATGATCTGCATTTACGCCATTATTAAGAAGATATTCTTTATACTATTTAAATAATAAGAATGATTTCCCACAGCGCCTGATCCCGGTAATAACCTTTACCATTCCATTGTTCTGTCGTTCAATCAGTTTATTTAAATATGCATCTCTTTTAATAATCACTTCATTACCTCTTTTTGCGGTTTGCCGCATTTTCTGGTAATAAAATAAATCTTTCAGCAGCAAAAGCCAATTGTATATTACCATTTTTTGCGTCATTCCGCATTTTTAGGCAATATGTTTACTTAATAAAAAAGCAGGCACTCAAAATGAATACCTGCTTAATCAGCTTAATTATTCACCTGTAAAATTCAAGCTCGTCCATATCTACTTTTACGTTGATATGATGCTTTGCTTCATGAAGTTTGGACAATAAACAAACCGTCTCCACATGCACAGTCCAAGGGAACATATCGCATGGCCTTATCGCCTTGAGCGAATACCCGCCGTCTGCAAGAATGCGAAGGTCTCTTGCAAGTGTCGCGGAGTCGCAACTTACGTACACGATCCTATCAGGCTGCATCTTAAGCATTGTTTCAAGGCAGACCAAGTCGCAGCCTTTTCTGGGCGGATCGACTACGATCACGTCAGGGTGAAGGCTGGAGCCGTCGTCTCCGCCGGATACAGTCTTTCTCTTTTTTTCATAGAACTCGGGAAGGACTTCTTCTGCTTTGCCACAGTAGAACTCTGCGTTAGATATTCCGTTTCTATCGGCGTTCCTCTTGGCATCCTCTATTGCTTCCGGAATTACCTCGATACCGTAGACTCTGCCTGCAGTCTTTGCCATAGACAAGGTAATCGTGCCTATTCCGCAGTAGAGATCCCACACAGTCTCTTTTCCAGTAAGCGCAGCGTATTCGATTGCCTGCTCGTACAGTTTCTTGGTCTGCACAGGATTCACCTGATAAAACGAAAGCGGCGAAATCTCAAACTTAAGTCCGCACAAAGTATCACTTATTGTATCTTTTCCCCAGACAGTATGCACTTCAAGGCCCATGATCACGTTGGTCTTCTCGGTATTGATACTTACTGAGATGCTGCTCATACCTTTGACTTTTGAAAGCTTTTCAACAAGCCCTTTCTGCGAAGCAATATATTCAACAGACGCGCCACCGTCTCCCGCTTTCTTCGCAGATCCGTCCCCCGCTCTGTAATTGATAACAAGGCATACCATTATCTCGCCGCTCGTAAATCCCTTTCGGATCAGAACATGGCGCACAAGGCCTTTTCCGGAAACTTCATCATACGGGCGCACACGATTATCGACCATGTGAGATCTGATAATCTCCATGATCTCTTCATTCTCTTTAACTCCGATACAGCAGGACGTCATTGGAATGATATTGTGCGATCTTCCCGCATAAAAGCCCGTAACAACCTTGCCCTCTTTGTCACAGCCGACAGGGAACTGTGCTTTATTTCTATACTCCCACGGTTCATCCATTCTGATGATCGGATTCATCACACTATCAACAAATTCCGCATCAAATCCGCCGAGCCTTATGATATTGTTTCTAACTTTGTTCTGCTTGAATTCAAGCTGCCTCTCATAGGACATGCTCTGTATCTGACATCCGCCGCACTGTCTTGCAACAGGGCACTTTGGCGCTATACGATGCTTAGAAGGCTCAATAACTTCTTCAAGATGCGCATAAGCATAGTTCTTCTTCGCCTTCATTATCTTCACTTTGACTTTATCGCCGATAACTGCGTCCTTAATAAAAAGGGTATAGCCATTTATTTTGCCTATGCCCTCTCCATCATTTCCAATATCGGTTATATCGACTGTCAGGATGTCATCCTTTTTGTAGCCTGCAGTCGCAATATCTTTTTTACCACTCATATATCCCACCTGATATTACTTCCAGTGAAGCCTGTGAAGTTCGCCTTCTTTCTCAAGCCCCTCAAAATCATTCTGTCTCAGCGCCTCGTACAAAACAATCGCCACAGAATTGGACAGATTCAAAGATCTGATATCATTTCCCATAGGAATCCTGATACAGTTCTCCTCGTTTTCCACAAGAATCTCCTCGGGAATCCCGGCGCTCTCTTTTCCAAACATGATGAAATCATCCATGCCAAAAGAAACTTCGGTATAGGAACGCTTTGCCTTCGTGGTAGCCATCCAGATCTTTGCCCCGGGGTGCTTTTCCTTGAAATCATTAAAGTCCATGTACCTTGTAACGTCGAGCCTTTCCCAGTAGTCCATTCCCGCGCGCTTTAGCTCTTTTTCATTGAGCCTGAATCCAAGCGGCTCTATAAGATGCAGCGAAGTTCCCGTAGCAACACATGTCCTTCCGATATTTCCTGTATTCTGCGGTATCTCCGGCTGATGTAAAACTATATGCATATCTTTCTATTACTCCTCATCATCCGCATCCATGGATTTTGCCTTCGGAAGGGAAAAGATAAATTCCGTTCCGACACCCTCTGTGCTGATGACATTTATATTTTCTTCGTGTGCTTTAATTATCTCTTTTACAATGGCAAGGCCAAGACCTGTACCCTTCTTATCCTTACCTCTGGAAAGATCCGACTTGTAGAATCTGTCAAAAATAAGCTTCTGATCGTCCTTCGGTATTCCTATTCCGCTGTCTTTTACCGAAACAAAAACCTTGTTGTGCTTCTCTGTAGTCTCAATCTTGATGGCGGAATTCTTGTTGCTGAACTTGATAGCATTATCCACAAGATTGTAAAGAACCTGCTGTATCTTGCTCATGTCCGCACTTACAAACATCTTGTCATCGGTAAGGACCAGATTGATCGCGATATTCTTGTTAAGGCACGTTCCCTCAAAAGATTCCGCAACCGTCCTGATAATACTGTTTATATCAAAGTCGCTCTTATCAAGGAGCATTCCCTTTGTATTCAGATTGTTGAGCGTAAGCATCTCATTTGTGAGCTTTGTAAGCCTGTCGGTCTCATTAATTACAATTCCCAAATACCTGTCATGCATCTCAGGCGGAATAGTCCCGTCCTGCATGGCAACCAGATATCCTTTTATGGATGTAAGCGGCGATCTGAAATCATGCGAAACATTTGCGATAAATTTCCTCTGATCATCCTCCTGCCTTGCTATCTCACCCGCCATATACGCAAGCGAAGCAGCAAGATATCCCATCTCATCCTCAGATTCAACCGAGAACTCGTAGCTCATGTTTCCCACAGCATACTGCTCTGTCGCGGTCGTGATCTTTCTAAGCGGCATATACACGAGCTCAGTGAAGAAGATAAGGATTATCAGGGACAAAAGAAATAACACAAGCAACATCAGATACGATATATCCAAAAAAGTATTTGCAGACGCTTTTATCGCTGATATAGGCTCATGAATTATCACATATGCCTGCACCTTGTAATTGGCTGTTATCGGAGCAAAAACGCTCAGATTCTCCTCACTTAACTGTCCCCAGAAATCACCCGTCGTGTAGTAGGAAGTACCGATAACCGTAGGATCGAAGTCATTTATCACGATTTCTTCCCCCTGCTTGAAAACTCTTGAAGAATCAAGAACAAGTCTTCCCGAAGGGTTAACTATCCAGATCACGGAATTATCCATGTACATGGACAACGAAACCAGCTGCTGGTGAACCGTTTCAAGCGAAGTCTCACTGTTGTAAAGATCTGCGGCGTATGTATTTGCTATCTGCGTTGCAACCCTGTACATGTTATCGGCCTTATCACGCCTAAGACGCTCATAAGTCATCCCATACACGAAGGTCGCCACAACAATAAACCCGAAAATTCCAAACAGCAGATACGCCAAAAGAAATTTTAGGTAAAGTGTACGTTTCATTTACTGTTGCACCTCGAATTTGTATCCGATTCCCCAGATTGTTGCTATTCTCCAGTTATCATGGTCATTTATCTTCTCACGAAGCCTCTTTATATGCACATCGACAGTTCTGGTATCACCAACGTACTCATATCCCCAGATCTGATCAAGAAGCTGCTCTCTTGTAAAAACATGGTTCGGAGAAGCTGCAAGGAAGTAAAGAAGCTCCATCTCCTTGGGCGGCATATCAACCCTGTCTCCCATGTATGTAACCGAATAATTTGTCATATTGATCTCAAGATCCGGATATCTTACAACCTTATCGTCAGACTCCGCAGGCTCCTGCGTCTGCGGCTTGTATCTTCGAAGAACCGCCTTTACTCTGGCAACAAGCTCTTTTGAATCAAAGGGCTTTTCCATGTAATCATCAGCCCCCATCTCAAGTCCCAGAACCTTATCAAAGACCTCTCCTTTGGCGGAAAGCATGATTATCGGCACCTGAGATACCGTTCTTAACTCTCTGCACACCTGATATCCGTCTATTCCCGGAAGCATCAGGTCAAGAAGCACCAGATTGGGCTTAAAACTGTCAAATGTATTTATTGCCGACTCACCATCGTTACATATCCTGGTCTCAAAACACTCTTTTACAAGATACAAAGAGATGAGTTCCGCAATATTATTGTCATCATCTACTATCAGTATTTTCTGTTTACTCACCATATCTTATCTTTATCCTCACTTTATAAACGTCACTATAGTAACTCCGGCATCTCCCTCGCCAAATTCGCCCAGCTTAAAAGACTTAACATAGGGCACTGACTTAAGATGCGCATGAACTGCCTGTCTCAATATACCCGCACCTTTTCCATGCACAACCCGCACGTTATTAAGATGTGCCATATAAGCATCATCCAGGTATTTATCAAGCGCAGCGATCGCATCATCACTATTCTTGCCGATCAGGTTTACTTCTGTTCTTATGTTGGCAGCTCTTGAAAGATCCATCTTATTACTTCCCGACGACCTTCCGTAAAACTTCTTCATAGCTGCTTTGCCATCCTCGTCCTTTATAAGTACAAGGTCGCGGATATTTGCTTTGGTTCGCATTATTCCGCACTGAATATAAAGATTTCCATCCTTATCGGGCTTCGAACTGATCGTTCCCTTAAGCCCCATGGAAACTATCTTTACGGATTCTCCAAGCTTAAGCTGCGATTCCTTCAGGATAGGATGTGTCTCTTTTGCCTTCTCCTTCTTTGCAGAAATAGCCTTATTCTTGTCGGAGATTTTCTGTCCCACTCCGGTTCTGGCTCTCTCAAGATCCTGCATTGATGCTCCGGGACCGGCTTTTCTAAATGCCCTTATGGTCTCATCCGCAACATTTTTGGCCTCCTGAAGTATATCTCTGGCCTGCTCGTTAGCCTCCCTCAGAATATCCTCCCGCTGTTTATCAAGCTTGTCGGATTTTTCCTCAAGGCGCTTCTTAAGATCCTCAACTTCTTTTTTGTACTCGGCGATCTCAAGCCTCTCGCTCTCGATTGTCTTTCTGCTCACCTCAAGATCCGCAAGAAGATCCTCAAACTTCTTATCCTCCGTGCTTATCTGCTCTTTGGCCGCATTAATGATATCCTCCGAAAGACCAAGCTTTGAAGAAATTGCAAAAGCATTACTCTTTCCGGGAATTCCGATAAGAAGCCTGTACGTAGGCCTTAATGACTCCACATCAAACTCACAGCTTGCATTCTGCACACCCTCAGTATTGAGCGCATAAACCTTGAGCTCGCTGTAGTGCGTTGTCGCAAGCGTCCTGATATTTCTCTTATGAAGATCGTTAAGTATTGAAATAGCAAGAGCCGCTCCCTCTGTAGGATCGGTTCCCGCACCGAGCTCATCAAAAAGACACAGCGAATTCTCGTCTGCCTTCTTAAGAATCGACACCGTATTTGTCATATGCGACGAAAATGTAGAAAGCGACTGCTCAATACTCTGCTCGTCTCCGATATCCGCATAGACTTCATCAAATACCGAAAGTTCCGACCTGTCACCTGCAGGTATCGCAAGGCCCGCCTGTCCCATTATGGTCAAAAGACCTACTGTCTTAAGCGTTACAGTCTTACCACCGGTATTTGGTCCCGTGATTATCAGCATTCCAAAATCTTTTCCCGCATAGACATCTATCGGGACAACCTTATTCTTGTCAATTAAGGGATGTCTGCCCTTTCTGATATCAAAATAATGGCGGTCGTTAATCACAGGCGGAATCGCATTTATCTCAAGTGCGTAAGAAGCCTTCGCAAAAACAAAATCAAGATCCGTCATTATCTCTGCGTTATACTTTATCTCATTTACATGCTCGGAAACCTTCATGCTAAGCTCTGCAAGAATCTTCTCTATCTCAGCGCTCTCCTGAAGCATGAGCTCTTTCAGCTTGTTATTTAACTCAACAACAGCCGCAGGCTCAATGAAAAGAGTCGATCCCGACGAAGACTGGTCATGCACTAGTCCGTTTATCTGTGACTTGTATTCAGCTTTTACAGGAATACAGTATCTGTCGCCCCTCATCGTAACAACCGCATCCTGAAGGTATGTCCTCATGGATCCGTTTATCATTCGCATGAGCTGATCGTGTATACGGTCGTTTGTAAGCATCATGTCTCGTCTGATATGCTTAAGCGCAGGGCTTGCATCAGAACTGATCTCGTCTTCCGAAACGATGCACCTTCTGATTTCCTGAGACACAAAAGTTAAAGGCTCCAAAAGCTCAAAGCTCTCAGACAACGAATCCCTTGATTCATCCTCTCTCTGCGGTCTTCCGTATGACTTAACCCTGTTTACATTCTCCAAAAAAGCCGCCAGTCTCAAGAAGTTCGCAGCATCCAAAGAGCTGCCTATTTTGAGCGCCTTAAGAACACCGGAAAAATCTCTGTTGTCGCCAAAAGAAATAGAACCTTTCTTAAATATCCTGTCGATTCCGTCTTTTGTCTTCTGCTGATTTTTTCTGATCTCTTTTATGTCAGAAGATGGAACAAGCTCTCTGCAGAGTATCTTTCCCGGCTCTGAACTTGCATGTTCCGTAAGTTTTTCTGTTATCTTATCGTACTCAAGTACGTGAAGTGCTTTCTGATTCATTTTTTAATCCTTAATGCCACCTTTTCACACAATTATCCAAAGTACAGTTTATCATTTATAACCCCCTGTGGCTAGTATTCATCTTTAAAAGCGGCTATAATTGGATAGTAAAACGGAGGAAAAAATATGCCTTTTAACGATCAGGATGAAAACAAGAAAGATACCTCGTTTATAAGTGAAAAGATAAAGCAGCGCCCCATAAACAGAAAAAAGCTTTTGCGTAGGACGATAATAACCGCCTCAATGGCTGTAGTATTCGGACTGGTGGCCTGCCTTACATTCCTTTTGCTCCAGCCGCTTTTAAGCGACAAGCTCTATCCCGAAAGTCAGCCTGAAAAAGTTTCTTTTCCGGAAGAATCGGCAAGCGATGAGTTGACTCCCGAGGAAATGTTCGCTGATGATAATGAGATTGCCGAAAGCGAAGCTATGAATGAGGAAAGCCAAAAGAATCAGATAGATGAGGCTATTGCTTCTTACGCATACAATGAATCCGACTATGCCAGAATAGTGGCTTCACTTAAAGATGTTGCAGACGAAGCATCAAGGAGCATTGTAAGAGTTACAGGTATTACCAACAGCACCAACTGGTTTAGTGATTCCTTTGAAAACGGCGGTGCTTCCGGCGTTATCGTAGCAGACAACGGAACCGCTCTATTTATCCTTGTACCGTCATCTGCGGTAAAAAACGCCAAAAGTATCAAGGTGAAATTTTGTGACAATTCGTCGGCTGATGCCGAAATGTGTCTTGCCGATACAGTGACAAGCCTTTGTGTTATCAGCGTAAAACTCTCAAATCTTCAGGAAAACACCAGAAACAGTATAAAACTGGCAGATTTTGCCAATACAAACTTTTCGAATTTGACCGGAGTTCCGGTGATTGCGGTCGGAAGTCCCATCGGTATACAGAACTCAATATCCGTCGGGATGATCACATCTGATAAATCTCCGCTTAATCTTGCCGACTCAAATTACAAGTATATTACGACAGATATGCTCGGAAACAGCGACAGCACAGGAGCAATCGTCGGATTAAACGGCAAGCTTCTCGGAATAATTGACATGAACTGCACTTCCAAAGATAAGGACAAAAAAAGTCGCGAAGGTATTCCAAATCATATCTCAGCAATTGCTATCACTGAACTAAAAGACCTTATCACAGACCTTTCAAACAAAGAGACTCGTGTTTTATTCGGAATCCGCGGCACAACTGTACCTGTGGATATCCAAAATGAAATGGACATGCCCGCCGGCGCATACGTAATTTCTACAGTTCAGTCCTCTCCCGCTATGAACGCAGGGATTCAGAGCGGCGACATTATAACGAAAATCGATGATGACGAGATAATCTCTTTTGACCAATTTATAAAAAAACTTGCTGATTATTCTCCGGATGATATAATATCAGTTACTGTAATGAGACAGTCCAATAAAGACTATACACAGCTTAAAACCAAGGTTACGCTTGAAAGCGCAACACATGACTAATATATTTTTAGAAAGAGGATCTTGATGAAATTTTTAAAAGACTTAAGACCTGGCGACAGGATCGCCGACATCTACATGTGCAAACACAAACTCAGTGCAACAACAAAGAACGGTAAAGAGTACTTCTCCGTTACACTTCAGGATAAAACGGGAACTGTTGATGCCAAGATCTGGGAACCCAACAGCGAAGGAATCGATGACTTCGACGACGCAGATTATCTTGATATCTTCGGTGAAGTGACAAGCTTTAACGGCGCAATACAGATCAATGTAAAGCGTGCAAGAAAGTGCCACGAAGGCGAATATGACCCTTCGCTCTATCTTCCCGTCTCATCAAAAGATAACAACGAAATGTACAAAGAGCTTCTTGGAATAATCGGAAGCATCGAGAATCCTTACCTCAAGAAGCTTCTTGAAGAATTCTTTGTTCAGGACGAAGATTTTATAAGCAAATTCCGCAAATCAAGCGCAGCCAAGACTGTGCATCACGGTTTTATCGGCGGATTGTTGGAACACACATTGAGTGTAACAAAGCTTTGCGATTATTACTGTAAATCATATCCGGTTCTCAAAAGAGATCTTCTCCTTGCTGCGGCAATGTTCCACGACATTGGAAAAACCAGGGAGCTTAGCCTCTTCCCAACAAACGATTACACCGACGAAGGACAGTTCCTCGGACATATCGTTATTGGAGCCGAAATGGTCAGCGATAAAGTCAAAAACATCGAAGGCTTCCCGACATTGTTAAAACAGGAGCTCATTCACTGCATTCTCGCTCACCACGGCGAATACGAATACGGTTCTCCCAAAAAGCCTTCAATTGTCGAGGCTGTAGCCCTTAACCTCGCAGACAACACAGATGCCAAAATGGAGACTTTCACAGAGATCATAAATAATATCACTGAGCCCGGATGGCAGGGATTTAACAGATTATTCGAAACAAATCTTTTTGATTCAAAATTAGATTTTTAATCTTGTGAAACAGAAAGCCCCGAAGGATTCTTCCTTCGGGGTACTTTTTTATAATCTTGATATAAAGTTCTCAAGTCTCTCCATAGCAGCTTTCAGATTTTCAAGTGAATATGCATAAGATATTCTGATATATCCTTCTCCGCAATCACCAAAAGCTGTTCCGGGAACAACAGCAAGCTTCTCTTCTTTCAAAAGCCTTGTACAGAAATCATCACTTGCCATTCCGAATTTCTTTATGCAAGGGAACACATAAAATGCTCCATAAGGCTCAAAGCAAGGAAGTCCGATACGCTTAAACTCATTCAGAAGATATCTTCTTCTGTGGTTGTACTGCTCACGCATCATCTTGACATCATCATCACCGTTCTTAAGTGCCTCTACAGCAGCATACTGACTGGTAGTAGGTGCGCACATGATAGCAAACTGATGAATCTTGACCATCTGCTCCATAATCGCTTTCGGTCCGCATGCATACCCCAGTCTCCATCCTGTCATGGCATAAGCTTTAGAGAATCCATTGATCAAAATAGTTCTCTCTTTCATTCCGGGAAATGAAACAATAGAGACATGCTTTCCCTTGTATGTGAGCTCTCCGTAAATCTCGTCGGAGATAATGTAAAGATCTTTTTCTCTGACAACTGCTGCGATCTTCTCGAGATCTTCTTTCTCCATAACGGCTCCTGTCGGATTGTTAGGGAAAGGAAGTACCAATATCTTTGTCTTATCGGTTACCTTCTCGAGAACTTCTTCAGCAGTAAGTCTGAATTCATTTTCTTCCTTAAGTTCGATTATAACCGGCTTAGCATCAGCAAGTATTGCACATGGCTCATATGATACATAACTGGGCTGAGGAATAAGTACTTCATCCCCGGGATCTACCATAGCTCTGAGTGCCAGATCGATTGCTTCAGATCCGCCGACTGTTATAAATATCTCTTTTACAGGGTCATACTCTACCCCCTGAGTTCTCTTGATATACTCTGAAACTTCTGTCCTGAGCTCTTTTAGTCCGGAGTTGGAAGTATAGAATGTTCTTCCTTTCTCCAGTGAGTATATGCCTTCATCTCTTATGTGCCAAGGTGTGTCAAAATCAGGTTCTCCCACACCCAATGATATTGCCCCCTCTGTCTCCTGAACAATGTCAAAAAACTTTCTTATACCCGAGGGCTTTATATCAACAATCTTCTTTCCTATCGGATTTCTCATGGTGTTATCTTCTCCCTTGTGTCTTCGTACTTTCTGGTCAGTATTGTTCCGTGATCTTTATACTTCTTGAGAATAAAGTGTGTCGCGGTACTGAGCACAGTGTCAAGTGTAGCAAGCTTGTTGTTTACAAATCCCGCTACTTCCTGCAAAGTTTTGCCCTCAAGGATTACCATGAGATCAAAACCTCCACTCATAAGATAGACACTTTTTACTTCAGGGTATTTGTATATTCTCTCAGCAATGCTGTCAAAACCAATTCCTCTCTGAGGTGTTACTTTCACTTCAATAAGGGCATTCACTTTATCAATAGTTGTCTTGGACCAATCGACCATTGTATGATAACCGCAGATTACACCCTCGTCCTCAAGAGCTTTAAGTTCGTTCGCAACTGTTATCTCTTCAGAACCGATAAGAACACTGAGTTCATGTACATCTATACGGCTGTTTTTCTCAATAATAGTTAATATTTCTTCTCTGATGCTCATTTGTATCTTCATCCTCCTGTTATTCATCCCGATATATATAATACTACAATTCCGGATACTTATCCCAGTATTTTATGAATTTGGTCACATCCCGGCATATCCAGATACCTTGTTTCATCAGCATTTGTAATGATCTTATCATTTCCGCTCTTAAGATATCCGACAATCTTTGCAGGAATTCCCTCTTTTTCAAGTTCCGCAACAAGCCTGTCTCCGTCCTCACATGCCAAAAGAAGTGATCCTCCCGACAAAAGCTGATAAGGATTAATTTCATAAAACTCGCAGATTTCAACAGTTTCCTGCCTTATCGGAATGCTCTTTAAATCCACTTCTAGTCCGGTTCTCGCTTTTTCTGCCATATCCCAAAGAGAAGCAAATACTCCTCCATTCGAAATATCGGTTACAGCGACCGCCCCGGACTTCATGGCGACTGCGGCCTCTTTTTCCACATTCATGTAATTCTTAAAGTCAATCGCATCCCGAATAAACGGAACAGGATACTTGGAACTTAACGCTTCTTTTCCTTTATCTGCTATCATTGCCGTTCCCTCAAGACCGATCCACTTCGTAATAACAAGAGCCTGTCCGGCTTTCAGATTGTCATTCTTACCAATATCGAAGCCACCATTCTTCGCGGTTCCTACGCAATTCGCAGTTATAACAGGTCTCGTAACAGCGCTTGTCACTTCCGTATGCCCGCCGGCATAATCAACTCCATATTCCTTACACGCTGAAATGGAATCTTTTACAATTTCCTTCAGCTGTTTCTCTTCAGTTTCTTCCGGAAGAAGAACAGATACCGTGACATGTGTAGGCGTTATTCCGTGAATCACAAGATTTCCGATTGCCTTCATGACCGCATAATATCCGCCATCTTTGATATCTACCGTAACAGGACATACTGCGGAAAACACTTTTTCAGATTGAGAAAAAGCGCAGTCTGCCCCTGCAACTGCGCTCTCATTGTTTTTATATTCTGTTTTTATCAACTTCAAAACGGATCTCTTAAGAATGTTCTCTGAAATTTTACCTGTTTTCATTTCTTCTCCGGGTCTTGATCAGTTTTTAGCCTTCACTTAATTCTTGCTTATTGCCACCTCTCCTGGACTCTTTCATCTTGTCAGAAGAATGGCCGTCATTTCTTGCCTCTGAATTTTCATCAGACTCCGACTCATCCGCAGATTCTGTGGACACAGCCTCTGATTTCTTCTCTGTACTAGCTGTGACAGTAGTTTCTGTTTTCATCTCAGAATTAGTTGTGACAGTAGTTTCTGTTTTCTTCTCAGTAACTACTGTACCGCCGGAAGTAGACTTCTTCTCAGTGGTCACTGTTGTAGTAGTTGTTGCCTTCTTATCAGCATCCTTAGAAGCAGACTCTGTCTTCTTCTCAGAATCCTTAGACGCTGAATCAGTCTTCTTCTCAGTAGTTGTTATCGGTGAAGAAGGTCCTGACTTCTTGGGCTCACTTGTAGTAGCTGCCTTAGAATCAGACTCTGAATCTGTTGTAGTAGCTGACTTCTTAAGACCAAGCTGTGATGCAACCGATCTGATTGTACTGATATCCTTTGATTCCATAGCTGTCTTAAGCTCAGCCATAGCCTTCTCATCAGCACCCTTTGTTCCAACTGTGATAATTCTGGGAACCATGTTATATGTGCTGGTATTGATTATCTTTGTAGCGGCCTCAACACCGTCTTCCTCAACAACTTTGCAGAGCTGAGACTTGTATCCAAGGTGTGCAGACTGCATTCCTACATAACCGAGAGCCTGTGACGGATCTGTCATATACTTATCTTCTGAAGCAGGAGTCTTGTCAAGAATAATGCTCTTGTAAGTAACCTTTCTTCCTGCAGGTCTCTTGTCATGTCCGTAAATTGTAAATGTAATATGCTTATCAGGTGTGCAGATACCCTCGATGTAGATCGGAGAATCTGTGTTATTTCTGAACTTGAAGTCCTTACCGCCTGATTGTGCAATAGCTGCATCGGCAGAAGGCTCAACATAAGACACGATCATTGAATGATTATGTCTCTCAGTAACGTCAAGCTCAGCTAAAAGAACTGCGTTATAAAGAGTTGATGATACCTGGCAGATACCACCACCGATACTCTCAACAACAAGACCGTTCAGGTATGAACCGGCCGGATAATATCCATTCTCCTCAGTAAAAGGAGTGATTGTATCAAGAATTGAAAGCTCTTCGCCGGGTTCAAGCGTAATTCCGTTAAGGTGAGCGCATCCGTTCTCAACGTTTGCACATCTTGCAGCACCGGATGTCTTATAACTTGTAGTATATGTTCCAAGAACATCACTCATCTTCTGCAATGCCTCTTCGTTCTTGAAGGCATCAACAGTCCTTACTGCAATCTCAACCTCAGTGTTATCTTCAGCCCATGAATTCTCGATGAAATCTTTAAGGATTTCCTTCGACTCATCTATGTTTACGAGATAACCTTTTATTCCCGTTGCCTGCTCAGATTCGCCCTCTTTCAGAGCTTTCTCTCTGTTTGCTTTTTTGCCTTTTTTATCTTTTTCTTTTTCTTCTGCAAGGTTAATGGTTTCTAAGTCCTTATTGAACTCCGTACTACATTTGCGGATTACAGTTGAAAGCGCCTCATCGTCAATATTGTACTCAATATTGAACGAGCGACTGCTCTGCTCAACGTCCTTGCCTTCCTTGTATCTCTGAACTACATTTCCTTCATGTCCAACGGCATAAGCCTCTTTGACAACATCAGGATTACTCCATGACAACCCCAAATCTGTTCCATGAACTGTTACTTTTTTTCCATTAGCGCCTGTAAGAACTATCTCACCTGTAACAACATTTTCAACTTTGTTTTTTACAGCCTCCTTAGCCTCTGCGACCGTCATTCCAGACGCATCAATGTCCCCGATTTTTACGCCCTTTACGATTGTGTTGTTAGCTGCCGCCGATACCCTAATTGAAGGCGCAGCTGTCAAAGCAAGTACCGAAAGAGCGAGTCCGCAAAAAAATCTCTTCATAATACTTCCACTTCCTACTTTCCTTTTGTCCTATACGCGTTATTTTGTGCTAAAATTGTACGTGAAAAACCATCATGTGTGTTTATGGAAGGTAATTATAGATGAAATTTCCTATTTTAGCAAGTACAATTATTGTCGGCTTTTTTTTTAATATTTCTATGCGTCGGGTTAGCAGAAAAGAAGAGGCTCGCGAAGCAAGCTTCTGGGAAAAAGAGCGAAAATCCAATAACGTCAGAAAAAAAAGTCTTGAAAACCTCGATTATATCTGCATTCCTGTAAACGTTCTTCCGTTTGGAACTTCCAACGGGGACAAAGAATTGGAAAATTCTGAACAAGAAGTCCTCGCTTTGAAGGATGAGAAGATAGTTAATCTAACCGGAATATCCAATACCGATCTAAAACTGGAGTACGGCACAGCCAACATTACACCACTTTCAATCTATGACCAGAACTATACATCCCTTGTCCGCGGGCTGCAGAGATGGGGCAAAGCCCTGTATGACGCGGGCCGATACGAGGACTCGGCAAAGGTTCTTGAATTTGCAGTAAAGACCAGGACAGATATCACTGCTACATACAGACTCCTGATCGACCTGTACAAAACCAAACTGTCACTCAGTGAAAGCGAGATTGAAAAGAAGCTTAATTCATTAATCCCTATTGCGAATAATCTTAACTCGCTAAGCAGGCTAACAATACTTAAACTTCTTGGCTACGAAAAACCTGTTCCAAAAGAACAAGTCCATCAGCACTAAATATATGCAGATTGACCATTTATTTTTTGACTCGTTTTACATCCTATATTAATAGGAAGAAACTCATTCAGTTTTTTATAAAGATGCTTTATTTTAGTTCTAAAAATTTAATTTTAGCTCCATAAAACTTAATATCTTCCTATTAATATAGGAAGATTCTCACGTCAAAAAAGCACCATTTCAGATTTATACAGTCAAACCTGAAATGATGCTTTTCTATATGGTATTTTTCTCGAAATAACGTTAATCTATATTTCGATTAATTTTTAGCTGCCTGAAGCAGTTTATCTTTTAACTGATTTTCAATCTGAGCGAGTTCAACTTCTGCCTCTCGACGTTTTGCTTTTCCTTCTGTCTGAATTTTTAATACCTCATCGAGTGTCGAAATAAGAGATTCATTTGTATGTTTTAATGTTTCAATATCAACGATTCCTCGTTCAGCTTCTTTCGCACTAGCGATTGTAGCCACCTTAAGAGCATCTGCGTTCTTTTTAAGAAGCTTGTTCGTCATATCGTTAACTTCTCTCTCAGCCTTCGCAGCCTGTGTTGAATGCTCTATTCCTATTGCGATTACCATCTGGTTCTTCCAAAGAGGAATAGTATTTACAATAGTTGACTGAATCTTCTCAGCCATAACAGTATCAGAACTCTGTACCATCCTGATCTGAGGGCCTGTCTGCATTGCTATTGTTTTGGTAAGCTCAAGATCATAGATCTTTTTCTCGAATCTGTCACATAAACTTGCAAAATCCTTTGCCTTCTCAGCATCTTCGGGAAGTCCTGATTCTGCTGCTTTCTTCTGAAGATCGACAAGAGTTGTGTTTCTCTCTTCTTCAAGCCTCTTTTTGCCGGCAAGGATGTACATAGAAAGCTCTTTATAATAATTGAGATTGAGTTCGTACATTCTGTCGAGGATCTCAACATCCTTCATAAGGGTAACCTGATGTTTCTCAAGTTCATTGCTTATAGTCTGTACGTTTGTCTCGACTTTGCTATACTTTGCTTTCATTGCTTCGATCTTATTGGCGCCTCTTTTAAATAATGCTTTGAGTCCCTTCTCATCCTCAGCAATTTCAAAGTCTTTGAGCTGTGTAACAAGGTCGGTGATCATATTTCCGACTTCACCCATATCTTTGGTCTTTACATTATCAAGTGCCTTCTCAGAAAAATCTGCCAGTTTCTTCTGTGTTCCGACACCGTAATTCATAATTCCCGATGAATTAGAAATATCTATCTGCTTACTGAATTCTTCAACCTGCTTAAGCTCTTCTGCAGAAAGCTGTGCCTCCATAGCAATGTTACCGTTATCTTTGGTCTCTGCCTTAGGTGCTTCCTGAACCGCCTCTTCCACCCCAAATGACAATGTTGGTGCAGCAGGTGCTGCATCGAAATTAAATTCCTCGCTCATAAATCCTCCTTAAATACCTTATCTTACTCTTTCATCTGCATGGCAACACCGCTCTCAGTAAGGCCGTCCTGTGCCATCATTGTTTTCATAACAGAAATATCCGAAGATATATCCCAGGCCATTTCCTGGAACATACTGTCAAGAAGCTTCTCGAACGCCATATTTATGGTATCCATAGCCTGACTTATTTCCGCTTTGGTCTGAACTATATTTTCTCCCGCCTCGGGCTGTTTTTCAAGTTCTACATACGCAGCCAGCAGCTTCCTTGTAGTAGGAAGGTAATAGTTCATAAGTTTGTGTAACTCTCCCGCGCTCTGATTGTCTTTTTTGACCTGTGAAAAGATCTTATTCATGATCTCTTCCAAGCGATAAAGCTTATTAGACATCTCTTCCGTATCCGGAATAGCATCATTTATTTTCCTTACAAACTTAATATAATCGTCGCCTTCGGTAAGAATACTCTGAACCTCTGAAGATACGCCCTGAAGTTCTGCCTTCTTCTCCGCATCTTTTTGGAGTTCTCTTTTTTCTCTTTCAAGCTTATCCTTCTCGGCGCCGATATAGAGACTATACGCATTATCCGTGATCATAAGAGTTTTCTCGTCAGAATCAAATCTTGCTCTGGGAAGATACTCTGCTTTGATCATTTCCTTGAGATCTTTCAAAACCTGCTTATCAGATTTAAAACATCTTGAAGCCAGCTTACTCACTTCAACATACTCGGCATTTCCAACCATTTGACCGTACTCATAAAAAGCCTTGGTAAGATTGAGCTTTTTGACACCTCTGAAAATCTGATAAGCGCAGAAAGCAAATGCCAATAAAGGAATCACAGCTCCCACAAACGATCCCGAAGCAAGAAGCGCAACCAATGCCGACGGCATCAGGATAACTGATCCCAGACTTCCAAAAATTATCGCTCCTGCACCGTTATGCCTTGGAACCTTTCTCATAAAAAAAGGATAAGGCCTGTATGGTCTGGCATTTGATCCGGGCGTATATACCGGTCTCTGATTGTAGTTGTAAGTATTCTGCGGCCTGTTAGGCGTATTCTGTCTTCCGCTTGAATATGTTGTCTTTCGCTCTATCGATGTAACTGTGGCTGCTTTAACTTTTTGGGAAATATCTGAAGCAAGCTTGCTGTAATCATTCTTTTCAATCGCTATCGAGACTTCGCGCAAAATTTCTTTGCCCATGTCCGCCAGCTCATCGGGTAAATTCTTTGCCATCTGATCCTCCATACGCTCTATATTCAACCACAAGCGTACATATAATTTTACAGTATTATATCACAAAAGACAATTGATCATAAAATCGTAAAAACGGACCCCCGAAACTTATCGAGAGTCCGCATTTAAGCTATTTTGACTATTATCCGTCATTTAACGGGAAGTTCCACCTTATCAAGCTTCCAAACTTCGTCAACATATTCCTGAATTGTTCTGTCTGAAGAGAATTTACCACAACATGCCGTGTTTAAAAGAGCCATCTTTGCCCAGCGTTTCTTATCCGCATAAGCCTCTGATATTCTCCTCTGTGCCTCAAGATATGCCTCAAAGTCTTTCAAGATAAAGTACTGGTCTGCCTTAGAAGAATTATTGGTATTAAGTAGACAGTTATATAGCGGTCTAAAGAGCTCTTTATCTTTTGAAAAAGTTCCGTCAACCAGCATATCAAGAACTTTCTTGACGTTAGGATTGTTATGATAAATATCCATGGGATTGTATCCGCCGTTTTTCTCGAAATCCATGACTTCCTGCGAAGAAAGTCCGAAAATAAAGGCGTTTTCTTCACCAACTTCATTTACAATCTCAACGTTAGCGCCATCCATGGTTCCAAGCGTAACTGCACCGTTAAGCATCATCTTCATATTTCCGGTTCCCGAAGCTTCTTTACTTGCAGTAGAAATCTGCTCAGAAACATCCGCTGCCGCAAAAATAAGTTCAGCATTCGATACCTTATAATCCTCGATAAATACTACTTTAATCTTGCCGCCTATTGAAGCATCATTGTTGATTACATTAGCCACCGAGTTGATTAACTTAATTGTCAACTTTGCAGTTAAATAACCTGCCGCAGCCTTCGCTCCGAAGATATATGTCTTGGGATAAAAGTCCTTATTCGGATGACTCTTGATGTCATGATATTTGTACATTACCTGCAAGATATTAAGGAGCTGTCTCTTATATTCATGAAGTCTTTTTACCTGGACATCAAATATTGAATTGGGATCAACTTCTATGTTGTTATGTTCAAGAATGTATGCCGCAAGACGCTCTTTATTCTTGTGCTTTATCTCCATAAACTCGGCCTGAGCCTTCTTGTCATCCGCATAGCTCTTGAGTTTATCCATCTGCGAAAGATCCGTTATCCAGCCATCCCCGATTTTCTTCGTGATCCAATCAGCCAAAAGAGGATTTGCATGAAGGAGGAATCTTCTCTGCGTTATCCCATTGGTCTTATTGTTGAATTTCTCAGGCATCATCTCATAGAAATCTTTGAGCTCTCTCTTTTTAAGGATTTCTGTATGAAGCTGAGCAACACCGTTTACCGAATGTCCTCCGACAATTGCAAGATGCGCCATCTTAACCTGATTATCATAGAGGATCGCCATGCTTCTGATCTTGGACTGCACGTCAATTCCGGCAGAATTGGTATACTGTCTCATGATCTGATCCACAAATCTTCTGTTTATCTCATCAACAATCTGATATATTCTGGGCAAAAGTCTCTGGAACAAGTCAACCGGCCATTTTTCCAGAGCTTCCGACATTATTGTATGGTTTGTGTAACAGCAGGTCTTAGTAGTAACTTCCCACGCTTCATCCCAGTTAAGATAATACTCATCCATAAGAAGTCTCATAAGCTCAGCAACCGCAACCGTCGGATGTGTATCGTTAAGCTGGAATACAGCCTTCGTATAGAACTTCTTTATGTTGTCATGGTCCTTCAAATATCTCTTAAGCGCAGTCTGTACAGATGCAGAGATAAAGAAATACTGCTGTTTTAATCTAAGCTCTTTTCCCGCAATATGATTGTCATTGGGATAAAGAACTTCACAAAGCTGACTTGCAAGATTCTCCTGCTCTACAGCCTTCTGGTAATCTCCCTTATCAAATGAATCAAGCTGGAAGCACTGTACAGGCTCAGCATCCCAAATTCTCAGTGTGTTGACCATTCCGTTTCCATAGCCGAGAATAGGCAGATCATATGGAATCGCCCTGACAACCTGATATCCTTCCTGTTTAAACACAGTCCTGCCACTGTCATCCGTATACATATTTACATAGCCGCCAAACTTTACTTCCTTGGCATATTCATTTCTTCTAAGTTCAAAAGGATTGCCGTTTTCAAGCCATGCATCCGGCACTTCAACCTGATAACCATCCTTGATTGTCTGCTTGAACATTCCGTACTTATAGCGTATTCCACAACCATAGGCCATGTATCCAAGTGTTGCCAACGAATCAAGAAAACATGCCGCAAGTCTTCCAAGACCACCGTTTCCAAGCGCCGGATCGGGTTCCTGATCCTCTACGACATTTACATCTATTCCAAGCTCGTCCAGAGCCTCTTTTACAGCCTTATACGCCTGAAGATTTATGAGGTTGTTTCCAAATGCCCTTCCCATAAGGAATTCCATGGACATATAATAAACAATCTTGGGGTCCTGCTCTGCCGCAGCTTTCTGAGTAGTCATCCAGTGATCTATGATCGCATCTTTTATAGCATATGCCGAAGCCTGATATATCTCCTGCGGAGTAGCTTCTTCCATTGTTTTTCTGTAAAGCGTCTTAACATTATACAGCACACTGCGTGTAAATAACTCTTTATCGAATGGGAGCTGTTTCTTCTTCATAATGACCCTCCTCATAAAGAAAATTTTGCCATAAGAACAAAGAGTTGCTTTTCAACTCTTTGCGCGTCGATGTGTGCAAGCTTTAGCTTGCATAATACTTCTGCACATCGGTCGCATCCATAGCGGAGCGTTTTTATATCATAGGAAAGCAATTTCCTATGATATAAAAAAAGTGTACTCTTTGATTTTACCGCAAAAGAGTACACTTTTCTATAATATTCAGTAAAATTATCCGATATACAGTCCTTCTGTTACTGTAATAATGACAAAACTCCCTGATTGGTCTGATTTGCCTGAGCAAGCATAGCCTGTCCTGCCTGTGCAAGTATATTGTTATTGGAATATCTGACCATTTCTTCAGCCATATCCGTATCACGTATCTGTGACTCCGATGCTGTTGTGTTCTCAACCACATTATCAAGATTCCTGATCGCATGCTCCAATCTGTTCTGCATTGCGCCATAATAGGAACGCATTGCGCTTACACTTGACAACGCTCCTTTGAACTGAGAGATTGCTTCAAGAGAATCCTGAGCGGTTCGTGTATTCGTCTCCTCTATTCCAAGTGCAGATGCAGACAGGGCAAATCGCTTTATACCTATCCTGTTATCTTCCGCTGAATCCGCTCCTACCTGAAGATAGAGAATAGTTTCATCTATTTCCTCACTTTCATCAGAAGCCGAGGCATCAATATTTTTAACATACATAGCCTGCTTTGAAGTAACCGTCGTTCCCATAACACTCGATGAACTTAAGCTTGAGGCAATTAATGATCCTGCACCAAACAATTCTCCGCTTCCGGGGTTACACGCATTTGCAAGTTTAAGCACAAACCCCGCCGCATCAACT
>JAEEGJ010005900.1_pt1 | contig 37655 bp, 27 predicted proteins | sample 8958761 | NCBI WGS metagenome assembly JAEEGJ01 (sample SAMN16246546, study PRJNA631951) | gut metagenome | biome: gut microbiome; feature: rumen; material: RS-attached | host: Bos | place: Iran: Karaj | collected 2018-10
AGGAATACAAGGAGTTCCCTGACGCACTCTATATGATCGGCTCCGACTTCGGAGGCTGGGACTGGGGTTCCGACGGCATCGTCGAGCTCGTCCCCGTGGTCCACAACCCCGGCTGGGGCGCTGAGGCTGAAGGCCAGTTCTGGACCGTCCGCTACTTCACCGCCGACAACGGCTTCAAGTTCAATTCCGCGAAGGCATGGGACGGCGGCCAGTTCGGCAAGCTCGGGACCAATGAAGGCTTCACGAACGACAATGACGACAACCTCCATGTGCCTGCCGACGGACTCTATCTTGTCCATATCGACATGAAGCGCAGCATCCTCCATGTGGAGCCGGCCCGTGTCTACGGTATCGGATCCTGCTTCGGAGGCTGGAACGAAGGCATGGAGGCCGCTCTCTTCCAGGCTGACGGCAAGACCCTGAAGGTCACCACCGCCGATGAGGGTGAGCTCCGCATGTACGTCGCTTCCGACATCAAGACTTCCGACTGGTGGACCCGCGAGTTCATCATCCTCGACGGCAAGATCGATTACCGCGGCGATGACGAGGGCCAGGGAGACCAGGAGCGCGTGAAGGTCCTCAAGGGCCAGGTCGTCACCCTGGACTTCAACGCCGGCACCGGTACCATCACCGGTGAGGGCGAGGTCCCGGACAAGCCTGCGGCATGGTCGCTGGTAGGCACCCTCGAGGGTTCCGAATGGGGCAAAGATTTCGACCTTGAGAACACTTCCGGCGACCTCTGGGTCATCAAGAAGGTCGAGATCAAGGAGGCCGATGAGTTCAAGATCCGCGCGGACCACGCCTGGACCAAGAGTGTCGGCGGTCCCGAGGGGAACGACCACAGCACCATCAAGGAGGACGATCCTTACGATGTCTACAAGCCGGAGATCGGCAAGGCTTTCGAGACCGGTGACAAGAACATCCGCATCGGTGTCGAGGGTACCTACACCATCACCTTCGACTATAAGGCCAACACCATCCTCATCGAGGAGTATCAGGAGTTCCCTGCCGCCCTGTACATGGTCGGCCAGGACTTCGGTGGCTGGGACTGGAGCTCTGAGGGCGTCGTGTCCCTAACCCCCGTCCTCCACAATCCCGAGTGGGGCGCCGATGCTCCCGGCCAGTTCTGGACCATCCGTTACCTGAAGGCCGGCAACGGCTTCAAGATCAACGCGGCACGTGCCTGGGACGGCGGCCAGTTCGGCAAGCTCGAGACCAATGAAGGCTTCACCAATGACGGTGACGAAAACATCCAGGTCGCTGAGGACGGCGTGTACATGATCCATGTCGACCTCAAGCGGGGCATCCTCCATGTCGAGCCCGCTAAGGTCTATGGCATCGGCAACTGCTTCGGCGGTTGGGACGAGGGCATGGCCGGCGCGCTGTTTACGGAAGTCGGCGGCAAACTGGTCGGCAAGACGACTGCAAGCGGTGAAATCCGCCTCTATGCGGCCAGCACCATTGCCGTGTCCGACTGGTGGACCCGCGAGTTCGTGTTCTTCGACGGCGTGATTGCCTACCGCGGCAACGGCGGCGACCAAAACCGCGTGACCGTCGAAGAAGGAAAGACCGTCACTCTCGACTTCAATGCGGGAACGGCTACCGTCGAGTAGTTTTTCCCTTACAACCTGACGATGCCCGGGTCTCCAGAAGACCCGGGCATTTTTATTGATAAAGCCAAAATATTTCATTATCTTTGAAAGTTAAGTCTATCAGATTATGAAACGCTTTTATCACATACTGGCACTGGCCTTTGCGGCCCTGCTGCTCACCGCGTGTCCCGAACCGGGTCCCGACGGTCCCGACATCCCCGGCGGTCCCGATGAATCGTGGCGGAATGCGGCCTCGAAAGACAAACTCTCGGGCATCACCTACCAGCTCAACGTCTATAGCTTCGCCGACAGCGACGGCGACGGCTGGGGCGACATCAAGGGCATCACGCAGCACCTCGACTATCTCGACAGCCTCGGTGCGACCGCCCTCTGGCTCTCGCCGATCCACGAAGCGATGTCGTACCACGGCTACAATGTGAACGACTATACGTCCGTCAGTTCCAAGCTGGGCACCGAAGCCGACCTGAAAGACCTTATCACCAAGGCGAAGAACAAGAATATCGGCATCTACCTCGACTTCGTGCTCAACCACTCCGGCAGCGACAACATATGGTTCAAACAGGCAGCCGCTGATCCCTCGGGCATTTACCGGAACTACTATCTGTTCTCCGACACGCCCGGCGGGTATGACAATGGCGGCATGGGGACCTGGTATCCGATTACCGGCGGCGACGCGGGCTACAAGGGCCGTGTCCACTTCAAGGTCGATATGAATGCCAAGACCGTGACGGTAACCCAGTCGACCGATACGCCGCAAAGCCCGAATACCCAGAATCCGAAATGCTGGCTCTGGTACGGCAGCGTCTCGCAGCACGTGGGCCTGTATACCACGGGCACCAATATTTACGAGATCACCCTCGACATCGACACCGACTGGGGCTTCCTCGTGTGCACCAGCACCAACTGGGCCGACGGTACGAAATGGGGCGGCACCGGCAAGGGCGTGACCTTCGGCGTTCCGTTCCAAATGAACAATACGACGGCCGCCAACATCACCTTCGGCGGCGACGCTTCCTATTATTTCGCCAGTTTCGACAAGTCGATGCCCGACCTGAACTACGGTCCCGCCGCCACGGCTGCCTTCTCGCCTGCTTTCAAAGACCTGGCGGCTGCGGCCGACAAGTGGATCAATATGGGCATAGCGGGCCTGCGCCTCGATGCCGTGATCTGGATCTACCAGAACAATACGGCCGACAACGTCGCCTTCCTCAAGCAGTGGTACGACCGCTGCAACACGTCCTGGAAAGCCAACGGCGGTCCGGGCGACTTCTATATGGTGGGCGAAGCCTGGATGGACAAGGTGGAACAGATGGCGCCCTACTACGAGGGCCTTCCTTCCAACTTCAACTTCTACTACTGGTGGACGCTCAAGGACCGCATCAACAAGGGCAAGGGCGACGATTTCGCCAAGACGGTCATCTATTTCCAGGACCAGTTCAAGAAATACAACCCCGGCTTCATCGACGCCATCAAGCTGACCAACCACGACGAGGACCGTGCGGCCAACGACCTGGGCCGCGACGTGGCCAAGGAGAAACTGGCCGGTGCCGTGCTGCTGACCTCTCCGGGCAAGCCCTACATCTATCAGGGCGAAGAGCTGGGCTATTGGGGCAACAAGGGCAAAGGTGACGAATATGTCCGCACGCCCATCAAGTGGACGCGCAGCGGCAGCGTGCCTTCTGCCTCCCTGGGCGGCAAGGTGGACAACGCCATGCTCTCGGAATCGATTTCCGTGGAAGCGCAGGAGCAGGACAATGCTTCCATCCTGCGTGTCTATCGCAATTTCGCGCAGGCCCGCAACGCCTGGAAGGCGCTGGCCAAAGGCCAGATCGCGGAGGTGAAGAGCCCCAACAGCGCCGTGGCGCTCTGGACGATGACCTATGAAGGCCAGACCGTCCTGGTGGCCCACAACTTCGGACCCGGCTCCGCCGCTTTCGCCGTGACCGGCTATACGACCGACAAGATGATCGTCTCCAACGGTATGGCGGACGGCTCCAGCGGCATCCTCTCGCTCGGCGCCTATTCCTCCGCGGTATTCCTTCAGTAATCCCTGACAATGATGCGCAAGAATATCCTTTTTCTGATGCTGCTTGTGGCCGCCTCCTGCGGCCAAGTGAAAGTGACGCCGGCGCCGCAGTTCGACGGCGGCCCGCTGGCCAGCCCGTGCCTGCTGGAGCAGGCCTCCAACACAGTGATTCTCCGCGACTATTTCCCGACGCTGCCCTCGATGGACACCCTGGTGCTCGAGGCGTCGGTATCGACGCCCTGGCTGCAGTACTTCGACATCGATGCGAACGGCCAGAAAGCGGCTCTCGTGCTGAAGAACCATCTGCCCGAAAAACTGGCCGGCGCCGACCCGGCGAAGGCCCCGTACATCACCACCGCGCCCGTCCCGGGAAAGGATGACAAGTTCTATATCCTGATCGAGAACCCGGCCGACGACGTGCTGGTGCTCTGGCAGAACACCATCCTCGACAAGGATCACGGCATCAAGGTCATCGACCGCAGCAAACTGGAAATCACGGTCCCGCGCAACGCGCGCCAGATCGAGCGCTCCTACATCCGCGCCTTCAGCGCGAACGCTGCCGGCATCGGCAACGACATCCTTGTCCCGCTCGAATACGGCCAGGTCATCCGCGATCCGAAAGCGCTGAAGCGCACCGACTACCACGCCCAGGTGCTCTATTCGCTGATGGTCGACCGCTTCGTCAACGGCCGCACCGACAACGACATGCCGCTCAACAGCCCGCGGGTCCATCCCAAGGTCGATTACTGGGGCGGCGACCTCGCCGGCGTGGTGAAAACCCTCGAAAGCGGCTATTTCGACACGCTGGGCGTGACCACCATCTGGCTGTCGCCCATCACGCAGAACCCCTTCAGCGCCTGGGGCCAGATCCACGATCCCGAGACGCAGTTCAGCGGCTACCACGGTTACTGGCCGTATTACGCCACGGCCGTCGATGTCCGCTACGGTACCGAAGCGGAACTCCGCGAATTGCTCGACAAAGCGCACGCCGACAACAAGAACGTCATCCTCGACTATGTGTCGAACCATATGCACATCGAGAGCCCGACGCTGACCGCCCATCCCGACTGGACCACGCCCTCCGACACGCCGGACGGCCGTCCCAACCGCCAGCTCTACGACGAATTCCGCCTGACCACCTGGTTCGACGACCATATCCCCACGCTCGACCTCGAGCGCGCCGACATCTGCGCCCAGCTCACCGACTCGGCGCTGTTCTGGGTGCAGCACTTCGATTTCGACGGTTTCCGCCACGACGCGACTAAGCACGTGCCCGAACAGTACTGGCGGATGCTCACCCGCAAGCTCTACGACAGCCTCCCGGGCCGTCATTTCTACCAGATCGGCGAAACCTACGGTTCCACGGCCCTGATCAACTCCTATGTGAAGCCCGGTATGCAGGACGCCCAGTTCGACTTCAACGTGTTCGACGGCTTCATCGACGCCACCCTGCGTCCCGGCCGCTCGTTCAGTCAGTTGGCCAACCGCATCACCGAGGACCTCTCAGTCTACGGCGCCCATCACTTGATGGGCAACATCACCGGCAACCATGACCGGCCGCGCTATGTGTGCCTGGCCAGCGGCGATGTGGGTATGGACGAAGACCATAAACTGGCCGGCTGGCACCGCGACATTAAAGTCACCAACCCTGTCGGCTATCAGTACCTGAAGATGCTGCACGCCCTCAACTTCACGCTTCCGGGCGTTCCGTGCGTCTATTACGGCGATGAATTCGGCCAGCCCGGCGCCAACGACCCGGACAACCGCCGCTGGATGCAGTTCGGCGACGAACTCACGCCCGCCGAGCAGGAAGTGCTTGCCACGACGGAGCGGCTGGCCCATCTGCGCACCGCTTCGATGCCGTTGCTCTACGGCGACTATAAACTCCTCCTGGCCGACGCCGACATACTGGCCTACAGCCGCACCTATATGGGTGAAACCGTCGTGACCGTGCTCAACAAGGGCACCCAGTCCCGCACGGTGGAACTGACCCTGCCTTGCGGCCTGACCTGCGACGGCAAATCCACCGTGTCGGTCGAGGTCGCGCCCGTTTCCTTTGAAATCATCAAATAAGTTATAGCCCTATGAAAAAGATCCTGACTTTCCTGCTTCTGTTCTGCTGCCTGGCCGCTTGCAAGCCGACGGCACCGGAAGTCAACCTCACGACCGTCAAGCACCCCGACTGGGCGCAGAAAGCCGTCATCTATCAGGTCAACGTCCGCCAGTTCTCGGAGGAAGGTACGTTCGCCGCCGTTGAAAAACAGCTCGACCGCCTCGCCGACCTGGGCGTCGACATTCTCTGGCTGATGCCCATCCATCCCATCGGCGTGGAAGGCCGCAAGGGCACCCTCGGCAGCTATTATGCCGTGAAGGACTACTGCGCCGTGAACCCCGAATTCGGCACGCTCGAAGACTTCGACCACTTCCTGGCCGCCGCCCACGAAAAGGGCTTCAAGGTAATCCTCGACTGGGTGGCCAACCACACCGGCCGCGACCACGCCTGGACGGTGGACCACAAGGACTGGTATTTCCTCGATTCCCTGGGCAATCTCGCTACGCAGTACGACTGGACCGACATCGCCCACCTCAATTACGAGAACAACCCCGCCCTCTATGACGCGATGGAAGCCCAGATGAAATTCTGGATCGACCGCGGCGTGGACGGCTTCCGCTGCGACGTGGCCTCCGAAGTGCCGACCGATTTCTGGGAGAAGGCCTTCGGCGACTTCCGTCAGGCGCATCCCAACGCACTCTTCTTCCTGGCCGAGGCCGAGAATCCGGGCCTGCAGAAGAACGCTTTCGACGCCTACTATGCCTGGCAGCAGATGCATCTGTGGTATGAACTGGCCAAGGGCGAGAAGAACGCCAACGACCTGGCCGACTTCTACGTGAACTACGCCGACGCGACCGGCATGCCCGCCGGCACCCTGGCCATGAACTTCGTCTCCAACCACGACCAGAACTCCTGGAGCGGTACCAATACCGAAATGTACGGCGATGCCGTCAAGCAGTACGCCGTGCTCACGTTCATGCTGCCCGGCATACCGATGATGTACAACGGCGATGAGGTCTGCCTGCCCAAGCGGCTGGAATTCTTCGAGAAAGACCCGATCGACTGGTCCGAAGACCCGTTCGGCATGACGGATTTCTACAAGGAACTCATCGCCCTGCGCGACGAGCATTCCTGCCTGTGGATCGCCCCATGGGGCGGTGACATGTCGGTGCTGCCGACCGACCATCCGAAGGAGATCTTCGCGTTCGAACGCGAGGCGGAAGGCGACATGTGCCTGGCCATGTTCAACTTCTCCGATGCCGAAGTCTCCTACCGGGTGGAGAACCATCTGGTGACCAAGGATTGCGAATTTACGCTCCCGGCGCACGGCTACCACATCATCTTCAGTGTGGGCGACTGCTTCGGCGACTGCGATGAAACCGAACTGGACGATGTCAAGGAGTAAGCTGCTGATCGTCGTCCTGGCCATGTTCTGCGCTACGGTCGTGCGGGCGGCCGGCATCGACCGGATCGAACCGCCCTGCTGGTGGGTCGGTATGAACACCGACCTGCAGCTGATGCTCCACGGCGACAACATCGCCGGCTCGAACGTGTCGGTCGACGCTTCCGTCAAGGGACTGTCGATCGGCAAGATCACCTCGACCGACAACCCGAACTACCTGTTCGTCGAGGTGAAGGTCAGCTCGCGGCTGGCTCCCGGCACCTACGCGTTCAACGTGGTGACGACCGACGGCCGTCAGTTCGACTTCGACTATGAACTGGCCAAGCGCCGCGAAGGCTCCGCCAAGCGGACGTCCTTCGGCCCGGCCGACGTGGTCTACCTGCTGATGCCCGACCGCTTCGCCAACGGCGACAAGAAGAACGACACGGTGAAGGAAGCGGCCGAAAAAGCGGCGCCGAAGAATCTCGGCGGCCGCCACGGCGGCGACATCCAGGGTATCATCAACCACCTCGACGACATTGCCGGCCTGGGCGCCACGGCCATCTGGCCGACGCCGCTGCTCTTCGACAACGAGAAGGCCTATTCCTACCACGGATACGCCTGTGCCGACTATTATCGCATCGATCCCCGCTACGGCTCCAACGAACTCTACCGCACGTTCGTGGACAAGGCCCACGGCAAGGGGCTGAAGGTGCTGATGGATATGGTGCCGAACCATTGCGGCACCGCCCACTGGTGGATGCAGGACCTCCCGTCCCAGACCTGGATCAACTATCCCGAGAACCTCAAACGGACCGGCGACCGCTTCATCCGCACCAATGCCGCGATGAGCACGCAGTCCGATCCCCACGCGGCCCAGGTCGACCTGGAAAGCTGCGTCCAGGGCTGGTTCGACACCACGATGCCCGATATGAACCTGACCGACCCGCTGGTGCGGCAGTATCTGGTCCAGATGGCCGTGTGGTGGATCGAATGGGCCGACCTCGACGGCCTGCGCGTCGATACGTTCCCGTACTCCGACAAGAAGGGCATCGCTGCCTGGACCAAAGCCATCCGCGACGAGTACAAGAACCTGAACATCGTGGGCGAGGTCTGGTTCGGCGACGTGGCCTCGTGCGCCTATTGGGAAGGCGTCCGCCAGAAAGACGGGTACAATTCCCACTTGCCTTCGGTGATGGACTTCCCGCTGATGTTCTCGACGCTTTCGGCGCTCAACGATGACGGAACGTCCTGGGAGCCGTCGATGCTGCGCATCTACAACTCCCTGTCGCTCGACCGCCTGTACGACGATCCTTCCGACATCCTCATCTTCCTGGGCAACCACGATACGCCGCGCCTGGCCCACGAACTGGGCCGCGATGCGGCGAAGATGAAACTGGCCTACGCCCTGCTGGCCACCATGCGCGGCACGCCGCAGCTCTACTACGGCGACGAATACGGCCTGACCAGCGCCGACGGCACGGTGGGCCACTCCCAGGAGCGCGTCGACATGCCCTGGGGCAAGTTCACCCGCAACCAGTCCGACCTCCGCGATTACGTAGCCTCCCTGTTCACCTGGCGCAAGACTTCCAAGGCCGTGACGCAGGGCGACTTCGTGCATTTCCGTCCGGATGGGCGCAACGTGTACGTGTATTTCCGCACCGTGAAAGGGGAGTCCGTCATGACCATCCTCAATGCCGGCAAGGAGGATTACACGGTGGACTGGGAACATTTCTTTGAAATAACCGCTAAATTTGCGCAAAGAGGCAAAAACGTAATAACCGGCGAACGGGTCCGGGTCGACGAGCCGTATGTCGTCCCTGCCGGAACCGCCGCCATCCTGCAATTCAGATAATATGAAACCTACACTGCTGGTGCTCGCCGCCGGGATGGGATCCCGCTACGGCTCCCTCAAACAGATGGACGGTCTCGGCCCCTCGGGCGAGGCGATCATCGATTATTCGATTTACGACGCCATTCTCTCCGGCTTCGGCAAAGTGGTCTTCGTGATCCGGCATTCCTTCGCCGAGGAGTTCAAGAAGATCTTCTCGAAAGAGCGTTTCGGCGGCAAGGTCGAAGTGGAATACGTTTATCAGGAACTCGACTGTCTGCCGGAAGGCTATACAGTCCCCTCGTTCCGCGAAAAGCCCTGGGGCACGAACCACGCGGTGATGATGGCTGCCGACGTGATCCATGAGCCGTTCGCCGTGATCAACTCCGATGACTTCTACGGGCGCGAAGGCTTCGCGGCCGTGGCGGATTTCCTCCGCGGCGTGGAAGGGAAGAAAGGCGAATACGCGCTGGTGGGCTACTACCTCAAGAACACCCTGTCCGATTTCGGTACCGTGTCGCGCGGCGTCTGCGCCGCCGATGCCGAAGGCTGCCTGACCGGCGTGGTCGAGCGCACTTCCATCGCTCGCAAGGACGACGGCAAGGTGTATTTCACCGACAAGGGCCAGGACTTCGAGGTCTCGGAAGACAGCGTGGTCTCCATGAACTTCTGGGGCTTCACGCCCGACTATTTCGACTATTCGGCCGAAATCTTCCGCACGTTCCTGGATTCCGACGACGTGAAGGTCAATCCGAAGGCGGAGTTCTTCATCCCCTATGTGGCCGATGTCCTCATCCGCCGCGGCGACGCCTCCTTCAAGGTGCTCAACTGCGACGCCAAGTGGTTCGGCGTCACCTACAAGGAAGACCGTCCTTCGGTGGTCGCCAAGATCGGGGAACTCATCGAAAAGGGTGTCTATCCGCGCAATCTCTGGGGATAGGCGATGAATCCGCGCGTCAAGAAAGCCGTGAAGTATGCACTGCTGCTGCTGGTGGTGGCAGTGCTTCTTTATTTCGCGTTCCGCGGCGTGAGCTGGGCCGACTTCGTGGGTGGCCTCAAGAGCTGCCGCTGGGGCTGGATCATCGGCACCATCGCAGTGATGTGGATCATTACCTGGCTCCGTGGCAACCGCTGGCGGATCCAGCTCGAGCCGGTTCGGACGGGCGACCGCCCGATCACGCAGCGTGAAACCTACGATGCCTATGCCATCTGCTACCTGGCGAACATCGTCTTCCCGCGTTCCGGCGAGGTGGTTCGCTGCGGCCTGATGGCCGAGACAAAGAAGACCACTTTCGAAGGTGCCCTCGGCACCGTGGTGATTGAACGCACCTGGGACCTGCTCTGCATGGTTTTGGCCGTGGTGCCGCTGCTGTTCTTCGGCCACTTCCGCGATTTTTTGGTGGAGAAGATGTTCCGTCCTGCCGCCGGGGCGATGGGCATCGGCTGGTTCTGGATCGTGCTGATCGTGGTGGCGGTCCTGGTCGCAGCCGTTTTCGTAATCCGGGCCCGGCGCGAGCAGATCGCCCGCACCAAGGCGGGCGCCGCGTTCCTCAAGTTCTTCAAGGGCTTGGGGAACGGCATTTCCGCGGCCTTCAAGATGAAGGGCAAATGGGCGTTCTTCGCCTATACGGTCCTCATCTGGGTCGGCTACTGGCTGACCAGCCTGATGACGATCCGCGCTTTCCCCTCCGCCGACGGCCTGAACGGGCTGGACGCGCTTTTCCTGATGGTGGTCGGCTCCCTGGGCTGGGTGGTCCCGGTGCAGGGCGGCTTCGGCGCCTATCATTTCATCGTGTCGATGACCCTCGTGCCGATCTACGGCTTCGACAAGCAGACCGGCCTGATCTTCGCCACGCTTTCCCACGAATCGCAGATCGTGCAGATGCTCCTGTGCGGCCTGCTCGCCCTCGCCAGCTGGGCCATCTACCGCAAGAAACTGAAACAAACCAACACTCCCGCATGAAATCGATCCTCGGCATCGGCAACGCGCTGACCGACATTCTGGCCGTCCTTCCCGACGACTCGCTTCTCAAGAAATATAACCTGCCGCTGGGCAGCATGCAGCACGTGGATGCCCCGACCGGCAACACCATCTGGAACGACCTCAAGGAGATCGGCGTCCAGTACGTGGCCGGCGGCTCGGCCGCCAATACCGTCACCGCGACGGCCATCCTGGGCATGCCCTCGGGATACATCGGCAAGGTGGGTGACGACGAGCTGGGCTCGCTGTTCCGCCAGGCCCAGCTGCAGACCGGCATCAAGTCGAACCTGCTGGTAGGCACCGAGGCTTCGGGCCGGGCGATGGTCTTCATCACGGCGCCTAACGCCGATCGGACCTTCGCCACCTATCTGGGCGCGGCCCTGCAACTGGAGCCCGATGACCTGCGGCCGGAATACTTCGAAGGCTACGATTATCTCCACATCGAGGGCTATCTGGTGCAGAACCAGGCGCTGGTCCGCCGGGCCATGGAGATGGGGAAGGAGCGCCGGATGACGATATCGCTCGACATGGCCTCCTACAACGTCGTGGAGTCGAATCTGGTGTTCCTGCAGGATGTCGTCAAGAATTACGTCGACATCATCTTCGCCAACGAGACGGAAGCCGCGGCCTTCACGCACCTGCCGCCCCGACAGGCCCTCCAGGCCATGTCGGAGATGGTCGGCACGGCCATCGTCAAGATCGGCAAGGACGGGTCGATGATCCAGCGCGGCGATGAATTCCACTTCATCGATCCCTGGCCGGGCGAGGCGGTCGACGCCACCGGTGCCGGCGACACCTACGCCGCCGGCTTCCTTTACGCCCACGCGCAGGGGATGTCCCTGAAAACTTGCGGCGAGGTCGGATCCGCCCTCGCCGCCAAAGTCGTGGAAGTCATCGGTACCAAGATCGACATCCCCCGCTGGAAATCCGCCAAGGCGGAAATCCGCCGCCTGATGGGGCAGGAAGAATAGCGCCAGTTTCGCCTAGAACAGGCCGTGAAGCTGGGCTTCGATGCGGTCGCAGATGGTGCTGAAATCTTCGGGGCTTTCCTCGAAGTTGAGTTTGTCGACGTCGATGATCAGCAGCTTGCCGTCGGTGTAGTTCTCAATCCATTCTTCATAAAGGGCGTTGAGGCCCTTGAGGTAGTCGAGGCGGATGCTGCTTTCGTATTCGCGGCCGCGCTTCTGGATGTTGCCCACCAGGTGGGGAATCGAACTGCGGAGGTAGATCAGCAGGTCGGGCGCCTTGACGAGCGAGGCCATCAGCGAGAAGAGCGAGCGGTAGTTGTCGAAATCGCGGGACGACATCAGGCCCATGTTGTGGAGGTTGGGCGCGAAGATGCAGGCGTCTTCGTAGATGCTCCGGTCCTGGACGATGATCTCCTCGTGCTTGCTGATCTCGACCACGTCGAGGAAGCGCTTGTTGAGGAAGTAGACCTGGATATTGAACGACCAGCGTTCCATGTCGTTGTAGAAATCAGCCAGATAGGGGTTGAAGTCCACGGATTCGTATTTGGGGGTCCAGTGGAAGTGGTCGACCAGCATCCGGGTGAGGGTGGTCTTGCCGCTGCCGATGTTGCCTGCTATCGCGATATGCATACTGCGCTGAAGTTTTTGTTTCTTCGCAAATTTACAACATCTTTTCGTAAATTTGTATGTTTGAAGGGATAATTATGGAGATTAAGACTTTCTATTGCAATCCGCTCCGCGAGTGCAGCTATGTGGCCTGGGACGAGACGAAAGAATGCGTGATCATCGACCCCGGCTTCTATGGCGACCGGGAGCGGCAGCGCCTCTACCACTTCGTTGAAGAGCGGCAGCTCAAACCGGTCAAGATCCTGCTGACGCACGGCCATTTCGACCACGTGCTCTCGCTCGACGAAGTGGCCCGCCAATACCAGATTCCCGTTTTGATGCACCCGGCCGACCGGGAGCAGATCGTGCGCAGCCAGGAGTGGTGCCAGAGCCTGGGCCTGGTCTGCACGCCCTTCGGGGGTGAATTCACCGATATCGCCGACGGCGACGTCATCCGGTTCGGCAACTCGTCGCTGGAAGTCATCGCCACGCCCGGCCACACGCAGGGCGGCGTCTGCTTCTATTCGCAGGCCGACAGCGTCCTCTTCTCGGGCGACACCCTCTTCGCCGGCAGCATCGGCCGCAGCGACCATCCGGGCGGCGATTACGACCAGCTGATGGAAAGCATCGCCCGGAAACTGATGCCGCTCGACGGCGACGTCCACGTCCTCCCCGGCCACGGCCCCGCCACCTCGATCGGCTACGAACGCGTCACCAATCCTTTCCTGCAACCGGCATAATATGGCGGAAAGCGAACAGATATCCATCATCGGCGCCCGGGTCCACAACCTCAAGAACATCGACCTGGACATCCCGCGCGACGCGCTGGTCGTGGTGACCGGCCTGTCGGGCAGCGGGAAGAGTTCCCTGGCCTTCGACACGATCTGCGCCGAAGGGCAGCGGCGGTATATGGATACGCTTTCGGCCTACGCCCGCCAGTTCATCGGCATCCTCGAGCGGCCCGACATCGACGAAATCCGGGGCCTGAGCCCCGTGATCTCGATCGAGCAGAAGACCGTGGGCCGCAATCCCCGATCCACGGTGGGCACCATCACGGAAATCTACGACTTCTTCCGCCTGCTCTACGCCCGGGCCTCGCAGGCATTTTCACCGGAGAGCGGCAAGGAGATGGTCCGGTATACCGATGAGGAAATCGTCAGCCTCATCCTCCGGCAGTACGCCGGTCAGAAAGTGCTCCTGCTGGCCCCGCTCGTCCGCGGGCGCAAGGGGCACTACCGGGAACTGTTCGTCCAGCTGCAGCGCAAGGGCTACACGCAGGTGCGCATCGACGGGCAGCTGACCGACCTGGCCGAAGCGGGCCCGCTCGACCGCTACAAGGTCCACTTCGTGGAACTGGTGGTCGACAAGTTGATTCCCTCCGAAGACGACCGCAAACGCATCCGGGAGTCCGTGAACACGGCCCTCGGCCAGGGAAAGGGCTCGCTCTGCATCCTGACGCTCGAAGACGGCAATCTGCAGCATTTCAGCCGCAACCTCGTGTGCCCCGACACGGGCCTTTCATTCGAGGTGCCGGCCCCCTATACCTTCTCGTTCAATTCCCCGCAGGGCGCCTGCCCGCACTGCCGCGGTCTGGGCACCGTGGCGCGGGTGGATCTCGACAAGATCATCCCCGACCGCGGCCGTTCGATCGCCGACGGCGGCATCGAGAGCATCGGGCCGATGCGCGGCAACACGATGTTCCGCTACCTGGAAGCCATCGCCCGCAAATACAAGTTCTCGCTGCACGACCCCATCCGGGACATCCCGGAAGATGCGCTTCAGGTGATCCTCTACGGTTCCGAAGAACTGCTGCGCATCGGTACGTCCGAATCGGATATGGAGATGTCTTCTTTCCCCGGCATCCTTTCCCAGCTGGCGACGGGCGACGAGGAGGAAAGCGAGCGGAAACAGGCCCGCAAGGAGCATTTCCTTGAGGAAATGCCCTGCCCGGTCTGCGGCGGCACGCGTCTCAAGAAGGAGGCTCTGTACTTCAAGATCGACGGCAAGAACATCGCCGAGGTGGCCGATATGGACATCTCCGCGCTGTACGACTGGGTGAAGGCCCTGCCGCCGCGGCTCACGAACCGGCAGCGGGCCATCGCCGACGATATCCTCAAGGAACTGTCCGACCGCATCGGCTTCCTCAAGGCCGTGGGCCTGGAATACCTCTCGCTCAGCCGGGCAACCCGCACGCTGAGCGGCGGCGAAAGCCAGCGCATCCGCCTGGCCACGCAGATCGGCTCGAAACTGGTCAACGTGCTCTATGTACTCGACGAACCGAGCATCGGCCTGCACCAGAAAGACAACCGCAAGCTCATCGACTCGCTGAAGGCCCTGCGCGACGAAGGCAATTCCGTGATGGTGGTCGAGCACGACGAGGAGATGATGCGCAGCGCCGACTGGCTGGTCGACCTCGGCCCCGGCGCCGGCGAAAAGGGCGGCCGTCTGCTCTACAACGGCCGGCCTTCCGACATCGAAGCCGTGCCGGCGGGCGCCAGCCCGACCATCGACTACCTGCTCGGCCGGAAAGCCATCCCCGTGCCCGCCGTCCGCCGGCCCGGCAACGGCCGGTTCATCACCCTCCGGGGCGCCCGCGGCAACAACCTGAAAGACGTGACGCTCGACCTGCCGCTCGGCCTGCTCGTAGGCATCAGCGGCGTGAGCGGCAGCGGCAAGAGTTCGCTGGTAAGCGAGACGCTCCTGCCCATCCTCAGCAACAAAATCTACCGTTCCAAATACCCCGTCCTTCCCTACGACCGGATCGACGGCCTGTCGAACATCGACAAGGTCATCGAGATCGACCAGGCCCCCATCGGCCGCTCGCCGCGCAGCAACCCGGCCACCTACACCGACGTGATGACCGACATCCGCCGGCTGTTCGAGGCCACGCCCGATGCCAAGATCCGCGGCTTCAAGGCCAACCGCTTCTCGTTCAACGTGAAGGGCGGCCGCTGCGAAGCCTGCAAGGGCGCCGGCCTGCAGCTGATCGAGATGCATTTCCTGCCTTCCGCCCAGGTCACCTGCAAGGAATGCGGCGGAAAACGCTACAAGCCCGATACGCTGGCCGTCAAATACAAGGGGAAGAACATCAGTGAGGTGCTCGATATGAGCATCGCGCAGGCGGCCGAGTTCTTCAGCGCCATCCCGTCGGTGGCCCAGAAGCTCCGCACGCTGGAAGAAGTCGGCCTGGGCTACCTGACGCTCGGCCAGCCGGCCACCACGCTCAGCGGCGGCGAAAGCCAGCGGCTCAAACTCTCGGCCGAACTCTCCCGCCGGGACACGGGCAATACCCTCTACCTCCTCGACGAGCCGACCACAGGCCTGCATTTCGAGGACATCCAGGTCCTGATCGGGGTGCTCCAGCGCCTGGTCGACCGGGGCAACACCGTGGTCATCATCGAGCACAATCTCGATATCCTCAAGTCGGTGGACTGGCTCATCGACCTCGGCCCCGAAGGCGGCGCCGCCGGCGGGACGATCGTGGCCGCAGGCACGCCCGAACAGGTGGCCGCCACCCCCGGCTCCTATACCGGACAATATTTAAAAGAGATACTATGATCAAAGAAATGTCGATGTGGCGGAACCTTTTCCGCGAAAACAACGTGAAGACCCTCAACCAGGCGGTCGCCGTCGGAAAAGTCCGCTATGTGATCAACCTGTCGGAAACCCTCCACGACCACCGCTACGCGGAACTCGCCAACGATATCGCCTCCCGCCCCGGCGTGAAGCTCGTGCTCATCGCCGGCCCGTCGAGCAGCGGCAAGACGACCTCCTCCAAGCGCCTGGCCCTGCATATGCGGGTCAACGGCCTGAACCCCATCATCATTTCGCTCGACGACTATTTCCGCAACCGCGTCGACACGCCGCTCGACGAGAACGGGGAATACGATTTCGAATGCCTCGAGGCGTTGGACGTCCCGTTCCTCAACCAGCAGCTGGAAGAGCTGTTCGCCGGCAAACGCGTGGAAATCCCCAAATACGACTTCGCCTCGGGAACCCGCAAGTTCGTGGGCCAGTTCCTGCAGCTTACCGAGAACGACGTGCTGATCATGGAAGGCATCCACGGCCTGAATCCGGGCCTGACGCCCCAGATTCCCGACGAAGAGAAATACAAGCTGTACGTCTCGGTGCTCACGCCGATCCGCATCGACGAAAAAACCCGGATGCAGGCCCGCGACTACCGGCTCCTCCGCCGGATGGTGCGCGACCACCAGTTCCGCGGGATGTCGGCCGAAGACACGATCCTCCGCTGGCCGAGCGTCGGCGCCGGCGAGGAGAAGTACATCATTCCGTTCAAGCCGCTGGCCGATGCCGAATTCAATTCGGCCCTCTTCTACGAGATTCCGATGCTGAAATGCTACGCGGAACCGCTGCTGCAGATCCTGCCGGCCTCATCGCCCGCACAAGGCGAAGCCCAGCGTCTGCTGGGCCTCATCCGGGGCGTCATCGCGACTACGCCGCTCGACGTGCGCCACATTCCGCCGACGTCCATCATCCGGGAATTCATCGGCGGCAGCAGCTTCCACTATTGATGCCGGATGAACCGTTAGTCGGTTACTTCCTGAGCCAGACTTCGGGATTCTGTTTGTCCGTGCCTTTCCAGATCTGGAAATGCAGGGACGAGGTGTTGCCTTCGATTTCGAGGGTGCCGAGCTTGTCGCCGGTCTTGACCTTCTGGCCGCTCTTCACGGAGACGCCGGCCAGTTTGCAGTAGAAGGTGAAGTATTCGCCGTGCTGCACCAGCACGCACTGGTTGTAGCCGGGCAGGACGACGACCTTGCGGACTTCGCCGTCGAAGACGCTGAAGACTTCGGCGCCCTTGGTCGTCGAGAAGGTGACGCCGGGGTTGTCGGGCAGCTTCAGATTGGTATAGACCGGATGGTTGTGGACGCCGAACCGCTCGGTGATGACGCCCTGCTTCAGCGGCCAGGGGAGTTTGCCCTTGTTCTGGGCGAACTGGCCCGACAGGGCCTTGTCGACCTTGGTCTGGTCTTTCTTCTGTTCGGCCACCGTGGTCTTGAGGACTTTCTTGATCTCCTGGTTCAGCCGCTCGACTTCCTTCCGCTTGGCGGCCAGTTCCTGCCGGTACTGTTTCTCCGTCTTGGCCAGCCGCTTGATGTCGTCCTGCGACTGCTTCTCCTCAGCCACGAGTTTCTTGTATTCGGTCTCCCGTTCCTTCTTGGTGGAGAGGGCGTCCGCCCGGATGGCGGCCAGTTTCTCGCGTTCAGCCGCGATCTCGGCCTGCTTCTCCCGGATCCGGCCGGCCTGGACGCTCACTTCGCCCGCCAGGTTCCGGAAAAAGGCGAAGCGGCGGTAGCCCTGCCCGATGTCTTCGCTGGCCAGGATGTACATGAACCAGAATTTGGTATCGCGGTTCTTGTAGGTGTTGTAGATCAGCTTGTGGGAATAGGTCTCCAGCGTGTCGAGCTCTTTCTGGAGCCGGTTGATCTCCCGCTGCTTGGCGGTCAGGGAGTCGTTGATCACGGCGATGCGGTGGTCGAGGTCGCTGATGAGCGACTTGCGGTTGGCCACGCGCTTGCGGATGAGCTGGAGCTGGTTGGTAGTGGCCTTCTGCCGGCCTGTGAGGGCCTTGAGCTGGTTGTCGATATAACTGATTTCCTCCTCGATCCGGCGTTTGCGCTCGTTCTGCTTCGAAACGTCCTGCCCGAAGGCGAACGTTCCCAGCAGCAGCAAGGCGGAGAGCAGGAGGAGTCGTTTCATCGTCCGGTCGTCGTTAGTTGTCTTCCTGCATGGATGCGGCTTGCTGGTAGTAGATGTTGGCCAGGTCCTTCTCGCCCAGCGTCTCCAGGACTTTGGCGTAGTGTTCGAGGATGGTGCGGCTTTCCTTGCCGCCGTAGAGCATCGCGTGCTTGAAGATGGCCTTGGCTTCGATGTCCTCCCCGAGCAGGTGCAGGATCCACGCGTAGGTGTCGAGGTAGGTGGGATTGTCGGGCTCGGTGGTGATGGTCTTGCGGCTCATCTCCTTGGCTCTTTTCAGGTTCTTGCCTTCGAGCGAGAGATAATAGGCGTAGTTGTTGAGCACCGGGTTGTAATCGGGATCGATCTTCAGGGCCTTTTCGTAGTATTTGAAGGCTTTCTTGACATCCCCTTTCAGGTGATAGATGTCGCCGATGGAGGAGTAGGTGACCTTGGCGACCGTGGTGTCCTTGGGATTGAGCCGCACGATGGCCTCATAGTCTTCGAGGGCGGCGTCATACTGCTTCTGCTGGCCGTTGGCGATGGCCCGCATCTGCAGCATGTCGTGGTTGCCCGGGAAACGCTGGATGGTGACCGTCGCTTCCTCGGCCAGTTTCGGCCAGGCTTCCTGATAGTAGAGCAGGATGAGGTAGGAGAGGGCGTCGTCGGAGCTGTCGGGATGCTGTTCCATGTTCTGCCGCATCACTTCGATGGCCAGGTGCGGCCGTCCGGTGCGGTAGTAGTAGCCGCCGAGCATCGTATTGACGGTGCTGTCGTCGGGGTGGGCGGCGTGCACGTCGAGCATCATCTGGTCGAATTCCGTGGCGAAGGTGTGCACGAACTGCGGATTGGCCATCATCTGTTCCAGCTGGCCCACCTTGGCCTGGGGCTGGACGTACGGGTCGCGCAGCACGTGGGAGAAGCTGTTGAAGAAATTGTCGTACTGCCGGAGCACCTGGTAGACGCCGGCCTTGCCGAGCCAGGCGGGCGTGAAGTCGGGATTCAGTTCCAGTGCCTCGTCATAATAGCGCAGGGCGAGGGTGTCGCGGTAGGTGCCCGCATAGTAATCGCCCAGAACCGCGGCCAGGCGCGGCGAGCGGCAGTCTTCGTAGTAAGCGGCCAGCGCCGTGTACACGCTGTCCGGGTCGGCTTTCTCGCTCTTGAGCAGCAGCTCCGTGCGGGTGAGGGCGGTCGCCTCGTTCTTGCCTTTGATGGCGTCGATCTTGTCGAGGGTGGCCAGGGCCTTCTCGGCGTCGTTCTCGGAGAGATAGACGTTGATCAGGTCGAAATACAGGTCGCTCTTCTTCGGGAAATCGGCGATCAGCTGCTCGAGCATCGGCATACCGAGCTCCTGCCGGCCGCTATGGATATAGAAGGTGGCCAGGGAATACCGGTACCAGAAATTGTCGGGTGCCAGTTCGACGGCGCGCTTGAACCATTCGATGGCTTCGGCCTCCCGGGTCTTGTCGGCCGTGCAGATCATGGCGATATAGTAGCAGGCGGCGTCGTTGCCGGGGTTTTCGCGAACCTCTTCCCGGAAGAGGCCGAGGGCCTCCCGGTAGTCGTTCTGCTGATAGTATTTCAGGGCGTCGATGTACTTGGCGGATTGGGCGTCAAGCCCGACGGAAGCGCACAAGAGGGCGATTCCGCAAAGAAGGATACGCAAAAATCTGGGACTGTCCATAATTTTTTCTAAATTCGTTACAAAAATAACGGATATCCACGGAAGCAAAAAACAAACCATAAAATTTTTTGGGGGCGGGATGCAACATTCACCCGCCATTTTGCATCTATTATTCGCAAGCGATGAGTGAACCTTCCAGACAGGATGAGGCCCAACTGATTGCCGGTTGCGTCCGCGGCGACAGAAACGCCCAGCGGATGCTTTACGAGCGATATGCATCGGTCATGTATCCGGTGTGTGTCCGGTATGTGGGCTCGGAGGATGCGAAGGATATGCTGCAGGACGGTTTCCTCATGGTCTTTGACAAAATTGGTACGTATAAGGGAGAAGGCTCCTTTGAAGGCTGGATGCGGAAAGTTTTCGTCAACACCTGCCTGATGCAGCTCCGCAAGGCCGACGCGCTCCGGTATTCCGAAGACATCGTCGAAGCGCCCGAACTGGGCGGCACCCTCGAGCCCGGCGTGCTCGACCAGATCGGAACCCGTGAAATCCTCGGCCTGGTGGCGGAACTGCCCCCCGGCCTGCGAAGCACCTTCAACCTGTTCGTACTCGATGGCTACTCCCACGCCGAAGTGGGCGAGCTGCTGGGTATTACAGAGCAGTCGTCGCGCTCCCAGGTGAGCCGTGCGAGAAGCCTGCTGCAAGAAAAGATAAAAAAGTTATATAATGAACGCAAATGAATTCGACAGGGTCATCCGCGACCGGTTATCGGGCGTGACGGAGGCCGCTCCGGATGTCTGGGAAGGCATCAGCAGCGGGCTGGCACGCCGTCACCGCCGGGTCGTGATGCGCCGCTTCGCCACGGGGGCCGTCGCCGCCGCGGCCGGCCTGGCCCTGGCTCTCCTGGTCTTCCGCGACCGCGTGCCCGAAGGCCTCGGCACCGCTCCGGTGCGCATCGCCCGGGCCGTTGCCGCTCCGGAAGCTCCGGAAACGTCCGCCCCCGTGCAGGACGTCGCTCCCATCGCCACGCAAATCGCCCATTTCACAAAACAGCAGACCACCGCATCCGCCCGGGTCGTCAAACCGGCCGTTCCCGCCTCGGCTGAACAGCCCGCGGTCGCCGAGCCCGTCGTGGCCGAGCCTGTCGTGGCCGAACCCGTGGTCAGTGAACCCGTTGAACCTGCTGCTCCGGCCGAAGACAAGCGCCTGACTGAAGACCAGCTCCCCGCGGACTTCTGGGATAACCCGGATCCAGCCGAGCCCCGTTCCCGAACACACACATCCATCATATCCCTTCACTCCAACCTGTCGGCCGTCGCTTCTGAAAACAGCCTGCTCTATGAGGCCAGCCCGATGCACGCGTCTTCCCAGACGGGCGGACAGGCCGTTTCCCGCATGGAGCCCTTCTCCGAATCGCCGAAGTTCTATGCGCCGTTGAGCCTGGGCCTTCAGCTTGAACTTCCGCTCGCCGGCCGCCTGTCGGCCGTCACGGGCCTGAGTTATTCCTACCTGGTTTCCCGCTACGACATCCTCGTCGACAAAGTCCGCTATGAGGATGCCTACAACCAGCTGCATTACCTCGGCATCCCGCTCACGCTGTCATACCGCTTCGTCGAAACGCCCACCTTCGGCTTCTACGCCTCGGCCGGCGGCGCCGTCGAGAAATGCGTGGCCCAGCGCTATGTCTACGCCAACAATACGCTCTCCGAAAAAGTGGGCGGCCTGCAGTGGTCGGCCCGCGTCGGCTTGGGCGCCGAATACTGGTTCGTCCCGCGCCTGGGTCTGTATTTCGATCCCAGCCTGGTCTACTATTTCGACAACAACCAGCCGCTCAGCATCCGCACCCAGCAGCCCGTGCAGGCGCGCTTCGAAGTCGGTTTGCGGTTCAAGCTCTAAATCCGGATTTTTTCAGCTTATATAAAAAACGGTTAATCTTTTAGCCGTTTTTTTTCTTGCGTATCGGCCGCCTTACCTTTGCAGAAAGTAACCAAAGGAGGACGGACTATGCTGAACAAGTGTTATTGCGCCACCTGCCTCGGGGTTGAGGCAGTTATCGTTACCGTCGAGGTCGACTTGTCGGTCGGCATCGGCATCCATCTGGTCGGCTTGCCCGACAGCGCCGTGCGGGAGAGCCTGCTTCGCGTCATCACGGCGCTGATGTCGTACGGTTTTCACATTCCGGGGCGGAAACTCGTGGTGAACCTGGCACCGGCCGACCTCCGCAAGGAAGGGTCGGCCTACGATCTGGCCATCGCCATCGGCCTGCTGGCCGTTTCGGAGCAGGTGGCCCTGCCCGATTGCGGGAAATTTGTGATTATGGGCGAACTGGCCCTGGATGGGCGCGTCCGGCCGACAGGCGGGGCGCTCCCGGTGGCCTTGCAGGCCCGGGCCGAAGGGTTTGAAGGCTGCATTCTCCCGGCGGAATCCGCCCGCGAAGCGGCGGAGATCGAAGGCCTCGCCGTCTATGGCGTCTCGACGCTGGCCGAGGCCATTGAGGTGCTCGCCACGCGGGACGCGTGCGACCACCTGCTGGTCCGGCGTCAGGCCGATGACGGCCGCTTCCAGCCCTCCGGGAATGATTTCAGCCAGGTCCGGGGGCAGCACATCGCCAAACGCGGCTTTGAGATTGCCGCCGCCGGTTCTCACCATTTGCTTCTGGTCGGCAGCCCCGGGAGCGGCAAGAGCCTGATGGCTTCCTGTCTGCCGTCGATCTTGCCGCCGATGACCCGCGACGAGGCCATCGAAACCGGGAAGGTCTATTCGGTGGCAGGGCGGGGAAGCGGCTTCGCCGGCCTGCCCCGCGAGCGTCCCTTCCGCTCGCCCCATCATAGCGCCAGCCTCGTCTCGCTCATCGGCGGCGGCCCCCAGGCCGGTCCGGGAGAAATCAGTTTGGCGCATAATGGCGTTTTATATTTGGATGAAATCGCCCAGTTCAGCCGGAATCTGCTCGATTCCTTGCGCCAGCCGCTCGAAGACGGACGCGTCACCATCTCTCGCGCGCGGTACAAAGTCGATTATCCGGCTTCGTTTATGCTGGTCGCCTCGATGAATCCCTGCCCCTGCGGGTATTACGGCGACGATTCGGGCCGTTGCAACTGCTCCCGCGGTGCCATCGAAAGCTATCTCTCGCGGCTTTCCGGGCCGATGATGGACCGCCTGGATCTGCAGGTATTCTGCAAAAGTTTGTCAGCAGCGGAACTGCTGGGCCGCACGGTTCACGGCGGCTCATTGCCGCCTGAAGAAAGCAGCGCGGAGATTGCCCGCCGGGTGGCGCGGGCGCGGGCCGTGCAGACGGCGCGGTTCGCCGGCGAAGGCATCTTCGCCAATGCGCAGATGAACGCCCGGCAGATCGAGCGCTGGTGCAAACTCTCGGAGGAATGCCGGCAGACGCTCGAGAAGATCCTCGACCGGATGGGCCTCTCGGCCCGCGCCTACACCCGCATCCTCAAAGTCGCCCGGACCATCGCCGATTTAGAAAATGTGCCGGACATTCAGCCGGCACATCTCCTTGAAGCGGCGGGTTTCCGCTTCCTCGACCGTCGCCGGCCGTTTGACTAAGCGTTCTTGCCTTCTTCCTTTTTCGCGGCGCGCCGTGCCAGCGGGACGATGACCATCATCGCGATGACGGCGGTGAAGAGCAGGGCGGGCAGGGTGGCGTATTTGCCCAGGGCAAACGCATTGCCCGTGATGCGGTTGAAGGTAAACTGTCCCAGCAGGGCGATGAAGATGGCAATCGACATCGCAGTGCCCGACTGGTTGCGGAACGCGCCGCCGATGTAGTTGAGTACGACCGGGAAGGTGGCACCGACGCCGAAACCGATGAGGGCCATCGCGATGTAGGCACCCACCGGACCGTTGCAGAGCGTGAAGAGGACCACACCGACCAGGGCGACGGACAGATAGAGGTAGAGCGTGCCCAGGGGGCCGAGTTTCCGCTGGATGGCGCCCAGCGGGAAGCGGCCGGCCATCATGCCGATCGTGAACCAGGTCATCGCCAGCGTGGCGGCCTTCTGGCCGATCGGGGTGGTCTGGTTGAAGAACTCCACGGTGAAACTGCCGCTGCAGCCTTCAAAGCCGCTTTCGAAGAACAGCACGACCGCGAAGAGCAGCAGGGCCGGAAACTTCAGCAGGCCCAGTGATTTGCTGAGGGAGACACTGCCCGAAGGTTTGGCTTTCGGGAAAGCGATGAAGCAGAAGAAGAGGATGAACAGGGCCATCACTACTGAAACGGCGTTCAGGGGCAGACTGTAATTGGGGATGAAATAGTTGAGCAGGGTCCAGAGCAGGGCGCCGATGCAATAGAAGGCACCCAGCACACCGAGCCGGCCGCCGCGCTTGTCATCGTCGTAGATGTCGGAAACCAGGGCGTTGGTCAGGCCGTTCAGGATACCGCCGCCCAGCCCGAGGCAGAACATCGATCCGTGCAGCATCGGCAGCTGCGTAAAATGGGCCAGGCCCTGGATGCCGGCGAGGGCCAGCACCGAACTGATGATCAGCAGCCATTTGTAACCGAACCGGTCGACAACCGGGCCGAAGATCACGGTGCCCAGGATGATGCCGATGGACATCGTGGAAGGAAGCGAGAGCGCTCCTTCACCCACCACCAGGTTGAGTTTTCCAAGAATGGGCGCCAACGACAGCATCGTCACGCCAAAAAAGGCCATCCCCGCGCAGGCGGCGACGAAGACGGCAGTCGTGTTATAGGATTTTGCGGTCATAGACAGAGATTATTCAGTTTCACGGATTGCCAGGTAGCCGGCGCCCAGCAGGGCGGCGTCGCCGCCCGTTTCGGCGGCGCAGTACTGGACCTCCCGCATCGAGATGGGCTGCCCCCAGCGGCAGGCCTCGGCGTAGATGCGGTCGATGAAGGGGACGGCGGGGCCGAAGACGCCGCCGCCGAAAATCACTTTCTGCGGGTTGAACAGGCTCACCAGGTTGGCCGTGCCCATTCCCCACAGCTGGATGGCGTGGTCGAGGATTTCCGTCGCGACGGGATCGGTACCGTAGCCGGCGAACACGTCGTAGCTGGACTTGGACGGGTCTCCGTAGCGGAGTTTGGCCTGGGTGCCGATGCCGTTGCCGGAAGCGTAGTATTCGAAGCAGCCCACGGGCTTGTATTCGTCGCGCCAGGGCGTTTCCAGGGCCATCCATCCCGTGGCGCCCACAATGTCGGAAGCCCCGTGGATGACGCGGCCGTCGAGCAGGATGCCGGCCCCGATGCCCGTGCCGACGGCCAGGTAGATGGCGTCGGTGCAGCCGCGGGCCGCGCCTTTCCAGACTTCGCCCAGGATGTAGCAGGTGCGGTCGCTCTCGACCGCGATGCGGACCGACGGATCGTTGACCGCCGCTTCCAGTTCCCGCTGCAGCGGATAATCGTCCCACCCGGGGATGTTCGGTGCCCACACCGTGCCTTTCTTCGAATAGACGATGCCGGGGACGCAGACGCCCACGCCTTCGACCGGGACGTCCGGCTGCTGCCGGCGCAGTTCCCGGATGGCTTCGGCCACGAGCGCGCCGACGGCGGAGCCGGTGGCGCCGGCCAGCAGTTTATAGGTCTTGCAAATCGTTTCGCCAGTGCGCGTCAGCAGGGCTGCCAACACCTTGGTTCCACCCAGATCGATGCTGATGATAGCCATATCGTATGTGTATTTTGTCGTTAAGTCTAAGGAGTCATGACTGCGTTCCAGACGGCCTTGCGGAGGGTGCCGTTGGCATCGTCCTGGTCGTATTCCCAGTACATCAGGCCCAGCATGCCTTTTTCCCGGATCCATTTGCCTTTCTCCGCGATGCTGCGGGGATTGTCGTATCCGCAGTAGAAGACGCCGCCCATGGTCTCGACATACGGGCATTTGGCCACGTCGTCCCACTGGTTTCGGCGATACTTGTAGCGGTCCAGTTTAAGGATGTTCTTGTAGGTGATGGCCGTGGGCGACTCGCTGAAAGAGTGGCGGCCATAGAACGGGATGCCCAGCACCAGCTTCTTGGGCGAGATGCCCAGGTCGAGATAGGCCTGGACCGAACGGACGCAGTCGCGGTAGGCCCGGTCGGATTTCAGGGCGGAGTGGTGGTGCGGGGCGGCGTCGAGGTCGTAGGTCATGATGTTGACATAATCGACATACGGGTCCATGCCCTTGATGTCGACGTAGCGCCAGCCGCCTGTGGCCGGCTGTTTGTCCATACAGTAGCCGGCGTAGGAGATTTCATATTTGTCGCCCAGGGCCTCGCGCAGGTCTTTGACGATGGCGACGTAGCTGTCGCAGTCGGTGGCCGGATCGCAGGCCGCGCCGCTCCACGACAGGCCCGGGAACTCCCAGTCGAGGTCGATGCCGTCGAGATCATATTTTTCGAGGAAGGCCTTGCAGTCGGCGGCGAAGCGCTTGCGGTTGTCTTCGCTCTTGCCCAGGGCGGAGAAACTGCCGCCCTGCTTGTTGTCGGCGTTGGCCACCCCGTGGGTGAAACTCAGGCAGATCTTCAGGTCGGGATTGCTCTGCTTGATGGACCGCACGGTGTGGAAACGGGACTCCTTGCCCTGAATCTTGAAGCCCTGGTACACGCCGTCCACCATATAGAGTTCGGCGAAGGCGTAGTTGATGTGGGTTACGATATAGGGATCGGGCGTAAGGCTGCCGTAGTAGGTCACGTAGGCGGTGACGTGGCGGCCGTCGTTGATCGCCTCGTTGCGGGGGACGAACGGTTCCACGATCTCCGGATCGACCTCCGGCTCCGGTTCCGGCTCGGGCTCCGGCTCGATCGGGTCTTCGCAGGCGCCCAGCAGGAGGCCTGCCAGCACCAGAAACAGCCAGCACTTATTCTTCATAGAGCAGATAGGGTTTGCGTTGGATCTTGAACTGCGCGACGTCATCGGCCCAGCGGGCCTTGATCTCGTCGGCGGAAGCACCTTCCTTGATCATCTTGCGCACATAGTCGCGGCCGATGAGCAGCTCGAAGAACGAGCGGAAGAAATGGTCGTCGAGGTTGAGGTTCCGGTAGGCGTCGATCACGTATTCGAGGTTGATGCCCGCGGCGTTGACGGCTTCGTCGGACGGCTCGGTGCGCAGGTCCACGCCCCAGCATTCGCGGTCGAGTTGCGGGGGATTCTTGGCGCCTTCGATGCTGCGGGGCGTGAAGGAGAACTTGTAGCCCTTCATATTCGGGTGTCCGTACATCTGGAAGGCCTTGTCCGTGCCGCGGCCCAGGCTTACCGGCGTGGCTTCGAAGTAGCAGAGCGAGGGATACAGATAGACGGAGCGCATGTCGGGCAGGTTGGGCGAGGGCTTGACGGGGAGCACGTAGTGCGACTGGTGCGTGTAGTTGCGGCATTTGACCACGGTCAGGTCGCAGTGCGCGCCGCCGGGCAGCCAGCCTTCCCCATTGATCATCAGCGCCAGCTCGCCGAGCGTCATGCCGTGGCACACGGGAATCGGCCAGTATCCGACGCCGGACTTGTATTTCATGTCGAGGATCGGGCCGTCCACGTAGAAGCCGATGGGGTTGGGGCGGTCCAGGACGATCATGGGCTTGCCGTGTGCGGCGCAGACGCCCATCATCTTGCCCATCGTGACATTATAGGTGTAGAAACGGCAGCCCACGTCCTGCAGGTCGAACACCAGGACGTCGAATTCGTCGACCGCCTCGTCGGAGGGAAGGCCGCCCTTTCCGTCGTAGAGCGAGCGGATGGGGACGCCGGTCGGTTCGTCGACCGAGCTCTTCACGAGTTCGCCGGCGTCGGCCGTGCCGCGGAAGCCGTGTTCCGGCGAGAAGATCGACACCACGTTCACGCCCAGCGACAGCAGCGTGTCGAGCACGTGCCGCCCCGGCGCGACCAGACCGGTCTGGTTGGAGAGGATCGACACCCGCTTGCCTTCCAGGAGCGGGAGATAGGCTTCGAGATCCGTGGCGCCCGGCAGAATTTCGGGCGTGGGAGCATACACGGGGGCCTGGGGCTGAGGTTTTCCGCCGCAGGCGGCCAGCGATGCCAGCAGGACGGTCAGCAGGAGGAGTCGTTTCATAATATCGGTCAGAATAACAAGGTTCTCGTTTCGGCGTCTTCCACCAGGATCTGCACCTTGAGCGCGTCTTCCGGCAGCAGTTCCTCGATCATTTCGGGCCATTCCACCAGGCAGAGCGCCCCGCTGTCGAAGTACTCGAACAGCCCGATGTCCAGGGCCTCGGAGATCCGGTTGATGCGGTAGAAGTCGAAGTGGTACACGGGGTTGCCCGCCCCGTCGCGGTATTCGTTGACGATGGTGAACGTGGGGCTGCACACGACGTCGCGCACGCCCAGCGCTTCGCAGAGCGCCGTGATGAACGTGGTCTTGCCCGCACCCATCGATCCGTAGAAGGCCACCACGTTCGCCGGGCCCTTGTGGTCGAGGAAAGCCCGCGCCGCACGCGGCAGATCCTGCGTTCCGTTGATGATGATTTCCGTCATATTCTACAAAGTTAGCAATAATCCCTATTTGTTGGTATTGCCTTTTCCCCGAAAAACGGTGACCTTTGTCATATGAAATGTGATTTCAATTGCAGCGAATGTGCGCTGGCTGCGGGAAAAAGGCCGCGTATCCTGGTCGATGTCATCGGCCACGAGCCCAATGGCGGGATGCTGTCCTTCGCAGGTCGTTCGCATTTCACCATCGAGTTCGGGGACTATGTGATCTGTTTCGTGAACTATTGCGGGGAGCATGTCCACGTGGGCCGGAAGATCCTCTCCAACAAGCCTTCCGTGGTGTTGGACATCATCGATTCGATGTCTCTGGAAAATAACCTCAGGCTCACCTCCCGACTCATCGACATGGACTCCCGGGCCGTGCTGGCCTTCTCCGGCTACGACCGTCTCCTGGCTACCGGGCACTCCCTGGATTACAAAACCCTCGGCGAAATGATGGGCTTCCCGGCAACGCTCCTCGACGCGTCCGAAGAAAGTTTCAGCCGGCTGCTTTCCCTGATCGTCGAAACTTGGCGCCAGCCGGCCAAGAAACACGTTCACGTGCCCTACGGCCAGGACGTGGACAAGGCCATCGACCGCATTACCGCCCTGATTGCCGATTCACCGGGTCTTTCGGACACGTATCACGACCGCTATCTGGCCGTACGCCTGTTGGAGGATCCCCAGTATATTACCCCAGCGCTGGAAGGCGACCCCCTGGCTTCGCGAATCGTCGAAGCGGCGCGTACGGAGTCCGAGACGCTGGCCAGGCAGCTCGGCGAGAGCCCGGAATCCCTGATCCGGAAGGCCCGTCACGGTTATGTCCACGGCGCCCTGGTCGAGACCCTTCATCACAGTTCCGACAATTCGGACCACACGCTCCTCCAGAAGATCGATGCCGTGCTGACCAATCGCCTGATCGGTCTACCGCTGCTGCTCGTTGTACTCTGTCTGGTCTTTGAAGCTACCTTTGCCCTGGGTGCCTGGCCGCAGAAATGGATCGAGGAGGGAGTGGACCTCCTGTGCTCCTGGCTTACGGACGTTCTGCCGTCAGGCTGGCTGTCCAGCATGCTGGTCGACGGGATCGTGCAGGGCTGCGGCGCAGTCATTTCCTTCGTGCCGAACATCTTCATCCTCTTCATTCTGCTTTCCTTGTTGGAAGATACCGGCTATATGGCCCGTGCGGCCTTCCTGATGGACAAGATCATGCACCGGATCGGCCTCCACGGCAAGTCTTTCGTGCCGATGCTGCTCGGTTTCGGCTGCAACGTGCCGGCCATTATGGCCGCCAAGTCCATTGACAATCCGAAGGACCGGACGCTGACGATGCTGATGATCCCGTTCATGTCGTGTTCGGCCAGGATCCCCGTGTATATGCTGTTTGTCGGCGCCTTCTTCGTCAGTTACAAATCGCTGGTGATGATCGGACTCTATCTGGCGGGAATCCTGCTGTCGATTCTTTTCGCCTTCGTGATGAAGCGGACCAAGTGGTTCCGGAAGGAAGCGGACGACTATGTGTCGGAACTTCCGGCCTTCCGAAAACCCACGTTGCGGAGCACCTGGAATCATGTCTGGGAGCGGACTTCGGACTATCTGCACAAGATCACGACCGTCATTCTTGCCGCTTCCGTCATTATCTGGGCGCTGGAGTATTTTCCCCGGGAACGGACCCAGGACGGCAAGTACAAGGAAGAATCCTATCTCTGCGACATCGGCAAAGGCATGGAGCCTTTGATGAAGCCGCTGGGCTTTGACTGGAAGATGAATGTCTGCCTCCTCACCGGTCTCCCGGCCAAAGAGGCGATTGTCAGCACGATGGGCATTCTTTACCACACCGAAGACAGCGAATCCCTCGCCCAGGCGATGACCGAGGGGGAGGGAATGAACCGGGCGGTTGCCCTGGCATTTATGCTGTTCGTTTTGTTGTACTTCCCGTGCGTTGCGACGATCTCGACGTTGCGGAAGGAAGTGGGTTGGAAATGGGCGTCATTCTCGGTCGTCCATTCCCTGGTGCTCGCCTGGGTGGTGGCGTTCCTGGTCTTCCGGATCGGAAGCCTGCTGCTCTAATTTCCGGAAAACTTGCCGGCAAAGAGGATCGTGCCCGTACTGTTCTCGGTAATCAGATAGAGGAACGGGTGGTCGCAGTGGAAGTCGATCACGCGCGGCGGCTCGGGAACTGCCGTGGCGCCCAGCATGCCGGCGCTGGTGATGGCGGCGGCTTCGGTACCTTCTTCATCGACCTTGATCACGGCGTCCTGCTGCACGAAGCTGAGCCAGAGCGCGTCGGGTGACATCGGCTTGAACTGGGCCGCCGGGCCGAACGAACGCGGCATGCCCATCGCGCAGAGAATGTCGTTGAGTTTGATGTGGTATTTCGTCTCAAAAGGCGGCAACCAGACATTGATGAGCGTACCGTAGCCCATTTGGGTGCGGAGTTCTTTCCAGTTTTCTCCGTTGAGCGCGGCGACCACGTCGGCGACCGTGTGCCCCTTTTTCGGCAGGAATACGTACATCGAATAGGCGCCGTTGCCGTAGGGGAGGACGAGCCGCTGGCAGATTTTGTTTTCGTTGTAGCCGAACTTCCGTTCTTTGGCCATCATCGGAATTTCTTTCTTCTGACCTGATTCCAGCGTGAAGGTCCGGTCCCGAGTATATCTCTTGTTGAACGGATCAGCCCAGGTCCCGTTGAAATAGAGAGCGTTGAGCAGATAGGCGAACATATCGGCTTCGACGTCTTTGAGCACGCCGGGGATCAGACCGTTCGTCTTCTTGTTGCACCAGCCGTTGATGACCTTCAGCGACCGCTGTCTCTGGGTAAAGTCGAGGCTCTCCACCTCGGCATCGTAGAATTTTTCCACGCGCTTCTTATAGGGAACCTTGATGGTCATCTTGTCGTTGAAGAAGATGGCGTTGGCCAGCGTCAGCTTGGTCTTCTTGTCAAGATTGGGAAGTTCGGAAAGCATCTTGCGGCAGTAGGCATCGACTGCCTCCGACTGGCCGGCCGGATAACCGAGGGTCTGGCAGATCTCGTCGGCGGTAGCGCCTTCGGCGCCGTCGAGGACCAGGCCGAGCAGGTACTGGAGGCTGACCGGCGACACGAACCAGTTGCCCGGTTCACCCGCGTCGATCTGTTTCAGGAAACGGAAGGCGAAATCGTTGCCGGCCTCCACATAGGTCCGTTGCGCTTCATCCAACTCGATCCGCTTGCGCTCGTTGTTCTGCGCAAGGCAGGATCCGAAAAAAGGGAAACTGATCATAAATGCAAGAAGAATTAACTTTTTCATCGTCGTGGCGAAAAGAGATACACGCGGATGGTTCGGCGAATATCGTGCCGCGTTGGCGGGCTAAATGACTGATTCCTCGTTTTTTTTTGCTAACTTTAACCAAAATTCCGAAACTATGCGACGTTTTCTAGCCACGCTCAGCCTGATGGCACTCCTGCTGGTGCAGGCCTGCCACCCCGAACCGTTCCTGAATGTCAGCCCGACCAGTCTGTCATTTAACCAGGACGGCGGATCCCAGACCGTCCGCGTTTCCGCGAACTATGCCTGGACAGTCTCCGTCAGCGGGACTGGCCTGACCGTCTCCCCGCTTTCCGGCGAAGGCGAAGGCACCGTCACCGTGACGGCCGCGCCGGCCGGAACGGCATCCGAGACTACCGGCAGCATCACCTTCCAGAGCGAAGGCCTGTCTGCCTCCGTCGCGGTGAAGCAGGAAGCCAAATCCACAATCACGGTGGGTGACGTGACGAAGATTCCGGCCGAGGGCGGTAACTTCGAGGTAGACATCCAATACAACACCGACTACTCCGTCGAGGTGGAAAGCGCTGCCAGCTCCTGGATCACCTTCAACGGCACGAAGGCCCTTTCGAGCGGCAAGCTGCAATTCACGTTCGCCGAGAACAAGAACCCCGAGACCCGCACCGGCAAAGTGACGGTAAAGGACAAGGGCGGCAAGGTCGCTCCGATCACTTTAACCTTCGAGCAGGAAGAAAAAGCCACGCTGATCGTGGACACTTCGCTGGTCGAAGTTCCCGAAGAAGGCGGCCAGATCGAAATCCCCGTCCAATACAATACGGAATATACCGTCACCGTCGCACCCGCCGCAGCCAACTGGATTTCATATGTGGAGACGAAAGCGCTGACCAGCGGCAAACTGGTCTTCTCGGTTGCCGCGAACCTGGACGATATCCGTTCGGGCGAGATCATGATCCAAAGCGCAAATGGTACTTTCGAAACGCAGACAATTACCTTCCGGCAGCGCTCCAAAATCCGCCGCATCCTGATGGAAATCTACCAGAAAATGGACGGCCCGCACTGGAAGGGAGCCAACGGTTGGGGAACAGACGCCCCGTTGAGAGAATGGAAAGGCCTCTCGTTCGTAAACGAGGAATTAAGCTTGTTGTCCTTCTCCGAATTCGGTCTCAAGGGAGCATTCCCGGAAAGTATCGGAGAGCTTGTCAACCTGACTAGATTCTCTGTAAGTCAGGAACCCGGTGTAAGCGGAACGCTTCCTGAATCCTTCCGCAATCTTGTCCATTTGAGAGAACTTAACCTGGTGAACACATCGATGACTTCCCTTCCGGACTTGTTCGACGGAATGAAGGAGTTGGACTACGTGCTCGTTTTCTACAACAAACAAATGGGCGGCCCGCTCCCGGAGAGTCTGGGCAGTTCCGAGAAACTGCGCTCTTTCTCGATCTTAGACAATGGCTTCACCGGGACAATTCCCGCCTCTTGGGCCAGGCTGCTGGACCTGGAGGGAGCGAGTCTGCGGATGAACTGCCTGTCCGGAGAGATTCCCGCAACCATTCTCCAGGCAAAAGGAGAGCAGTTGGCATGGCGGCTTACCCGCATTCTGCAACAGGAAGAAGGCTACGGTTTCGACATCAGCGATATCGACATTCCAGGATGCTGGCCGTATGGCACGATAACCGGTTTTGACGGGAAGACATTCACTTTCGCCGACGTGGTCAGCCAGAACGAATATACCGTCTATCTCAACTGGGCAACCTGGTGCCCTTATTCTGCTGTCCTGATGCCTTCCTTGAAAGAATACTATGAAAACTATCGGCAGGACGGCCTGGAAATCATCGCGACGGTCTGGCATCCGGAGAATCACGAATTCAGCGACAGCGAAAAGGCCCTGGAAGAAAAAACCATCTACGAGAAAGGATATGACCAATGGTATAATTTCTTCTACGAGCCCTACGACGGTTATATGTTTATCTGCCATTCTGTCCCCACCGCGGAAGTCTATGACAAGAACGGCAACATCCTCTTCAGTTCGGTCATCAATACTCCGGATCCGGTCCGCCACCGTTTTGGAACGCGCGAAGGTGACCTGTCTGCCTTTGACGACCTGATTCCATTCCTGGAGACCGTACTGGGCCCGGCCGACGCCCCGGTCTATGAATCCACCGATTTCTCGATGGACGGCCAGGTGCTGACCTTGCAGAAAGCCTCTGTGGGCAAAGGCATCAACATCGTTTTCCTGGGCGATGGCTATTCCGACAAGGATATGGTCAGCGGCGGCAGGTATGAGACCCTGATGAAACAGGCAATGGAGGAATTCTTCGCCATCGAGCCTTACAAGACCTTCCGCAACCGCTTTAACGTCTATGCGGTGAAAGCCGTTTCGAAGCACGACCGGATCGGTGAGGGTTATACTACCGCCTTCGGCGTCTCCTTCGGCAACGGATCGGCCGTCAACGGCAATCTGGACAAGTGCTATGAATACGCCCTGAAGGTCCCGGGCATCTCCGACACGAAGAATCTGCTGATTCCCGTGATGGTCAATACGCGGCGGAATGCCGGTACGGCCTATATGTCCGAATCGCTGCAGTCCGGCGTCGCCTTCTTCTCCAGCTTCGGCAACCATGCGGAGGCATTCAGCGCCATTCTCCAGCACGAGGCTGGCGGCCACGGCTTTGCTTTCCTGGCCGATGAGTACACTTCCTACGAAAGCGCCGTGCCGGCAGCAATCGTTGATGAATACAACCGCCTCTACAATGCCTACGGCTGGTACGCCAATGTCGATTTCACGAACGACCCGTCAAAGATCCGCTGGAACGCGTTCCTCTCTGACACGCGCTACAAGGACGAAGTCGGCATTTACGAGGGCGGTGCGCTCTATGCGACCGGCGTCTGGCGCCCTTCCGCGAACAGTATGATGAACGAAGACGCGCCTTTCTTCAACGTTCCTTCGCGCTGGGCCATCTACAAACGGATTATGGAACTCAGCGGCGAAAGCGCCAGCTTCGACGCCTTCCTCACCTACGACGCCGTGAACCGCTCGGCCTCGGTCAACACCGCCCGGCCGCCGATGAAGGCTGCCGCCAACAGCGCCCGCCGGCCATTCGTCCCGACGGCTCCGCCGGTGATCGTCGACAAGTAAGAGTTAATGACTGAAATGCAGATAGACGGCGGCCGCGGCAACGATGGCCGCCGTTTCTATGCGCAGCCGGCTGTCGCCCAGCGACACGGGCTGCCAGCCCCGCTCGATGGCCAGCGCCACTTCCGCCCGCGAGAAATCGCCCTCCGGACCGATCATGATCGTAATCTTCGACTGTGCGGGGACCTGGGATAAAACTTCCTTGATATCCGTCTTTCCCGTAGCTTCGTCGCAGTAGCAGATGAGTTTGAGGCCTTCCCGTTCCTGCTGCAGGAACTCCTTGACCGTCGTGGCGGGAGCGAGTTCGGGGATGGCGCCTTTGTGGGACTGCTTGGCGGCACTGACCAGGAGGCGCTCAATGCGCTCCGGCTTGAAGACTTTGCGTTCGGAATAGTCGCCGAAGAGGGGCGAGATGCGGTCGACACCGATTTCGGTGGCTTTTTCGGAGAACCACTCGAAACGGTCGATGTTCTTGGGCGGGCAGACCGCCATTTCCAGCCAGTAGTCGTGGCTGCCGTAATTCTCCACCCAGCGGTTGATCTCGAACGCCACAGCGCGGGGATCGGCATCGGTGATCGTGCAGTCGTAGAGCATGCCGTGGCCGTCCACCACGTGGATGGTGTCGCCGCGGCGGTGCCGCAGCACTTTCACGCAGTGGCCCGATTCCTCGGCATCGAGGACACGGCCGCCGTCGGAAACCGTTTTTGAATAGAAGAGTTCCATCGCAAGACAAAGATACAGTTTTTTAACGTATCTTTGTGTATTATGGCTAATACTACAACACAACGATATGTCGCCCTCGACGTCCTGCGCGGTATGACCGTCGCCGGGATGATCCTGGTCAACAACCCGGGCAGCTGGGCCCACATTTTCCCGCCGCTCAAACACGCGCCCTGGACGGGCTGCACACCGACCGACCTGGTGTTCCCGTTCTTCCTGTTCTGCGTCGGCGTGGCGATGGCCTTCTCCTTCGCCAAATACGGCGACAGCCTCAATAAGAAAAGCGCCTGGAAGCTGGTCAAGCGCGGCATCCTCATCTTCCTGGTAGGAACGCTGCTGAACCTGTTCCCCTTCTATCCCACTTCGCCGCACGACGCATCGTGGACCTTCGGGCAGAATTGGGTCTGGTGGATTCAGCACTACCGCGTGTTCGGCGTGCTGCAGCGCATCGCCATGTGCTACGTCCTGGGCGGCTTCCTCGCCCTGCTCCTGAAGAAGCCCAAACGCATTCTCTGGGGCATCGCCGCGGTCACCTGTCTCCACTGGCTGATCCTCTACGTTTTCGGTACGGAGCCGGGCTGGTCGACGCTGGAAGGCAACATCGCGGGCAAAATCGACCTCGCCCTGCTGGGAGACAACCATATGTATCACGGCTATCAGGGACATCCCTTTGATCCCGAAGGCCTGCTCGGCGCCCTCTCCGGCGCGGGCACGGTGCTGCTGGGCTATTTCATCGGGCAGACAATCCGGCACACGGAAAACAAGACGGAAGCCGTGGCCAAACTCTATACGACAGCCGTCATCTGCCTGGCGCTGGGCTGCATCTGGAGCATCTGGCTGCCCATCAGCAAGCCGCTGTGGACCGGTTCGTACGTGCTCTACGCCGGCGGCTGGGCCATCCTCTGCCTCGCCTTCTTCGTGTGGTTCATCGACGTCAAGGGCAAGCAGAAATTCTTCACGCCCTTCAGGGCTATGGGTATGAATCCGCTCTTTGCCTTCGTGATGGCGGGCCTCATCACCAAGACCCTGGGCCGCGTGATCCACTGGACCGGCGCCGACGGAAAGACTTACAACTGCCTGGGCTGGTTCTACCGCAACTGCTGCGTTCCCATCTTCGGCGACAACGAGTACGCCTCGCTGATGTTCGCCCTCTGCTACGTCGCCCTCTTCCTGGGAATGGCGATGATCCTCTACCGCAAGAAAATCATCATCAAACTCTAAGCCTATGGCCTATATCGGGCTGATATCGGATACGCACGGGTATTTCGACGAGAAAGTGCGACGGTTCCTGGAGCCGGTCGACGTGCTCTGGCATGCCGGAGACTTCGGCGACGGGCTGACCATGCAGGAACTGGCCGCGTTCAAGCCACTGCTCGGCGTGTACGGCAACTGCGACGGCTACGACGTGCGCGACTACCATCCCGTGATGCGTTTCTTCGAACAGGACGGCATGAGCGTGCTGATGACCCACATCGGCGGCTACCCCGGCCACTACGACTATCGCGCCCTGCGCCTGATTGAAGCCTACCGCCCGCAGATCTTCGTCTGCGGCCACTCCCACATCCTGAAGATCATGTACGACGAACGCTACGAGATGATTACGCTGAATCCCGGCGCCGCGGGGCTCCAGGGATGGCAGCAGCTGCGGACCGCCCTGCGCTTCAAGATCGAAGCCGGGGAGGTCAAGGACATGGAGATCTTCAAGCTGCCGATTGGAAGAGGCGTTTGACGAGGGCCGGCACGTCGCCGACCTTGATGATTTCGATCCCTGCCTTTCCGGCGGGGATGTTTTTTGAGAAGGCGGAGATGTAGATCTGGCGGAAGCCGAGCCGGGCCGCCTCGGAGATGCGTTTTTCCGTCTGGGCAACCGGACGGATCTCGCCGCTCAGGCCGATTTCGCCGGCGAAGCAGACGTCCGCGGGGATCGTGTAGTCGAAGTTCGACGAGAGGACCGCGACGACGACCGCGAGGTCGCAGGCCGGGTCCGTGACGCGGAGCCCGCCGGCCATGTTGATGAACACGTCCTTCGCGCTCAGCCGGAAGCCGGCGCGCTTCTCCAGCACCGCCAGCAGCATATTGAGGCGGCGCACGTCGAAGCCGGTCGCGGAGCGCTGCGCCGTCCCGTAGACGGCGCTGCTGACGAGCGCCTGCACCTCGAAGAGGAAGGAGCGCGCGCCGTCGAGCATCGCGCTGACCGCCGTGCCGCTGAGGCCTTCCCCGTGCATCGGGATCAGCATCTCGGAGGGGTTGCTGACCTCCCGGAGACCCGTCCCGGTCATCTCGAAGACGGCCAGCTCGGAGGTCGAGCCAAAGCGGTTCTTGATGCTGCGGAGCAGC
>JAEEGJ010005901.1_pt1 | contig 37652 bp, 35 predicted proteins | sample 8958761 | NCBI WGS metagenome assembly JAEEGJ01 (sample SAMN16246546, study PRJNA631951) | gut metagenome | biome: gut microbiome; feature: rumen; material: RS-attached | host: Bos | place: Iran: Karaj | collected 2018-10
CTACGAGAAACAGAACGAGCAGATTCTCCTTGGAATACAAATCCAATTGCGCATAACTTTTCTTCTAGACTGTAACTACGTTTCATTTGAACCTTTAAGTTGTGTCCAACTTTCTGGGTTCACTTCAGTACTGTCATATTACACCGTCGGCTACATTGAAAATCATGCAATGCGCAGCCGGTTTTTAAGGTTTTTGTTAAAAATGGAAACGTAAAATTTAACATTAAAAGCGTATGAAGAAGAAATCAATTTGGGAAGTGATATTCCGTATTATCGTAGCAGCAGGAACGGCGGCGCTGACAGCACTGGGAACAACAGCATGCATGGGATATGGACCGTTCTAAAGTAAACAAGCGTATGAAAAAGCAAAGGATTCCACGGGGAATCAGGAATAACAACCCACTGAACATTAGGGTGGGGAATAACTGGAAAGGTGAGGTCAGTCAGCCGACTGACCACGCCTTTGAACAGTTTACGGAAATGAAATGGGGCGTCTGGGCGGCATTCGTCGTGCTGAGGAACTACATCGTGCGCCACAAGTGCAATACCATCCGGAAGATTATTTCGCGGTGGGCACCCGCGAACGAGAACAACACGCTGGCGTATATCAACACAGTGTGTCAGCGCTCTAATTTGAAGCCCGACGAGGTGATCAACGTCGACAACACCTGTCAGATGATAGCCCTGCTACTGGCGATGTGCTTCGTGGAGAACGGGCAGGAAATCTCGCTGGACGACGTCGTCGAAGGCTGGCTGCTGGCGAATAAAAAATGAAATAAGGCTGCGGTTAAGCGAGAGCAGAGCCATGCTCGCATGAGCTATGCCGAGCGTGAGCAGGCTGACCAAAGGTCAATGAAAAGGTAAAAAAGTAAAAAGGTTAACAAAACATAATTTCAAGGTTTTAAATTTGCTGGTTTAAGAAATAAACAATATCTTTGCAATAAAAGTTTAAGATTTCAACCTATTACTATATGATGATTAATATGAGAACAAAACAAACGATTTTAGCTGTTCTGTTCATTGCTTTTTCGATGGGCATGAAGGCTCAGGGTGAAAACGCCCTTCAGAACGTCAGTGTGATGGAACTGAGTTACACGATGAAGGAAGCTCCCAAATCGGAACTGGGGACTGTGGTGAGTGCCGTACTCGACGTGCTGGCCGACCAGACCACCGAGGAGCAGCCGGGATATGCTGAGGCTGTCCGGGCCAATGTCATCACTGCGCTGGGCAATGTCCGCCGTTTCCAAGTGACTGACGGCCGTCAGGTGGCTCCCACTGACGAGACGGACATCATCGTCGACGGTACGATTAACTACATCTCTACGACGGTGGAATTCAAGTTGCAATCTAATAAGAAGGATAAGATTCCCCAGTATTACGCCCAGATAGGACTGACGCTGAACCTGAAGGATCGCGCCTCAGGCACTGTGCTGAACAGCCAGATGTTTGAGGTGAACAAGTCGGGCTGGGCATGGGTGAAGAGCATCGACAGTGCCATGAAGAGTGCTATGGAAGGTCTGCGTGCGAAAGTGATGAAATACTACAATGCGGCATACCCCTATTCGGCCAACATCCTGGAGCGTGGCACCGAGACGACGGATAAGCAAAAAGAGCTGTACATCGACCTGGGCAGCATGCACGGGGTGCATGAGGGTACGCACTTCGACGTCTACGTCATTGGCAGCATTGGCGGCAAGGAGACGCGTAAGTTGATTGGCCGTCTGAAAGTCAGGCAGATAGAAGGCAACGAGGTGAGCCTCTGTAAGGTTGTCTCGGGCAAGAAGGAAATCAAGGCCGCACTGGATGCTCATCAGAAACTGTTGATAATATCTACCGACTAAAGAAATAGGATGATTCACAAAACAAAATTCGGGACTTGCAAGCGCAGGTCCCGAATTTCTGTTGTTTGTTACTTCTCCTTAAATCCTGAGATGTTCTTCCAGTCTTTATGAGCCATGTAGACAGACGTGCTGCCACGCGGAACGAGGAAGGTGGGAGCGGTGCCCTTGAAGGTGCTCTTCGAGATGGAAGGCGGGGCGGGGGAGTTGAGAAGCACCGTCTTCAGCGACGCACACTTGGCAAAGGCTGAACCTCCGATTCTCTTCAGGCCTGACGGAATTTCCACGGTAGTGAGCATGAGGCACTCCTCGAAAGCGGAACTGCTAATCTCCTTGACTGCCGGAGGTAGAATCAGGGAAGTGAGACTGGCACACTTGGCAAAGGCACTCTCGCCGATACTTGTCAGAGCGGGAGACCAGATGATGTCAGTCAGTGACGAACATTCCTGGAAGGCCTTCAACCCAATCTTACGCACGGAATTGGGAAGGGTGATGGTGCGCAGGCTGCTGCAACGGCGGAACATGTCGTTGCTGACTTCGCTGATGAAGCCGTTGACGGCCACGCTGTCGAGCGAGCTGCAGTTTTCGAAAGCACTCGTGCCGATGCTCTTGACCATATTGGGTATGATCATCTCTTTCAGTGAGGTGCACCCCTCGAAGGCATGTGATTCGATTTTCGTCAAACCATCAGGTAAGGTGATGGCAGCAAGGCTCTTGCAGTCGTAGAAGACCTCGTTGCCGAGGACTTTTACGCTGGCGGGAATGGTGATTCCAGAGAGGCTGGTGCACTTCTTGAAAGCGTCGTTGCTGAGTTCGGAAAGAGAACCCTCGAGGGTGACGTTGGTCAATGCGGTGCAACCCTCAAAAGCGCTAGCACCTATTTTATTGATGTTCTTGAGCGTGATGACGGTGAGGTTTTTGCATTCCTCAAAGGCACTGCTGCCTATCTTGGCGACTTCGTCCATCTGAATGTTGGCGAGGGCGGTACATTTCTTGAAGGCACCGTCGCCAATCTCCTTGACGTTCGGAATGACAATGTTGTTAAGCACCTCGCAACCATAGAAGGCCTCGTTGCCGATGAGGGCAAGGTCTTCGGGCAGGGTGATGGTGGTCAGACTGGTACAGTCCTTGAAGACGTCAGCCTCCAGCACGCGGATGTTGGCGGGAATCGTCATGGCGGTGATGGCCTTGCAGTCTTCGAAGGCGTTGGCCTCGATAGCCCTCAGACTCTCGGGGAGGGTGAAGTTCGTCAGATTCTCACAATCTTCGAAGCACGACTTGCCAATGGCGGTAATGCTCTGTGGCAGCACGACTTGCTGAAGGTTCTTGGCACCCGCAAAGAGGCTTGCAGGCAGTTGGCCGTTCTGGGTTTTCAGACCCTCTTTGCCTTCCACGATGATGGCACCGGAGAGGTCGACGGATGTCACCAGGCACTCAGCGGGATTCTTCTTGTTGGTCTTTGTACGGGTGACAATCTGTTGCAGGAGCTTCAGATCCTGGCCGTTGAGTGGTCCGTTGATTTTCAGTTCCGCCATGGTGTAGCGGATGGAGTCGGGGAGTTGGGTTGCTAACTTGCCGACAGAGTCGACGGTGATGTCTGCTGCCTTTGCCGTAAACAGCATCGGGAGCATAGCCAATAAGATAATGAGTCGTTTCATATGTTTTTGGTTTTAAGTTACTTTTACTTTTTTACTTTGCTTTGTCTTTTGAGCTGCGCTTGTCGCGATGGTAGGACCGGTAGTCGTCGAGCTCAATCTCGACGTCGGGCTCAACGAGTTCACCGTTGCGCGGCAGGCAGAACTTCATGTATTTGATGTTCAAGCCGCGGGCGATCCACATTGACTCGTAATACGTTTGGATTGTCAATAATTGAGAATTGAGAATTGAGAATTCTCTGACCTGAAGGTCAGAGTGTGGCGCGCAATGAGAATTATGATTACCATAGAGGTCTTCTGTACGGAATACGAGGGGCAGGTGGTTCTTTTCGACCAGGTAGGTGGTATAGGTGAAGAGAAAGTTAGAGTCGGTCTTCAGATGGATGAAGCCACCATCGGTGAGGAAATGGCGATAGCGGTTGAGGAACCACGTGGAGGTGAGTCGCTTACGCGGGTTCTTCATCTGTGGGTCGCTGAAGGTGAGCCATATCTCGCTGACTTCGTCAGGGGCGAAGAAGCGGTCGATGATCTCGATATTGGTGCGCAGGAAGGCCACATTCTTCAGTCCTTCGTTCAGGGCTTGTGTGGCACCTGTCCACATGCGGGCGCCCTTGATGTCGACGCCAATGAAATTGACATCGGGAAACAGCTTAGCCAGTCCGACGGTATATTCACCCTTGCCACAGCCCAGCTCCAGGACAATGGGGTTGTCGTTATGGAAATACTGCTCGTGCCAATGGCCCTGCAAGTCAAAGGGCACGTGTTCCACTACCGAATAGGGGTATTGGAACACGTTCTCGTAGGTTTCCATATCGGCGAATTTCGCCAGCTTTCCTTTACCCATGGTTCTAGTTGTTTTCTAGTCGTTTTCTAGTCGAACTAGTCGAACTAGTCGGACTAGTCGTACTAGTTGTACTAGTTATACTAGTCGATGACAACGGTTGTCCAGCCGTGCTTGTCCTCGATCTCGCCATACTGGATGCCGCGCAGGGTGTCGAACAGCTTCTTAGACATGGGACCGGGCTTGTCGCCAAACGAATAGCGCTTGCCGGTGTCGAGGTCGTCGATGTAAGAGATAGGCGAAATAACAGCTGCTGTTCCGCAAGCTCCAGCCTCCTCGAAGGTCTCGAGTTCCTCCTCAGGAATAGGACGGCGCTCTACCTTCATGCCCAGATCCTCGGCCACCTGCATCAGCGACTTGTTGGTGATAGAGGGCAGGATAGAGGTTGACTTCGGTGTGATATAGGTGTTGTTCTTGATGCCGAAGAAGTTGGCGGCACCACACTCGTCCATGTATTTCTTCTCCTTGGCGTCGAGGTAGAACTCGCAGGCGTAGCCCTTCTCGTGAGCCAGGTTGTTGGCAAAGAGAGAGGCTGCGTAGTTGCCACCCACCTTATATTTACCCGTGCCCAGAGGAGCAGAGCGGTCGTAGTCGCGGATGATGACATAAGGATTAGCAGCAAAACCACCCTTGAAGTATGGGCCTACAGGAGTCACGAAGATGAGGAAACAGTACTCCTTGGCGGGATGTACGCCTACCTGAGCGCTGGTACCGATGAGCAGCGGACGGATGTAGAGCGTAGCACCACTCTCGTAGGTGGGAATCCACTCCTGATTCAAGCGAACCACCTTCTTCACCATCTCTGTGAACAGTTCTGTCGACACCTCGGGCATCATGATGCCGCGACAGGTAGACTGCAGGCGGGCTGCATTCTCGTCGACACGGAAGATGCGCACCTTGCCATCCTTGCAGCGATAAGCCTTCAGACCCTCGAAAGCCTCCTGGCCATAGTGCAGACAGGTAGCTGCCATGTGCAGGTTCAGATACTCGTCGGAGCAAACCTCGATTTCGCCCCATTTGCCGTCGCGATAATAGCAACGCACGTTGTAGTCGGTCTTCATGTAGCCAAACGACAGGCTACCCCAATCTAAATTCTTCATAATGTTTGTATTTTGATGCTTTTATTGTCGATTTGCCCGCAAAAGTACATAAAATCTTGCGCATGTGCAACAATTTCGTGTGAAAAATGCCTTATTTCTTGTTTTTCTTGTTATTTTTATTGTACCTTTGCACGCGATTTTAATTTTTATGCAACATTTAATATCAATCGACAATGAAAAAAATGATGTTGATGGCCGCTTTGCTGGCTTGTGTTACCGCCCGTGCTGGTGAGAAGAGTGACACAACGGTGATTGAGAATGCCAAGAAGGTTACAATTATCTCGAGCGACACCGAACAACGTATCAAGGTAAGAGGTAAGACGGGCAACAGTACATACCTTTACGAGAACACCATCGAGCTGAAGGATTCCGCCTATACTAAGAAAGTCAAGAAGGTGGATATAGATAATGAGTGTTGGGATTTTGACCTGGGCTTTGGGTTGCCTATCGCCACGAACGTGCCCAGCGGCATGAGTTTTGCACCTTTCAAGTCGTATGAGTGGATTCTGGGTTTCAGGTATAAATATACGCCGCAGGATGCGTTGCAGACTTACTCAGTGGGACTCTGGTGCAACTGGCGACAGTATACGCTTGACACGAACATGATGTTTGGTAAGAATGCAAATAACGTGATTGATTTGTATGACTATCCCACCAATGCCAGCGACAAGCGTTCGAGTATCTATGTCTTCGGTCTTTCGGTGCCCTTCCTGTTTACCCAGAAGTTCGGCCACAAGAGCCATTTCAAATTCACTCTGGGTCCAGTCGTGAACTTCAACCTGTATGGACGCATCCATAACAAGTATTCATTGGGTGATGACAACATTGAGATTAAAACGAAAGGTATAGAGTATCGTCCGGTAACAGTCGATATCATGGGTATGTTCCAATACAAGGGTATTGGCCTCTACTGCAAATATTCTCCCATGAGTGTGCTGAAGAAGGATATGGGTCCGGATTTCCGTTCGATTTCAGTCGGTGTGTTCTTATAAGGAACTATCCTGTTCGGCCTGAATCTTTTGGATTTCTGCTTCTGTCTTGGTCAGTTTGTCCTTACAGAACGTGATAAGTCGCTGTGCAGTCTTCAGCTGCACAGCGAGTTCGTCTATATCAAACTCGTTGGACTCCATTTTGCGGACGATGGTTTCCAGTTGGGCCAGAGCCTCTTCGTATTTCAGTTCTTCGTTCATATTCACTTATCGTTTATCACTTATCACTCATCACTTATCGTTTATCACTTATCACTCATCACTTTTGACCGTATGGTTCCTTTCTCCACCCGTGTTTCTATCTCGTCGCCAGCTTTCAACTGCTTGGGGTCGCGAACGGCCCGCCCGTTGTGCAGCGTGATGCTGTAGCCTCGTTTCAAAAGCAATTGCGGGTCGAAGCCTTGTAACAGGATGGAAAGACGCTCTATGCGGTGCTTCTGATCGGTCAGTCGTCGTTCGATGGCAACAGGAAGGCGTCCCTCGATCATGTCAATGCGGTGGCGGGAATCGCACAACTTTCGTAAGGCGAGGGTGGGGATGAGTGTTGCCAACTGGTTGACGTGTTGCTGTTGGTAGCGAAGCCGTTCGCTGACGTATTGACTGATAAATGATTCTGCATCTGTGATGCGTTCCCAGACGCGACGTAGGTGGTCGATAAGAAAGGCGGCAGCAGCGGTAGGCGTTTTCACTCGGGTGTGACTCACCATGTCGAGAATGCTCTCGTCGCGGTCGTGCCCGATGCCAGTAATAATAGGCAGTGGGAACTGTGCCACATTTTCTGCCAGAGCCAGCGTGTCGAAACCGCTCAGGTCGGCCGTAGCACCGCCACCACGCAATATGACGACGCAGTCGAATGAGGGAAGCCCTGTCGGAGAACCGACGGGAACGATGGCGTAGATCTTGTTCAGCGCACTGATGATGCTTTGCTCGACCTGTTCGCCCTGCATGATGGCAGGAAACAGGGTGACCTCGAAGCGGAAACCATAGTCGTTATCTTCTAACTGACGACAGAAATCGCCATAGCCTGCGGCAGACTCTGCAGAGATGACGGCGATGCGCTTGGCGAAAGTGGGCAATCGGAGTTCGCGTTGCAGGTCGAAGACACCCTCTTCCTTCAGCTGGCGGATGATTTCCTGTCGTTTGCGGGCCATGTCACCAATGGTATACGTGGGGTCGATGTCGCTGACAATCCACGAGAATCCATAGGCCTCGTGATACTGGGCATAAACCTGTAAGAGCACCTTCATGCCAGCACGTAATGGCTGCCCCGTTACGCGTTCGAAGTAGGGCTTGACCATTCCCCACGTCTGTCGCCAACACTTGGCTGAGGCGCGTGCCACAGGGGTATTCGAGCGGTCGTCCTTTTCGATGAGCTCCATGTAGCAGTGCCCGCTGTTTTCACGACACTCCGACAACTCTGCCTCTACCCAGTATTCATCGGGCAGCGCCGTCTCGATGGCGTCGCGAACCATCAGGTTCAGTTGGCGGAGGGAAAAATGAGTAGCATTCATGGACTGTCGATTAACGGGATGGAGTGGGAGACTGGGAGTTATACATTCCGATCTGGTAGGCCCGCCAGAAGTTGGGTACACCATAACCGTAGATGTTGTCAGGGTGGGCGTAATTGTTGCTGGTCTGACGGACGAGTTCCATGATCTCCTCGGCAGTCTTGCCAGGCATTGCCTGCCACAGACAAGCCATCAGCCCGCAGACGATGGGAGTAGAGAATGAGGTTCCCATGTCGTCCATGATGACTCCGCGACCATTGACCAGCCGTGCAGGTGCTCCTGTGGCGACGACATCCGGTTTTACACGCTGGTCCTGTGTGGGCCCGACACTGCTGAATGGCGCTATCTTGTGTGACGGGTCGTCCATCATGGCACCAACAGTCATGATATGATCCGCATCGGCAGGCACACCGATCTTTTTCCAGGTGCCCATTCCCAGGTTTCCAGCTGAATTGACGAGTATGATGCCCTTGGCAGCAAGCATGGACGCAGAGCGACTGATGAATGCCGTGCGCCCGTCGAGTTGCCACTGTTGGTAAGACATGAAATGGTGGTCGTACTCATGATACCCCAACGACGAGTTGATGAGGTCGCAACCTACGGAGTCGGCAAATTCCGCTGCCATTGTCCAGTAGTCCTCCTCTACGGCCTGTTCCGTCTGTTGGTCTTCCGAACGCAACAGCCAGTAACTGGCCTTGGGTGCCGTGCCAATATAATAATAGGGCTCGTTCAAGGCCATAGCCGACAGCACCTTGGTGCCATGATCGGTCTCAGCATAAATGCTGGGCGACTGCGGATACACGAAGTCCCTTGTGCCACGAATGTCGACACGATGGAAGGCGGGAATGGCGTTCACGTTCTTGAAACCACCGTCGATGACGGCAATCATCATGCCCTCACCACGCATACCGATGTCGTGGAGGCGCTCACCCTTTACGGCTTTGATTTGTGCCGCTGCAGTGCCATAACGCTCACCGGTAACGCTGTCGCGCTCTTCGAAATGTTCGTGGTGTTTTGCTTTCAGTGCCGTTGGTGATACAGAATCAGGGGCTATCCATACCAGTTGGCTGCTCTTGACGCACGGCAGGCTATTAATAGTCTGTATGACTGTTGTGTCTTTGACGCGGATGAGGACTGTGTTCTGCCAACGGCTTTGCCCGATAATACTGACGTCACGGCGCTCGATGAGTTGCATATAGCGATGGCTGACAGGCAGGTCGGTCGAGTCGACCTTCAACCCTTGTCGTTTGCGGCGTTCCACGCTGCGTCGAGACAGAAACCGTGTGGGGTGCTCCAGTGAGTAGCCGCTACCGTCTTTATCCGTCAGACTGACTCGGTAAATCCATGCGGGCCCGTTCTTGTAACGAACCTTGCGTATGCCTTCCTGCTGGTTTGCGGCCCATAAGCCACTGACGAGCAGCATCAGTATGATGACAGTCAGTAGTCGTTGATTCATGGCCGCAAAGATAATAGAAAAAAACGACAACTCCAAGCGAAATCCATTTTTCTTTATAAAAGAAGTCAAAACATTTGGTGGTTTGCACAATAAGCAGTAATTTTGCACATTATTTAAATATATGGACAATAAACAAGCTGCATTGGAACTGGGGACGAAACCCGTTGGTAAGTTGTTGACGCAATATGCGTTGCCAGCCATCGTCGCCATGTCTGCGTCGTCATTATACAATATCATCGACCGCGCTTTCATCGGGCAAGTTGTGGGTCCGGAGGCTATTGCCGGCCTGGGCATCACGTTCCCCTTTATGAACTTGAGTGCGGCGTTTGGTGCTGCTGTGGGTGTGGGCGCATCAACGTGTATCAGTGTGAAACTGGGTCAGCACGACTATAAGCGCGCTGAGCAATTGTTGGGCAATACGGTGACGCTGAACCTCATCGTGGGATTCCTGTTCATGGTCATTTGCTTGATATTCCTCGACCCCATCTTGCGTTTCTTCGGAGCCAGTGACGTGACGCTGCCCTATGCCCGCGAATTCATGATTGTCATCCTATTAGGTAATATGGTGACGCACATGTATTTTGGCATGAATGCCGTATTGAGAGCTGCTGGTAAACCCAAACATGCGATGTATGCCACGTTGTTTACGGTGGCGTGTAACATCGTGTTGGTTATCTCCTTCGTATGGTGGTTCCGATGGGGCATCCGAGGAGCTGCGTTGGCGACAGTAACTTCACAGACGCTGGCCTTGTGTTGGCAGATGTGGATATTCTCTGACAAGAAGGAACTGTTGCACTTGAAACGAGGTATCTACCGCTTGAAGTCACAACTGGTGAAAAATATCATCGCCATTGGCATCTCGCCGTTCCTGATGAATGTCTGCTCGTGTGTCATCGTCATCTTCATGAACAACCAGTTCGTCAGGTATGGTGGCGATATGGCCGTGGGTGCCTATTCGATAGCCAACTCGGTGGTCATGATGTTCTTTATGTTCGTCATGGGCATGAACCAAGGCATGCAGCCTATTGTGGGTTACAACTATGGCGCAGAGCGTTACGACCGCATGTTCCGTTGCTTGTGGCTGACCATTGCTGCTGCAACGGCCATCCTGTTGGTGGGCTGGACGCTTTCGATGCTGTTCCCCCGGCAGATTGCCCGCATCTTTACAACAGATGAAACACTGATAGCATTGGCAGCACGCGGTATCAAACTCGACATGCTGGTGTTCTTTGTGGTGGGTTCACAGGCCGTCATCACGAATTTCTTCCAATGCATCGGCAAGGTGAAAATCAGCATATTCCTGTCGTTGTCGCGACAGCTGACGTTGTTGTTGCCGATGGCTTACATATTCCCGTTGCTATGGGATTTGGATGGTGTGTGGTACTCGATGCCCGCCTCCGACTTCGGCTCGTTTGCAATGACGATACCGTTGCTGGTCTGGTATATGAAAAAACTTAAAGCTCATGGAAAATAATAAGCATATCATTATCTGTGTGGGTCGCCAGTTGGGTAGTGGCGGACACGACATCGCCCGAATGTTGGCGTTGGATTTCAATGCGAAGTATTACGACCAGGAACTGCTGAATCTGGCCGCTAAGGAGAGTGGCATCAGCGAGAAGTTCTTCGAGCAGAACGACGAGAAACGTGGCATATTCCGTTCGCTGTTCCACATGCATGCCTCGCACGTTGGTGATAATAACATGTACAACAACGACTTCTCGCAGGAGAACCTGTTTAAGTTTCAGAGTGATGCCATTCTGAAGGCTGCCGATGAGGGCTCGTGTGTGTTTGTGGGTCGTTGTGCGGATTATGTCCTGCGTGAAAGGCCGAATGTGGTGAGTGTTTTTATCTCCGCTTCTAAGCGTTTTCGTATTGACCAGATTATGGCCAAGCAGCATCTCGATGTCCCTGAGGCGAACAAGTATATCAAACAGCGTGAGTCGCAGCGTGCTTCCTACTATAACTACTATACGGGCAAGAAGTGGGGTAGTGCAGAATCGTACGACCTCTGCGTAGACTCCAGCGTGCTGGGTTTGCAGGCTACAGAGAAATTCATTGCTGACTTCGTTCGTAAACGCTTCAAACTATGACAGGCATCGGGAGTCTCATTTGTGCGGCATTGTTTGCATTGTCTGATACGACAGTGACCATCCATCGGGTGGAGGCTGACGTGGTGCCCAGCGGCATCATTCAGACGAATGGCTATCTGCGCGAAGGAGGACCTTCGGGAGAACCGATGCGGACGTCGACGACCCTTCGTCTGAAATACACACAAATGCAGGGTGGCCAGCCTTCGAAGGTTGGTGCCTATCACGGCATAGGCGTGGGATGCTTCCTTATCAACGAGCAACTGGGCAATCCCTTGACCGCCTATTTGGTACAGGGCGCACCGCTGGTCAATCTGTCTCGGGCGGTATCGCTCAACTACGAATTGAACCTCGGTCTTTCAATGGGGTGGCATGCTTACGACGGCGAGAACAATCGGGAGAACCACGTGCTTGGCTCGCGTACCAATTGTTATATCGGTGCCGATGTGTATTTCCGTGTCCGCTTGGGACGCCATTGGGATGCGAACATCGGCTATGGCTATGCACATTTCTCGAATGCCAATCTGAAAATGCCCAACGAGGGTATGCATACGATGGGTGGTCGATTGTCGCTGGCTTATTATATCCATCGTGACCTTCGCGAACCGAGAGCTTCTCTGCTTACTGCTCCTACTATGCCCAAGGGACGGCATTGGGTGACTGACTTGCTGTTTTATGGCGGAGCGAAGAAAAAGAGCTTGCAGAATCCTGAAACGTATTGGTTGGGTGGTTTCTCCGTCAGTCCGATGTATCGGTTGAACGAAGCCTTTGCCATGGGTCCCTCTTTGGATGGCGTATACGATAATAGCGTAGAGAGTCCTCTGTCGTTGGGTGCTCAGGCACGTGCTGAACTGACAATGCCTGTCTTCAGGGCCAGCGGAGGCGTCGGCTATTATTTCCTTGGAGGCATGAAATGTGTCTACGAGACGTTGGCATTCAAGATAGACGTGACGCGCCACCTGTTCCTGAACATCGGCTATTGCTTTTACAACTACAATTACACGAACAACCTGATGCTGGGCATCGGATATAGATTTGGCTCATGAAGAAAATAGGAATCATCAGCGACACCCACGCTTATTGGGACGACAAATACCTGCACTACTTCGAACCCTGCGACGAGATATGGCACGCAGGCGACATCGGTAGTGTCGAGGTGGCTGAACGACTGGCTGCTTTCCGTCCGTTCCGCGCTGTCTGCGGCAACTGCGACGGGGGCGACCTGCGATTGATGTATCGCGAACTGAACCGATTCAAAATCGAGGATGTCGACGTGCTCATCAAGCATATCGGAGGCTATCCGGGCAACTACGACTACTCTGTGCGAGGAATGCTCTACGCCAATCCGCCCCAGCTCTTTGTGGCAGGCCATTCGCACATCCTCAAGGTGAAGTTCGACAAGACGCTCAACATGCTGCACATCAACCCTGGGGCTGCGGGCTTGCAGGGCTGGCACAAGGAACGCACACTGATAAGATTGACCATCGAAGGCAATAAATTCGGTGATTGTGAAGTTATTACATTAGGGAGATAAGATTATGAATAAAATCTCAACAAAGGATTTAAAAATTGTTTTGTTTTTAATAGCAGGTTATTTCCTGTTTGCAATCTTTGCAGATTGGCTTGAAGACTTATGGGGAATCAATCGCTTAGTAAGATTTCTTCTGGCGTGTGTTTTCGGTCTCGTTATGAGTGTTATCATTCACTTTACAAAATTGGATAAATAATTATTTATAATATGAAAAGAACAATCGTTATTACTGGTGGCGCAGGCTTTATTGGAAGCCACGTGGTGCGCCTTTTCGTGAACAAGTATCCCGAGTATCACATTATTAATTTGGACAAGCTGACGTATGCCGGCAATCTGGCTAATCTGAAGGACATCGAGGACAAGCCCAACTACGAGTTTGTGAAGATGGACATCTGCGACTTCGACGCTTTCTACAAGCTGATGCAGGACAAGAAGGTCGATGGCATTATCCATCTCGCTGCCGAGAGTCATGTCGACCGTTCGATTAAGGACCCGTTTACGTTCGCTAAGACCAACGTGATGGGTACGCTGTCGCTGCTCCAGGCTGCCAAGCTGTATTGGGAAAGCCTGCCTGAGCGTTACGAGGGCAAGCGCTTCTACCACATCTCGACCGATGAGGTGTATGGTGCACTGGAACTGACGCACCCCGAGGGCATCGAGCCTCCGTTTACCACGACGGCATCGAGCGCTGAGCACCATCTGGCTTATGGCGACAAGTTCTTCTTGGAGACCACGAAGTACAATCCGCATTCACCGTATTCAGCTGCAAAAGCAAGTAGCGACCACTTCGTTCGTGCCTATCACGACACCTACGGCATGCCCGTCATTGTCACCAACTGCTCGAACAACTATGGCCCCTATCAGTTCCCTGAGAAGCTGATTCCGCTGTTCATCAATAATATCCGTCACCGCAAGCCGCTGCCCGTTTATGGCAAGGGCGAGAACGTGCGCGACTGGTTGTTCGTTGAGGACCACGCCCGTGCCATCGACCTCATTTTCCACAAGGGTCTGATTGCCGAGACTTACAACATCGGTGGTTTCAACGAGTGGAAGAACATCGATATTATCAAGGTGGTCATCAACACCGTCGACCGTCTGCTGGGACGTAAGGAAGGCGAGGATATGGATCTCATCACCTTCGTTACCGATCGTGCTGGTCACGACCTGCGTTATGCTATCGACAGTTCGAAACTCCAGAAGGAACTCGGCTGGGAACCCTCATTGCAGTTCGAGGAGGGCATCGAGAAGACCGTCCGCTGGTATCTCGACAACCAGGAGTGGCTCGATAACGTCACCTCGGGCGACTATCAGAAGTATTACGAAAAGATGTATAACAACAGATGAAAAAGATATTGCTGTTAGGCTCAGGCGAACTGGGCAAGGAGTTTGTGATTGCTGCTATGCGTGCAGGACAGTACGTGATTGCCTGTGACCGCTACGACAATGCGCCGGCCATGCAGGTGGCCGACGAGCGCGAGGTGTTCTCGATGCTTGATGGTGATGCGCTTGAAGCTGTGGTGAATAAGCATAAGCCTGACATCATCGTGCCAGAAATTGAGGCTATCCGTACGGAGCGCCTGTTTAAGTTCGAGGAGCAGGGCATTCAGGTGGTTCCGAGTGCCCGTGCCGTTAACTTCACGATGAACCGTCGTGCTATCCGTGACCTCGCAGCCAAAGAACTCGGTCTGCGTACCGCTAAGTATTTCTATGCCAAAACCTACGATGAGTTCAAGGCAGCTGCAGAGGAAATTGGGTTCCCCTGTGTGGTAAAACCCCTGATGTCGTCGTCTGGTCATGGACAGAGCTATGTTCACAACGAGGGTGAACTCGAGCAGGCTTTCAAGGAGGCTATGGAGGGTTCGCGTGGCGACGTGAAGGAAGTGATTATCGAGGAGTTCATCGACTTCGACTCTGAGTTCACGCTGCTCACCGTTACCCAGCAGCACGGCTGGCCCACGCTGTTCTGTCCGCCAATAGGACACGTGCAGAAGTCGGGCGACTATCGTGAGTCGTGGCAACCGTACAAGATCAGTGATGAGGCGCTGAAACAGGCTCAGACGATGGCCGACAAGGTGACGAAGGCCTTGACGGGTGCTGGCATCTGGGGCGTCGAGTTCTTCCTGACGAAGCAGGGCGAGGTTATCTTCTCGGAGTTGAGCCCCCGTCCACACGATACGGGTATGGTGACGTTGGGTCACACCATCAACCTCAGCGAGTTTGAGCTGCATTTCCGTGCCGTGATGGGACTGCCCATTGCCGGCATCCATCTGGAGCATGCTGGCGCTTCTGCTGTCATACTGTCGCCGAAGGAGGCTTCAACACCTGTCGACCGCTCGCTGCTTGACTATAACTTCGTCGACGCCTTGAAGGAAGACCGCACGCGCATCCGCATCTTCGGCAAGCCCGAGGCTCACAAGGGCCGTCGCATGGGTGTCGTGCTGTGCTATGGTGAAGTCGGCGATGATATCAATGCGTTGCGCGACAAAGCCAAACGCTTGGCAAAGACCGTGCTTGGCACAGATCCGTATGATAAGTTAAGGTAATGGATATTAAGATTATCGACCTGCCCAAGATTACTGATCCTCGTGGCAATCTGACGTTTGCTGAGGCTCAGTCGATGGTGCCCTTCGACATCAAGCGTGCCTATTGGGTTTACGATGTGCCTGGTGGCGAGAGCCGTGGCGGTCATGCCCACAAGCAGCTGAAGCAGTTCGTTATCGCTTTGAGTGGTTCGTTCCACGTGACGCTCGACGATGGTCATGAGCGCAAGACGGTGCTGCTGAACCATCCTTGGCAGGGGCTGTTGATTGATATCAACACGTGGCGCACGCTCGATGATTTCTCGTCGGGTGCCGTGTGCTTGGTGCTGGCCTCCGAGCATTACGATGAGGATGACTATATCTACGATTACGATGAGTTTTTGAAATACGTAGGATGTTCGAAATAGTAAGATACACCGCTGTAAAGGCTGACGAATGGAACGCGTTCGTGGCTCGGTCGAAGAACGGTACGTTTCTCTTTGATCGTGGCTACATGGACTACCACAGCGACCGTTTCTGCGACTATTCGCTGATGTTCTATGCGGGTGGGCGCCTGTTGGCTGTGCTGCCTGCACATGCAAGTGGTGACACGCTGTGCTCGCATCGCGGACTGACTTATGGCGGACTGCTGATGAGCGAACAACTGACGATTGCCGAGACGATGACACTGTTTCGCGAGTTGAACGACATGCTGCGCGCTGAGGGGTTCCGTCACGTCAGCTACAAAGCCATTCCTTGGATATATCATCGCCTGTCGGCCGAGGAGGATCTCTATGCGCTCTATCACGAGTGTAAGGCGCGCATCGTGGCTCGCGACTATTCCACTAATATTTTCCTGGGTGCCAATCTGCGCTGGGAACGCGTGCGCCGTCGTGGCATTGTGCGTGCCGAACGGGCAGGGCTGTATGTTGAAATCAGCGATAGCTATGGCGACTTCTGGCAGGTGCTGGCTGATAACCTGGGTACGAAGTATGGCGTCCGTCCTGTGCATACACTTGACGAGATTGAACTGCTGCACCAGCGGTTCCCCAAGAACATCGTGCTGTATCAGGCCGTCCGCGATGGTGAAGTGCTGGGTGGCGTGGTGCTTTACGTGACGCCACAGGTGGTACACGCGCAGTATAGCTCGGCGACACCCGAGGGTAAGAGTCTGGGGGCCATTGACCTCATCTACGACCGCATCATGCACCAAGACTACAAGGACTATCCATATTTCGACTTCGGACGCTCCACGGAGAATGCAGACGGCAGCGGACTCAACGAGACGCTGGTCTTCCAGAAGGAAGGTTTCGGAGCCCGAGGCCTGTGTTACGATATCTACGAATGGGATGTTTAAGGGAAAAGTGAATAGTGAAAAGTGAATAATATGCTGCCGCCGATGATAAAGTATTTGGATCTGAAACGTATCAACGCCTGTTATGATGTTGAGATTCGCGACGCCATCAGTCGTGTGTTGGACAGCGGATGGTATCTGCGTGGCGAGGCTACGCGTCAGTTCGAGGAGCACTATGCGCAGTACATCGGCACGCGCCATTGCATTGGCGTGGCCAACGGATTGGACGCGCTGACACTGATTCTGCGGGCTTATATGGAGATGGGTGTGATGCACGAGGGCGACGAGGTTATCGTGCCTGCCAACACCTACATTGCCTCGATTCTCGCCATTACGGAGAACCGCCTGAAGCCCGTGCTTGTAGAACCTTCGCCCGATACGCTTCAGATAGACGACAGCCTCATTGAGCAGGCGATTACTGAGCGCACGCGAGCCATCATGATAGTCCACCTCTACGGCCGCTGTGCCTATACGGATAGGATAGGGGACATCTGCCGTCGCCACAACCTGAAACTCATCGAGGACAATGCGCAAGCTCACGGCTGCAGGGCCCCCCACTGGGGGGCTCTTACTGGCTCCCTCGGCTCTGCCGCTGGCCACTCGTTCTATCCTGGCAAGAACCTTGGCGCGCTAGGCGATGCTGGTGCCGTGACGACTGACGACGACGAACTGGCTGACGTAGTGCGTGCCTTGGGCAACTATGGCAGCCATCAGAAGTATGTGCACGACTACCAAGGCCGCAATTCGCGTATCGACGAACTGCAGGCCGCCATCCTTGACGTCAAGTTGCGCCATCTTGATGCTGACAACCAGCGCCGCAAGGAGATTGCTGCCCGCTATGAGCGTGAAATCAGCAACGAACAAGTAACATGCCTTCTCGCTGCCAGCGAGAAGCCGTTTCTCTCCCAGCGAGAAGCCGTATCGCTCAATCGCGATTGTGTGTACCATATTTTCCCCGTGTTCAGTCCGCGTCGTGACGAGCTGCGACGCTATCTCTTGGACAATGGCGTGGAGACGCAGATTCACTATCCCATTCCTCCCCACCAGCAGCGCTGCTATCAAATAAATAGCCCACTGTCATCGGTGTCATCGTCATCGCTGTCATCGTTGTCGCTGCCCATCACGGAAAGGATTCATCGCGAAGAGCTCAGCATTCCCTGCCATCAGGCTCTGACGGACGACGACGTAAGCCGCATCATCAGCCTGCTTAACGCCTTTAAATAGACACAGAGACACACGGTGTCATCGTCATCAAAAATAGAAGCACTACTCCGAGAGAGCAGTGCTTCTAATATTAATGATGCACTCAGATGATTACTTAGCCACGTACTTTTTGCCATTCTGGATGAAGACACCCTTCTGAGCATTGCTTACCTTCTGGCCAGCGAGGTTATAGATCTCACCGCCATTCTGCTCAGCGTTCTCAATGGTGCTGATACCGGTAGCATTCTTAAGTGTGATATTAAAACTGGTATCTTCTGCAGCATAAGCCTTACCATCCTTGTCACTGAAACGAATCAGCTTCACATCCGCTTTACCAGAAGTCGTGAACGCATCGGTTGCCTTCAGCGTGATGGTGCAAAGGTCGCCAGAGTTACCTTTCATCTCAACAGTACTTGTACCAGCACTCATTATCAGTATCGTGGCTCCAGCGTATTCTCCTTCTCCTATTTTTACGTCACATGAATGTGCTTTTTTATGGAGATTAGAAAGTTGAACACCCCACTCCTCTTCTTCTGCATCATAGGGAATCTCTATGCCTGTGGGAAGATAAAGGTACATGTTCCAACCAGCGGGTGTTGTCTCACTCGTGAAAGTTACATTCACTTCAGCGGTCTTACCAACCTCAATCTCTACATCAGTAGGAAAGGTCATTGAATAACCCTGAGCAAATGCGCTGCTGGAAATAGCCAACAAGGCGCAAGCCAAAATTGTTTTTAAACTCTTCATAATATAAAAATTAGTTGTTAATAAATATTGTATTTGCTTTTGTTAATTTATAGTTCGCGTTCGTTTTATTATATTTATGTGCAAATATAGTGATTTCTATTTATATATTTATGATACAACATGGTATTTTATCATTTTTTAACCATTCACACTGGCGTGTTCGGTGAAAATAATTGGGAAAGTTTGGTGGTTTGCGAAATGTTTTTTACCTTTGCAATCGTTATGTGTAATAAGGTTTATGAAGCATTTCTCTGACAAGCAATGAATAATATGAAGAAAAATCTACTCGTCGTGTTGCTGCTGATGCTGAGCATCGGCGTGCAGGCGCAGATTCCCGAGGAAGTCAAGGACATCATGAAGAAATGTTCCGAGAAGTTCAAGAGCGACAACGGTCTCGAGTTTGACATGAAGTTGCATCTGGGTGCCGTCATTGTATCGATGGACGGTACGATGAAGATATGTAAAAAAGGCGACAAGTCGTTTTCGGTCGTTCAGTTTAAGGTGAAAGGCCACGAGATGTATCGCGAGATGGGCTACGACGGCACGCAGACGTGGAGCTACCAGAAGGCTGTTGACGAGGAGGAGCGCGACACGCTGACCATCACGAAGGGCGCGCAGAAGAAGAAGGAGAAATTCGCTGTCAACATGGGCATGGACAAGGAGTACAAGAAGGCGAAGCTGAAGACCACCGACAAGTTCTACGAGATTACCTTCACCGGACCGCTGACGAAGGACACGCCCAAGAAAAGCATCATCCGCATCGTGAAGGACACGTACATGCTGCATCAGTACGAGACGAAGGTGAGCATTGCCTCGGTGAAGATGACGGTGACGAAGATTAAGCTGGGCGTCAGCGACAACGTCTTCAACTTCGACCCCAAGAAATACCCCAACGCCGTCGTCGTCAGGAAATAATTTTAAGATTTTCTTTGGTGGTTTTCGAACTGCTCGGAGCTCGTGAGTCGTCTGCTCGGAGCAATCGATGGGCTTGCTCGGAGCAACAAGCCGTCTCTCTCGGAGCGAGAGGCCGTTTCTCTCGGAGCGAGAAGCCGTGTTGCTATTTTTCCTTGGGCTGGGAATTTTTGCGCGCTGGGCAGGGCGCAAATTTTCGCTGGGCAACGTGGCAGTGATGACGATGACAGTGATGACAGTGGGGGTATTTATTTTCTGACGGTGTGGCAAATTGTAAGCTGTCAATTTTGACGTTCGGGCTCAAAAACAGCCGTTTAGGGCGGCTTTCGTCACCGTAAGCGTCTAAATCAAATTAAACTTTATTATTTTTTAATACCGATGGTCATCGGCAACAAATTCTCATAGTCGGTTCTTCCTTGCATGATTGCCTTGAAGAATTCCTTAAAATATTCCAGTGTGGACACACCGCACATCTTGCATGTCTCGATAAATGTATGGTAAATAACTGACACCTCGACACCGGCATGACTGCCAAAACCCAACGAGTTTTTGCGCTCTATTGTCATAGGGCGAAGCATGCGTTCCGCAAGTGAGTTGTCGATGTTGTAACGTCCATCTTTTAGGTATAAGAAAAGTTGATCCCAAAAACTTTTCAGATAATTGAGTGCCTTTTGCATTAGGTCTCCTCTCATACCGCCGGTATCTGCCAAGAGTATGTCTAGCCGTTGCCTTAGCTGCTGTACTATCTTGGCTGTCTTTGCGCCCTGTCTTTCTTGTCGTATCTGTTCAGGTGTAAGATGTCTTAGCCGGTATTCTTCTTCCAGCTCATAGAGTATTCCTATTAACTTAAGGAAGTATTCGGCTTCTTCGTCTTTTCCCTGTTCAAGGGCATACTTAAACTTGGCTCTTGCATGAGCCAGACAGCACAGATGATCTACATCTATCAGCTCGTTGTCCAGATACATATAGACATTGAATCCATCAGACTGGAGGGCGGCAATCTTGTTGTTTCCGAGGAAGTCACGAAGCACCTTGCGACCACGACTTCCGTCGTCATAAAAGTAGATCGCGATCTTGGCTTCTTCGTTGACCATACCCCAGATGTATTTCTTTCTATACTTTCCAGCTATTTTTACCCTAGACCATGTCTCGTCACAATGTACGACAGAGTCTTTCGCAAGCAGTTTTCCTTTCAGTACCGGAAGCACCTTTTTAAGGTACTCGGAGCCCTTTACAAACCAATTGTATACGGTGTTGCGGCTTACATTCATCTTGTTGTTAAGCAGGCGTACCATCTCGCGATATACTGGAGTATTCATGTGATACTTGTTAAACACAAGATTGGCCAGCAGTGAACATGATGCATGAGTGCCAGGAATGCGGTCGATAGTCTTTGGCTCTTCTGCCTTGGGGAAGTAGCCCTTGCGCATCACGCCATCTTTATCCTTGTAGATAATCATCTCGTAATCATGCTGTACGATATAAGACACCTGCTCGTATGTTGACTCAAACACGCTCTTGATAATCGTAGCTCCTTCAGGGAGGAGATTAACATCCGACTCGTGTACGATACGGTTATCAGCATACATCGTCTGGTACTTCAGGCCCTTACGATATTCATAACTCTTCTGGGGCTGTTCTGATGGTTCTGCATCTGCAGGCATATTATCATCTTGTGAGGCTGAGCTCATAGCAGCACCATTAGTGCCATCAAAATCATCCTTGTTTTTCGTCCTGTCCTGTACAGGTGCGACCTTCTTCTTTGTGCCTTTCAGGCTGGTAGAGCCAAAACGGACTTTGTTGCCGACTGATATCTGGGATAACAGATCTCGGACCTGCTTCTGAAGGCTTTTGTTCTCAGTGGTCAAATCAGCCACCTGTCTGGTCAGGTTGTCGACAGACGCCATAAGGTTAGACTGCGTCTTCAGCAAACTTGCCTGAGTCCTCACGTCCTGCTTATGGGTATCCCTCAGTTCCTTTACCATATCCTTCAGATCCTGGTTCTCCTGTGCCCGTTCATCCTCGCGCTTGACAAGGAAATGAATCATTGATATCAGTTGGTCTTTTTCCATAGAAGCGTATGGATCTTCCGCAGAGACTGGCTCCGTTTCCATCCCCTGCAGACGTTGCATCATCAGCACTCGCTTCAATAATTCGTCCTTCTCCATACGTCCTATTTATGGTACAAAGGTACGAAAAATTTTTGATATACGCAAGCTTTTTATTCATTTAATTTGCTGATTATCAATGTTTTACACAAAGTTTAACACTTTATTGACAGGAGCTTTTATTTAATCGTAAGTTGCTTGATTACAGGTGATTCGAGCACTGCCACCAGGTCTTTCCAATCGATGGAATAGACCGGTTTATCCTCTACAAACTTCAGTTTCATAAACGTATACCCGTTGGCAAAAGTCTTCTGATGCACATAGTAGGCGTTTTCCTCAAAATTCACCATCTTAACCGTTCTCTGATTCTTCGACATAAAGATATAAACGTCACCGTTGCTGGTGTTTAGGTGGTGCTTATGCCTAACGATTTCAAGCAGCCTATGGGCGCCACAGCGCATGTCATTGACATCGGGTACAAAATAGAACTTCTTCAGTCCGGAGATGGTCAGCATACCACCTCCAATCTCTCAATCAGATGCTTGAGTTCGGTGAAACTAATTCCAGTCTTCACAATCTTCATTCCGTCAGGGAACTTGATGCTGATGGAGATCTTCTTACTGATGTTTGCTACTTTGTCGGTCGGGTATTTGAAAGGGTGTCTGACAGGATCATGAACCTTACTCTCCTCACTCACCTTTTCAGCTTCCGCCTGAATCTCAGCCTCTTCGTCAGCTGGCATTCCTGTAACCGTAATTGGATACACCTTCTTATGCGTCTTCCTGTACCATTTGTCGAAAGTTGGGAAATCAACTCCGTGCTTTGTGCAGAACTCCTCTATCGAGATGTTCTTCGGGAGACCCTCAGCCTGGTACAAAAACCAAAGGCTCTCAAAATCTTTTGAACTGTATACCATTTGTCTCATTCTTAAAACGAGCCCAAAGGTATCAAATTCTCCATTCATACACAATACGTCAAAATTGACAGCTTACTGGCAAATTTGCAGTAGCATTATATTATATAATATATATATTATATATATAATGGAAATCTTTTTCTACAAGCGATGACAAAAATAGACCGGTGTCATCGGTGTCATCGGTGTCATCGTCAGCGAGAACATTCAGAATTCGGCGCGGATGGTGCGGGTGAGGATGGGTGCGAACTCGAGGGCAATCTGGTTGCAGATAGAACGCTCGGCGGCAAGCGCGGGATTGATGTATGACGTTTCTAGTGTAGGCCACATCGACCAGGAATCCTCTTGGCCCATCAGGTATTCGTAGTCGCCATGCTTGCGGACGGTGTCGCGGCCCTTGCCAGGAATCATCGAGCAGATGATGGCATCGAAGCGGTTAGGCGTCAGTTTGAAGAGGATGAGTTCGTCGGTCATCACGCGCATGACGTGTGCCCACGTCCAGTTTTCCTGTCTCGAAGCGATGACAGCGTCTATATGACGGATAATCTCTATCAGCTTTTCGGCCATTTCGGGCTGACGATAGCGGGGCATGAAGTCGCGCGGCATCTTCTGAGGGTCGATTTCCTGACCATCGCGCAACTTTTTGATCAGCTGCCTAGCTTCCTCGATACAGCCCTGCTCCTCGCCCCACTGCTGAATCAGTTCGACGTACGGGCGGCGCTGGGCCTGCGTAGCCTTCGACTGCGCTATGGCCAGAACATATTCCACGGGTATGGGCTCGATGCCTGTCAGACTAGTCTTCATGCTTGAATCCCTCAATTCCTTGGTCAGCGTTCAAACGGTTGGTCACATCCAGCAACTGCCCGTCGTCCGTCTGGAAGCGGATGTCGATGATGTCGTCATAGAAATAACTGGTATAGACACCCAACTGATAGCTCAGGTCGTGATAGACCTCGTCAGCCGTACCTTCCGACTGGAAATAGAATCCGTCCCAGCGATTGCTGCGGACACGATAGACGGCATCGGGCTCGTCTCCGAACCCCTTCATGCACCATACGTCCAGCGTGGCCTTAAAGTGCATCCGCAGTAATTCTTCGCCCGTTTCGGGGTCTTTCTCTGTGGGCATTGCAATCTTGCAGCCCAACAGTTTCATGCGCTCCAAAATGTATTGGGCACCAGCTGGCTCCAACTGCTGGAAGTCGTACTCAATCATCTTGGCCACCCAGTAGAGGTTCGTGCCTTCTGGAGGACAAATGACGCGGCAGTCGTGCAGCTCGGCATACTCGCAGAGCGTGCCTGCAGGAAATTCCTCACCTTCGTCGATGACGGGATACGAAGCAGCATCCATAATGCCGCCAGCAGACTCCTCGTCGTCGTTCCATACCATCAGTGTGGCGATGTGCCGCCCCACCTTGCCCCCAGCGTAAATCACGTTGTAAGGCGCATCCAGTTTTATCAGTTTCGAGTTCATAGGTGCAAAGGTAGTGTTTTATTTTCAATCCACCAAATTTCCCCAACTTTTTGCCGAAAGTCTTCCGATAATTTCCGATGTTTTTCCGACATTTTCCGACATGCCGCCCAACTCTTTTCCGACGCGTGGAAAGGGGGCGGAAGACCGCTCTATACCTTATTTTATTATTAACTTTGCAGTGATAATTTCATTGTTTAACTTCAAAAATTTTAAAAGCTTATGAAAACAGAAAATTTGAACTGCAAGATGATTGCAATGAACCGCAAGGTTCGCGGCCCGAAAGGCCAAGTGTTCGAGCACACGCTCGAGGAGTATGTTAACGTCACCAAGTCTGACAAGGTGGCAAGTTTGATTAACCAGATTCGCCAGACGGAGGACAAGGACGAGCGTCGTCGCCTGAAGGGCCAGTTGCCCTTCCGCTGTCCGCACTACTTCCGTTTCCGCGACGACCATCGTGCGCAGGATGCGATTCTGCCCGAGGAGTTCACGTTCCAGACGTGCGTCGACATCGACGATGCCCGTCAGGTGGAGACTGCGCTCTCACGCGCGTACCTTCTTAATAATCAAGAGGGTGGTGAATGGCAGGGCATGCTGCTGCACATGGAGTATTCGGCGTCGAAGAAGCTGCACATCGACATCCGCATCCCTGTGGGCAAGACCATCCGTGAGACGCAGTGGGCGTACACCGATGCGCTGGGTGTCGACTTCGACGATGACTGCTGCTCGCCCGAGCGCATGATCTACATCGTAGACAGCGCCTCGCAGCTCTTCACCAGCCCGGAGTGGCAGACACGCCTGTCGGATGAGGAGATTGCCCTGCGCCGCAAGGCCTATGCCGAGCGTGGACTCGACATTGACGGACGGGTAAAAAGGGAAAAGGGAATAGTGAAAAGTGAAAAATTTGCTACCGCCTTAGATGCTGAGCGCAAAAATGAGCCGACGTCGGAACAAGAGCTGAAATCTCAGCCGACATCGGAACAAGAAAGCAAAATGGCTGTCTTGTCCAACGAGGGGAAAAATTCCCGCGTTGACTACCCCACGGACTACAACGGCATCCCCTATCAGATGATTGTCGAGGAGCTGGCCGATCAGCTGGGTGGTGCACCTGAGCACGGCAACAGGAACGACTTCATCTTCCTGATGGCTTGTCATCTGCGCCATGTGTGCAACGACGACCCGCAGTGGATTCGCACCGTGCTGCCCGACTATGGAGAGGATCACGAGCGCGTGACGGAAACCATCCAGAATGCCTGCAAGCGCAAGCAGTCGTCGGCAAAGTCGCCGAAGATGAAGCTGACGCTCGACCTCTGCCGTCGCCGTCTGAACATGGAGCAGAGCAAGAGTCGTGAGGCGCTGATGAAGGAGCCACAGATGCCCCAGCGTCTGCCCGCACCCATCCGCATCGCCATCTCGAAGGTGCCCGACCACTGCCGTGCGGCTATGGCTCACGCCATCTTCCCCGCCTGGGCTACACGCATGGGAGGTGTGAAGCTGGAGTATGCCGACAATTCGGAGATGGAGGCTACGATGATGAACGTGCTGGTGGCGCCGATGTCAACAGGTAAGTCGTGCATCAAGAAACCGATTGACATCAGCCTGAAGGACATCATGGCCCGCGACATGCTCTGTCGTGAACAGGAACAGCAGTGGAAGGACGAGCAGAACAGCAAGTCGGCCAACAAGAAAGGTTCGGTTCGCCCCACGGACATCTGCATCCAGGTGAACGATTCGGACATGACCAATGCTGCCTTCACCCAGCGTCTGGCCGATGCTGAGCGAGCAGGTCACAAATGTCTTTACACGCGTATGGATGAGGTGGAGATGCTGTCGAAGATGGCCGGCGGTTCGTCGAAGGAACTGGTGAGCCGAATCATCTGCCGCAACTTCGACACCGACATGTATGGTCAGGAGCGCGTCGGAGCACAGTCCGTCACAGCCCGTGCACCCATGCGTTGGTGCTGGAATGCATCGACCACGCCTGCCTCGGCCATCCGTTTCTTCCGCAAGAACGTGAACGACGGCACCGTGTCGCGTCTGAACTTCTGCACTATCCCCGAGATTGACGACAATGGCGAGATTCCCGTCTACAAACGCTACGACGAGCGCTACGAGCAGCAGATGATGGCCTATCTCCAGCTGTTGGACGAGGCCGCTGGTCAGGGACTCATAGTCTGTCCGCAGGCGAAGAAGATGGCCAACGAACTCAACAAACTGGGTGTGGAGCGAGCAGCTCTGTTCGACGACGACGGCTATCGCATCCTGGCACGTCGTGGTGCGGTCATCGCCTTCCGCAAAGCCTGCATACTCTATCTCATGAACGGCAGGAAGTGGAGTAGGGAGATTGAGGACTTCTGCCGCTGGTCGTTCGACTACGACATGTGGGTGAAGATGAGCCTGTTCAGCGAAGCACTCAACGAAGACATGGAGGTGGAAAAGCGTGTTGCACACGGCGGCATGGCGAACAACCTTGACTTGTTGTCAGACGAGTTCACCCGCGAGGAATGCCGATCCATGCGCATCCAACAGGGTAAGAAAAATCCCAACCCCAAGGACCAACTGGCGCAGTGGACCAAGCGAGGATTCATCACCTACGACGACGTCACGAAGAAGTATCGGAAAACACAAAAGTATCTCTCAGGCCGTGCGGCTTGAGAGATACTCCTTTTATAACAGATGGACTCTTGTTAACACTGATGACACCGATGACGATGACACCGATGACAGTGGGGGTATTTATTTTCCCGCTATTCATCCAACAGCAGCACCGTTGCCGAGCGGGCGGCCTGGGCACCCATGACCAGCACCTGGGCAATGTCGGCTGTCTTCGACGGACCGCTGATGAACGTGCCGTAGCCGTACTGGTCGAACTGGTCGAGGCCACTCTTCGGGTCGCGAGTGCTGAGGCGGCGGTAGGCCTCGTGCATGTTGTTGACAATCTGCTTCTTGTCGAGCAGGATGATGAGGTTTTCGGAGATGAAGCACACGGCTTTCTCCTTCATCTGCTGGGGAATCCACACGCAGGCGTTCTCGGCCACACCAAACATGCCGCGAATGACGCCCACATCGGTGCCGTTCAGGTCGCGCGCACGGCCTACCTCGTCGGGATTGCGCGTGGCGATGGTGATTTCGGGCAGGTTCGATGCAATCTCCTTGGCATCAGGATACAGCTCGCGGATGAGTTCGTTGATGTCGCGGCCCTTCTCGACCTCGATGGCATTGCCGCCCACGCTCTTCGTCATGTTCATAAACTGCAACAGCGGGTCGGGGTAGGTGATGCCCTGGATGTCGCTCAGGTCGGGCATGTCGAACTGCTCGCGCACATTCGCGCGATATTTCTTCAGTATATCTTCTTTACTTGCCATAATTTTAATTTAAGGTAAAAGTGAATAGTGAAAAGTGAAAAATTTGCTTCCGCACTTCACGTTCACTTGGTTTCATTGTTTTGTTTCGTTGTTTTGATGGAGGAAATCAGGAGAGCAAGTAGTTCTTGGCAGTCAGTGCTTACACTCTCAAATTCCTTTTCATTCCTTTAGAACTGCATTTGATAAACTTCACCATCTTCACAATCCTTACGCCAAAGAGATAACTCTTTTTGGTAAGTGGTGAACTGTTATGTTGGAGGTAAGACATACGGCGGTAGCAAATTATTCACTATTCACTTTTCCCTTTTCCCTCATAATTTCGTGGAACGGTTTCTTGGGGAATTTCATCATGTCGTGACCTTCTGCCCACGGGTTCAGGCCGCAGTTCATGATGGGCGAGGGGATGAGGTTAGCCCAGTGGGCCAGTCCTGTTCCGAAGTTGTAGAGGCCTGGCGATCCGTAGAGCATCGACATACCCTTGCACATCATCTTCTTCTCAGGATTGGCGGTGCCGAACTCGTCGAGCTGTTGGCGCCACAGGTATATCTGGTCGCCCAGATTCACCTTGACGGGACAAACGGTCTGACAACTCAGACATAGCGTGCAGGCCGAGACGTTGCCCGAATGCTTCTGCGTGTCGCGCAGCATGCCGAGGTTGATGCCGATGGGACCAGGAATGAAGTAGCTGTACGAGTAGCCACCCGAGCGGCGGTATACGGGGCACGTATTCATGCACGAACCACAGCGGATGCACTTCAGCGACTCCCAGTGCTCGGGGTTGGCAATCCACTCGCTTCGGCCGTTGTCCACCAGGATGATGTGCATGTGATGGGCTGTCGGACGGGCCTTGCGGAAGTGGCTCGTATACGTCGTCGTGGGCTGACCGGTGCCTGCACGGCAGAGCATGCGCTGGAACACGGCCAGACATTCGTAGTTAGGAATGATTTTCTCCAATCCGATAGCGGCGATGTGCAGGCGGGGGCACGACGTCGACATGTCGGCATTGCCCTCGTTGGTGCATACCACGATGTCACCCGTCTCAGCGATACCGAAGTTGCCGCCCGTCATACCTGCATCGGCCGTCAGAAACTCGTTGCGCAGGCTTAATCGCGCACGGTAAGTAAGATACGTGGGGTCGTGGTTGCCCTTCTCCTTCGAGATACCCTTCTCCTCGAACAACTCGCCCACGTCGTCGTGATTCAGGTGGATGGCAGGCATCACGATGTGCGACGGCTTCTGGCCTTTCAGCTGGATGATGCGCTCGCCCAGGTCGGTCTCCACCACCTCAATGCCGCGAGCCTCCAGGTAGGGATTCATCTCGCACTCCTCGGTGAGCATCGATTTCGACTTCACCATCTTCTTCACGTTATGATTCTTCAGAATGCCGTAGACGATTTCGTTGAACTCCTCGGCATCCTTCGCCCAGTGCACCTCGACGCCGTTCTTCTCGGCATTCGTGGCAAACTGGTCGAGATATTCGTCCAGATGGGTGATGGTGTGGCGCTTGATGGCCGAGGCCTTCTCGCGCAGCTGTTCCCACTCTTCCAATCCGTGAGCCATGTTGTCGCGCTTGGTGCGCACTGCCCAGAACGTGGCGTCGTGCCAGTGGGCATATTGCTGGTTCTTCAAGAACTGCTTGGCTGCTTTGCTATGCTGTGTACTCATAACTTTTCACTTTTCACTTTTCCCTTTTTTCTTTGAAATATTACAGCCCCGCTGCTAATATTTCAACGACGTGCTTGAACTTGATATCGAGGCCATGCTTCTTGGCAACGCCTGCCATGTGCATCAGACACGAGCAGTCGGGGCCCGTGATGTATTCAGCACCAGTCTGCATGTGGCGCTCTACCTTGTCCTTACCCATCTGGGCGCAGACGGCGGTCTCCTCAATGGAGAACATGCCTCCGAAACCGCAGCACTCGTCGTGGCGCTTGGGCTCGACGACGTCGATGCCGTCAACCAACTGCAACAGGTCCTTGATCTTGTTGAACGGAGCCACATGCTCTTCGCTGGGACTCGACAGTCCCAACTCGCGCACACCGTGACAAGAATTGTGCAGCGACACCTTATGCGGGAACGTGCCCAGACGGCGGTCCACCTTCACCACGTCGTGCAGGAACTCGACAACGTCCATGCATTTCTTGGCCGTTTCGCAGACGTGCGTCTCGCCTGTGGCGGTTCCCCCGCCACCCAACAACCGCGGATAGTTGAACTTCACGAACGCCGTACAGCTGACACTGGGTGCCACCACATAGTCGAAGTCCTTGAACTTCTCCTCAAACTTCTCGGCCAGGGGAATGGCCTGCTTCTCGAAACCGGCGTTGGCCATCGGCTGACCGCAGCAGGTCTGTTTCTCAGGATACGTCACGTCGATGCCCAGATGCTTCAGCAACTTCCACGTCGCCACACCCACCTCAGGATACACGGCATCCACGTAACAGGGGATAAATAATCCGACTTTCATATTTTTTTACTTTTTTACCTTTTTACTTTTTTACCTTTAGATGACATGCAGTCCGAGGAACACCATCAGGCCGTTCATCAGAATCCAGAAGATGGCAAATGGCATTGTCTTACGCATGATGTCACCGTCCTGACCCTCCATGTCGCACGCGGCAGTAGCAATGGCAATCGACTGAGGCGACAGCAGTTTACCACCCTCAGAACCGGCACAGTTGGCAGCGGCGAGCCAGTTGGTCTCACTACCACTGACACCGAAGAACGTGCCCTGATTGACCAGTCCGAGGTCAGCGGCAGCAGTAGCCTGCAGCTTGCCGAACAGGATGTTGGCATTCGTTGCAGAACCTGTCACGAAGGTACCAATCGAACCAATCAGTGGAGCGAAGAACGGGAAGGCAGCGCCAGTCAACATGACGAGGCCCTTGGCAATGTCGTTCGTCATACCCGTATTGTTCATCAGCATGGCCATAGCCACGAGGCAGCAGATGGTCACAACGGTCTTCTGCAGGTTCAGCGTGGTCTTGGCCAATAGCTTCATCAGACGACCAAAGCTCATGCCCTGAATCAGTCCGCCGATGACGGCACCGAGGAAAATCATCAGACCGGCATTCGACAGCCAGCCGAACTTAAACGCATTGCCAGTAACGGGCAGGTCGAACTTGGTAACCAGCGTGCTGTTGAGCAGCTCGTTGATGGGCGGAACAATCTTGCTCGAAATCAGAATGAAGAAAATAATCAGACCATATACACTCCAGGCCTTCAGCGTCTTCACGGTACCGAACTTTTTCTTCTCAACCTTCACCTCGTCGGCAGGATTCTCGTCGCGGATGAACAGCTTGTTGTAAATCAACATGGCGATGATGGCTGCCACAGAGCCGAGAATAGCGGGCGTCTCAGGACCAATGAAGTGGGCGCAGCAGAACTGCACGATAATCGAGAACGTACCCACGAACAGCGCGATGGTGAGGTTCTTCAGAATCTTCGTGCGGTCGGTCATCATCAGGATAAGGAACGGCGTGATGAAGAACATCAGCGACAATTGTAATATAATGAATGTGGCCACCTCGCACAGCTCCTCAGGCGTTGCCACACCACTGGCAGCTACCTGGTTGGCGAGCGTCGTAGCAGGCAGACCAACGGCTCCGAAACCGACGGCAACGGTGTTGGCCACCAGACAGATGACGGCAGAGAACATCGGTTTGAAGCCCAGTCCGATGAGGATGGCAGCGGGAATAGCCACAGCGGTTCCGAAACCGGCCATACCTTCGAGCACACCGCCAAGACCCCACGTCAGCAACAGCACCAGCAGACCTTTGTCGGAGGTCATCTGGATGAATTGCGTCTTGATGGTCTCAATCTCTTTCGTTTCGCAAAGGATGTTGTAGCTGAAAATGGCGCAGATGATAATCAGAATGATGGGGAAGCACGCCTTGAGGAATCCCTCGATGACAGACCACAGGGTGATGCCAAAGATGGATGCGTCGCCATATTTCTCGGGCACAATGCCCATGGCTGGGGCTGCAAACAGCGCTAAAAGGATTGTAACGATGAGTGTGATGATAGCACTCTTGTAACCGGAAACTTTGAAGCCCATCATCAATACAATGAGTAACAGGATGGGAATGACAGATACTAATGCTGACATAGGTTTTTTGTTATTATGTTATTATTATATAAGTAGTTGCTGTTATAATTCTCGACAAATATACGGACTTTTTGCGAGATTTCCGCATTAATTTAGTGAAAAAAACAAAAACTGCAGAAAACAATTCACTATTTGGTAACTAATGTTCGGTTTTTTTTCGTATCTTTGTACCCATAATAATACACAATGATAACTTAAAACCCTTATTCCTATGTTGAACCAATTTCTTGCTGACTTGAAGCAACAGCTACCGTCAGAACGTATTTATACCGACGAACTGCGTACGTTGGGGTGGGGCACTGATGCCAGTTTCTATCGTATGATTCCGAAAGTGGTCATACGCAGTGATAACGAAAAGGAAATATCCGATATCGTGCGGCTGTGCCGTAAGTATCATCTGCCTTTCACATTCCGTGCTGGCGGTACGTCGCTTTCAGGACAGAGCTGCACGGACAGCGTACTCATCGTGGCAGGCAAGCATTGGGAGAAATACGAACTTGGCGCGAATCAGGATACGATTAAGTTGCAGCCAGGTATCGTTGGAGCCCGTGTCAATGAAATTCTGAAACCTTATGGACGTGTGTTCCCGCCAGATCCTGCCAGCATCGGTGCGGCGATGGTCGGCGGTATCGTCATCAACAATGCATCGGGTATGAACTGTGGCGTGCATGCCAACAGCGACCGTATGATGGTGTCAGCACGAATCATCCTGACCGACGGAACGGTACTCGATACAGGCGACCAGAAGAGTCGTGAGCAGTTCTCCCGCTCACACCCCGAGTTCATCGCCAAGATTGAAGCTCTGCGCGACAAGGTGCGTGCCGACGAGGAACTGGCCTCGCGCATACGTACCAAATATAGTATTAAGAACGTAACGGGCTTGAATCTGCGCCCGCTCATCGCCTACGACGACCCGTTCGACATCATCGCTCACTCGATGGTGGGTTCCGAGGGTACGCTGGCATTCCTGTCGGGGGTCACGATGAAGACGCTTATCGACTACAAATACAAGGCTTCGGCGATGGTCTACTTCCTGACCATGAAGGAGAGTTGCGAGGCCGTGGTGGCCATGAAGAAGATGAAGGCTGGCGAGGAGGATTTGGAATACAGTGCCGAGAACCTCGTCGTGAAGAGTGCTGAGATGCTCGACTACAAGTCACTGAGTTCGGTAGACGATCCGGTGTACCTGCAATATAAGAAGGATGTGGATGCCGGAAAGATTGAAGGTGTCCAGCCTGGCGACTATCATAACCTGACGGCTATCCTGACAGAGACGAAGGGCATTACGCACGAGCAGTTGCTGGAGAAAATCGCGAAAATCAAGGAGTGCCTGGGGCAGTTCCGGTTGTACATCCCTGCGGAGTTTACCGAGGATCCTGCTGTATATGGTAAGTACTGGGCCATTCGTTCGGGCATCTTCCCCAGTGTAGGTGGAACGCGTCCCATCGGAACATCGTGCCTGATTGAGGACGTCGCATTCCCCATCGAGAGCCTGCCAGAGGCAACGGTGAAATTGCAGAAGCTGATTGCCGATCACGGCTATGACGATGCCTGTATTTATGGTCATGCCTTCGAGGGTAACTATCACTTCATCTTGAACCAGAGCTTTGCTGACGAGCATGAGGTGGCGCGCTATGCAGAGATGATGCGCGAGGTGGCCAAACTGGTGGTAGAAGGTTACGATGGTTCGCTGAAGGCAGAGCATGGTACGGGCCGTAACATGGCGCCGTTCGTGAAGTACGAATGGGGCGATAAGGCCTACGAGGCGATGAAGGAGCTGAAGGCCATCTTTGATCCTGACGGACTCTTGAACCAAGGTGTCATCTTCAACGACGATCCGGATTGCTTCATCAAGTGTTTGAAACCACTGCCCGTGCTCGACTACGATTTCGACAAGGTGCCCGACGGTGGACATTATCTGATGGACCCGTCGCTGTCGACAGCCAAAGAGACCATCGAACAGGTAAAGCGTGCCAACAAGTGTATCGAGTGTGGATTCTGCGAGGTGAATTGTATGTCGTGCGGACTGACGTTGTCATCCCGTATGCGTATCGCCGTGCAGCGCGAAATCCGCCACCTAACTGCCACAGGTTCCAATCCTGAACGATTGGCCACGTTGAAGAAACAATATAAGTATTATGGTGACCAGACCTGCGCTACGGATGGCTTGTGCTCAACCTCTTGCCCGATGAAAATCAATACGGGTGAGCTGACGCATATCATCCGCCAGATGGACATGAACGAAAATCCAATGGGTTATAAGGTAGGCGAATTCGCTGCCAACCACATGGCGGGCATCAAGAGTGGCTTGCGAGTGGTGCTCGATGTGGCTCATGTCGCTCACATCACCCTCGGTCCGACACTGATGACCAGTGTTTGCCGAGGTATGAACAAGATGGGCTTGCCGCTGTGGACAACGGCCATGCCCAAGAAAAAACGCCAGCCTAAGAAGTCTGACCTCACACAGTTCATCATCGAGAAGTCTATACCTCACCATGAGGAGGAACACTCTCCATTAAAAGTTGTCTACTTCCCAAGCTGTATCAATCAGACCATGGGACAGTCGAAGCATGGCGGAAAGATTCACCATCTGGTCGATGAGGTTATCCAACTGATGGCAAAAGCCGGTTACGAGGTCATTTTCCCAGAAGGTATGGATCGCATGTGCTGCGGACAGATTTGGGAGTCGAAGGGTATGCTCGACATTGCCGACCGCAAGAGTGCTGAACTGGAAGCAGCTCTTTGGAAGGCTTCCGAAGAGGGACGCTATCCTGTGCTGTGCGCCCAGAGTCCTTGTTTGCACCGAATGAAGAAGGTAATGCACAAGATGAAACTCTATGAACCTGCCGAATTCATTATGAAATACTTGGTTCCTCGCTTGGATTTCCATCCTATTGACCGTCCTATTGCCTTGCACATCACATGTTCTACGCGTCAGATGGGAGTGGCCGACGATCTCATCAATCTCGCCAAGATGTGTTCGAACAATGTCTTCCTGCCAGAGGGTGTGGGCTGTTGTGGATTTGCCGGCGACCGAGGATTCACGTTCCCTGAATTAAACAAATATGGCTTGCGCAAACTGCGTCCGCAGATTGAAGCAAACCATATTGAGGTGGGGTACAGCAATAGCCGTACTTGTGAGATTGGACTGGAAACCAATACGGGAATTCCGTATATGAGTATCGTCTATCTGGTCAACGAATGTACAACGGCGAAGAAGGAACTTTAGAAGACAGGTAGAACTGCCAACTGATAGTAAAGGGTACGGGCCATGCGCTCGTGCCCTTTGTCGTTGGGGTGCAGACGGTCGGTCTCTGGGTCGGCAAAGTACTGAGCGTGTTCGTCCATCATGGGATATAGTCCGCTGACGGCATTCATGTCAATGACGGGAACGGCCCAGATGTTGCCCGCATCCTTCACAGCCTGAATGTATTCTTCTATGTAGATGCCGCATTGGTTCGTGTAGTCTTCCGTACATTGCCAGTTCGTTTCGCTGCGGTAGAACTGGGCACGGTGGATGGGCGTCAGCAGCACAATCTGTTTCGTTGGGTACATCCGCTTAACTTTGTCAAGTGCGATATTGATGCGTCCGCGGTATGTGTTTTTATCCATACTCATGTAGCGGCGCTTGCGGGCGGTCATCTTCTTTGGCTGGCCGTGTCCATACATCACCTGCTCGTCCTTCACCTCATACCATTCACCAATGGGCACGCCGTTGTTGTAGTCGTTCGTGCCGATGAAAATGAGAATGGCATCAATGGAGTCCCCATGCTCCGTCTGTAGCTTATCGGCTTGACGAGGAATATCATCCCATTGACGGCCGCTGACGGCATAAACGTATGGCGATATACCCAACCAATCTTGTAAGTAGTTCCAGTATTTCTTCTTTGATCCACTGTTGCGTGGGTCGGTAATCGAGTCGCCAAAATAGGCAACGCGCTTCTGCATCCAAGGATGTGCAAAAACGGATTGAGCATTAGCGGCTCCGCTGAGCAGAGCCGCTAATGTCAATAATATCAAAGTTTTCTTCATTCAATTAATATTCCATCACTGCAGGCAACTCCTTGGCCTGGTCAATCATCTTCTGAACTTCAGCAACTGCGGGAACGCGATTGGTCAGATTCTTGACGGCATTGACCTCTTCCAATTTCTTCTGGAGATTCTCGGCAACACGGTGCTTCAACTCCTTAACGGTGTCAACACCACTGGCTTCAAGCAGCTCTGCAAACTGAGGACCTACACCGTTGATGCGATAGAGGTCACAGTGGTTAGCCCACTTCAGAATCAGCTTGCCACTGATACCGGTTTCTGCTTCCAGAGCCTTGCGGCCTGCTGGTTTTGCACATTTTTCCAATAGTTCTGCATCGGTCTTGATACCTGCTGCAATCAGTTTCTCGGCGTATACTTCACCTACGCCCTCAATGTCAATTACTTTGTAAGTCATATCCTTTATGGTTTTAGTTAGTTGTCGCAGTGGAGTGCACTTTGCACGCTGCTTGTGTGCAAATATACGAATAAAAGTTGTTTATTTTGCAATGTTTTTGTTTTTTTTAATACAAAAGATGGTTTGATAGTCGATTTTTGTCGTATCTTTGCACCGTTAATCATCAAAAAGAAAGGAAAAAGCAATGAATTATAACGAATTAGATTTTCGTGGGTTGAGTGCCGATCAGCAACTGACAATGTCGGAGGCATTCCCTGTCCTTATGAGAAAAGTGTATGGTTGGATGACATTGGCTCTCGTTATCACTGGGCTGACAGCCTATGGCGTCGCAACAAGTCCAGGCATCTTGCAGACTATCTATGGTAACTCATGGATTATGTGGGGGCTCATTATTGCTGAACTGGCTTTGGTGTTTGGCGTTAGTGCAGCTATTAATCGCATTTCTCTGACAACGGCCACATTGATGTTCATCCTCTATTCTGTCATCAATGGCGCCTTGCTATCTTCGATATTCTTGATTTATACGGCATCTTCGATTGCTACCGTGTTCTTTATCACGGCAGGAACATTTGGGGTCATGGCGCTTATTGGTTATACTACGAAGACAGACCTGTCGTCGATGGGAAAGATATTGTTTATGGCGCTTATAGGGTTGATTATTGCTACGATAGTCAATTTATTCATTAAGAGTTCTGGCTTTACACTCATTTTGAGTTATGTCGGTGTGCTCATTTTTGTGGGACTTACCGCGTGGGACTCTCAGAAAATCAAGCAAATGCTTCTGCAGGCTCCTGATGCAAGCGAGGCGTCTCAAAAAATAGCGCTTCTCGGTGCCCTGACACTCTATCTTGACTTTATTAATCTCTTTATTTATTTGCTTCGAATTTTTGGAAAGAGGGAGTAAAACGTCTCTTTCTATATAATATAATAAGGTGTAAAGTTTTCGTATTGTCAAAGAATGCGAAAACTTTTCATTTTTTTGAAAAATAATTCGTGAAATGTTTGGTGGGATGAAAAAATAGTCGTACCTTTGCATCCGCTTTCGCGCTAAAAATAGCGGAAGGCATCAAGAAAGAGTTCTTTGAAAGACTTACATAGACAGAGAAAGAAGTAGTACAAGAAGCGAGTACTTTTGTCAGTTGACAATTGATAGTTGACAGTTGACAGTTGGTACTTGGGTAGAAAACGAACCGTTTCAATTCTTGATAAGGTCGCGCAAGCAACCTTATAAAAAGATAAGGTCGCGCAAGCAACCTTATAAATGATACTACCGGATATGAGCGTTCTGAGACAGAGACAAGAACGATGGATTATTTATACAAGGTTCCTAGGAGCGAGTGAAATACCAAGCTTGCTTGAGTATTTCCGAGTGACGACGGAAGCTGTAAAATTTTCTATCGGAGATATAAAATTTTACAATGTAGAGTTTGATCCTGGCTCAGGATGAACGCTAGCTACAGGCTTAACACATGCAAGTCGAGGGGCAGCATAATCGAAGCTTGCTTT
>JAEEGJ010005902.1_pt1 | contig 37645 bp, 36 predicted proteins | sample 8958761 | NCBI WGS metagenome assembly JAEEGJ01 (sample SAMN16246546, study PRJNA631951) | gut metagenome | biome: gut microbiome; feature: rumen; material: RS-attached | host: Bos | place: Iran: Karaj | collected 2018-10
TATTACCATCACTTTAGGCAAGGCTGCCCATCGGGTCCCAAGGTTTCAGCACGATCGGATCCTGCGCGAAAGCTTCACGCTGCGCATCAGAGAAATACTTCCTGTTAAGCAGGATCTGGAAAGCGAATTCGCCGAACCACTTATCATCCATAACATAGAAGCCCTTCTCTCCGACATCTTCGCCCCAGCTGTTCTCAACCTTCCATCTTAAAGGCTTACCGGTATCATCGAGATCAACACCCGTAATTACCATAGCATGAGTCATCATGCTGTCACCGTAATCGAGACGCTCTTCTTTTGTCATGCCGAACTCAGTGTTAAACAACTCAGCGACATTAAGAATATCTGATGTAAGATATCCTCCCTTGCGGTCTGAAAACTGACCGACGTCGCTTCCGAACCAGACAGCCTTGCCGTCCTTAAGCTGCTTGATAGTAAGATCACGAAGATCATCCATAGGAAGATTGAGATACTTAACAGGATATGCGCCGTCCACAACGTTGCCAAGATACTGGACAGTATAAGTCTTACCATACGGCTTATCCTTGGTCGGAGCATTAATAACAGTTACATACTCATCAAGTTCCCAACCGACATATTCTCTAAAAAAATCCTGCGGTGTGATATCAGCAACACGGATGAACTTCTTATCCTTGTCTCGAGTCTCCCATGTAAATCTTACAGGCGGCTTGCCGAGGGATATAACCAGCATGCGGTAAATCGTCTGCATCATGTCCTTCTTGTCTTCTCTTAACTCTTCAACAGATGCTCCGCCTGCATGCTTCTCGCGGAATACCGAAACGAACTCGCGAAGCTTCGTCGTCAGATAGGTATCGAGTTCTCTTGTGTTGCTCGAAGCCTTCGTCTCAGGCATTACTTCCTTGGGAACGACTCCATACTTCGCAGCAAGACTTCTGAACATATCCCACTGACCGCCGTCGCCCATAGGATCGGCAAGGAGGAATGCAACCTCACGGCTGTCGAGCGGTGCATCAATCAGTTCAAGCATATTCTCAAGGAAGTGATTCGCCTTCTCGAGTTTGTCGTAGAACAGCGGATAATTCTGACTTAACTCCATGTTCTCGAGATTAAGCTTCTTCATAATCTCAAGTCTCATGACGTTATAGGATGCGAACATCCAGCATCTTCCTGACTGCTTCTGATCACATACCTTGCCCGCTTCAACCTCGACGGAGAAACCGAACTGGTTACGAGCCTTTGCTTCCGGACTTTTCGCCGAAGCATTGATACCGTTGGATGTGACCGCATTCATCGCGAGGATATTGGCGCGGTCCTTGTCGAATGCCTCCTCGAATTCCTTCAGATCTGCAAATACAATATCTTTATTCATTTTGAATAACTCCTTTTCATCAAGTTAGCGCCCACTAACCTTCAGGATTATATCACAGCCGTTACTCCCTGTTCTTCAGAACCTCTGCGGGATCCATCTTCCTGATGCGCGCCACGAGGACTGTGTTGATAAGAAGATACAGCACAATGATGACCGCGAAGATCGCCACATAGAGTGCGGGCGAGTATGTAGGCTTAATACCGACTGAGACATTGGCGATAAGATACCTCGGATAGATGTAATCCATAACCGCTTTATCGATCGGGATCGCGAGCAGCGCACCTACCGCGACGATATACAGATTGCCGTCAAGGTACATCTGCCTTACCTCGCGGTTTCTGAATCCGAATATCTTCACAAGAGAGATGTTAAACGACGATCTGTCGAGCATCATCTTCATCATGAGATACAGAACTACTACGAACATAACTGCCGATGCGACTGACATGATGATAATCATTGACATCATCTGATCGACGTAGATTCCGCCTGCCTTAACGAGGTCGCTTCGGGACAAAGTGGAATACAGTCTTCCGCTCTCGATATCAAGCGCGTGATCAGAGAATACTACGTTATAGTAATCATCGTCTTCGCCGAACATATCACGGCAATCATCGATATCCATAAAGACCATATTAGACACCGAGTAATTAACTATACTTGCGATACGGAAAGCATAGAGTCTCTCGCCGTTCTTGTCGCTCAAGTTAAACTCATCACCGACTTCAAGGTTGTACTTTACCGCGAACGAAGAACTTACCGCGACATTAGTGCTGTCGAGTGTGACATCCCCGATATCGAAGAACGGATTATCTTCCGTAATGCCAACCACAGCCACATCATAGGTATAACCATAGATGGACTTCTTCAGGTCTTCAATAACTGCCTCGTATCCGCCCTCGGGCACTTCCTCGTCCGGGTACTTATATGTGTACATATACTCGTACTTAGTCTCATCCGCATAATTCGACTTAACCTTCAGACAGTACACGCAAGTATTAAGCGCGATGAATGCGATCAGCAGCGTCAGGAACAAGCCGAGTACTACAGTAAGAGTGCTTCTTCCTTCTCTTACCATCTGGCGCACTCTGAACATGTCGATAAAGCGCAGTCCGCGGATATTGAACTTCTTGCCCTGCGCCGCCTTCTTCTCGCTTCGAAGGAGCGACAGCGGTGTTGCCTTGAGACGCTTTCTTATTACGAGCACGTTGATTATGAACGCAGTCACGGGCGGGATCAGCAAGCCGTAGGCGATGATAAAGGGTGACACCTTGATCTCCATCACCGGCATCGAAAAGTAATTCAGCGTATCCTGCAGCTGCGACAGTATACCCCAGGGTGTGTAGAATGCCACTAAGGAACCGACTATACCAGCCAGGAAGCACACGAGAACCGGCACCGCGACATAACTTAATGTAAGCGTTCTTCTCTTAACACCCATTGAGTAAAGCGCACCGATAACGGGGCTTTCCTTGTCGATCGTGTGCACAATAAAGACCGAGATTACATATGCGAACAGCATGATCAGAAGCACGCCGAAGATGATACTTGCGGATAGATTGATCTGAACATCATCAGCCGCGGCATCAACACGGGGATTCTCGGAAGCTGTAAGAAATGAGATAAGGTTATCCGTATCGACATTGAAGATATCGTCGATCATGTCATTAGCATCGTCTGAGAATTCATTAATGCCATCGTAGAGCTCATTGACCCCGTCGTAGAGTTCAGAAGTGCCGTCAGACAACTCTGAAGCACCGTCTCTTAACTCGACGGATCCGTCATATAGCTCATTGACTCCGTCTTCCAGTTCGCTGGCAGCATCAGATAATTCCTGCGTGCCGTCATACAGAGCCTCGGCGCCTGCCTCCAGAGCATCACCGCCGGCGCTTATCGCACCGAAGCCTGCACCCAGAGCCTGCTGGTCAACAGGGATACCCGCAAGCGCCGCACCCTGAGCAAGTTCCTGCGCACTTCCGGCAGCCTGATCGACTGCATCGGTATATTCCTGCACACCTGTATATAATTCGGAAGCGCCGTCACTAAGATCATCTATACCGTCAGCGAACTCGGGAACATTATCATGAAGTTCCGTTATACCGTCGTGAAGTTCATTAACACCGTCATATAGTTCAGCCGCACCGTCATTCAGATCCGATGCGCCGTCACGAAGTTCGGAAGCACCGTCGACCAGCTCATCGATGCCCTCGATCAACTCGTCTCTCTGATCAGTCATTCTCTCCCAGTATTCTGTAAAATACTCATCCTGGATGTCCTGCGGATCGATCTCATATTCTTCGAGCAATTCTCTTAATTCATCATCTGTCATCGCATCATTCAGAAGATACGCATAGCAGTACTCTTCGGTAGATAAGTAGTTACCTGCATCAAGCATCTGTCCATACTTTTCTTCCGTTACGAACAGCACACCGAATGATGCACTGTCGACTACCGCATCAGAGAAGTTTCTTAATACCGTATTGTAGTCCGGAGTAGCACCGATACCGCTTACTGTCAGGCTCTCACCACCGACTGTGATCACATCTCCCACATTGATGTTGTTAACTTCTGCAAATCTTCTCTCGAGCAGCGCCTCATTATCATTGCCCGGAAGACTGCCGTCTATGATAGACATCTGATTAAGATTGTCTCTGACCTTATAAACTCTTAAGACCTTATCTGCATTCATCTCGCAGTCGATATAGAACATCGGATCGATAGTAACACCCGTGCTCTCAATCTGATCTATCTCGGCATCAGTCAAAGGAATGAATACCGTAAACTCACCGTCTTCACGCTTACATTCTTCATCCTTTATCTTCGTAAAATCAATAACCGTGAGTGCCGACCCCATAAGACTTAAGACAATGAACATCGAGAACCCGATAAGCAAAGAAAGCGCCAGATATCTCGACGCGCCTGCCTTAAGGTCACGCACCGCTCTTCTTAAGAAAACCTTCCCCATATCAAAGATCCTCCAAGTCCTTCGCAGGCACTTTCACTTCGTTGAAGTAATCCTTATGGACAAGACCGTCCTTAAGATAGATAACGTGGTCGACCATATTCTTGATCGAGTTATTGTGCGTAACGATCAGCATCGTCGTTCCGTACTGCTTATTGATCCTCTCGAGAAGCATCAGGATGTCTCTTGAAGTATTCGAATCAAGCGCGCCAGTAGGCTCATCGCACAACAGAACCTTAGGGTTCTTTATAAGTGCCCTTGCGATAGCACATCTTTGCTGCTGACCACCGGACAACTGTGACGGGAACTTATCCTTATGCTCAGAAAGTCCTAAGACATCCAGAAGTTCATCCATATCAAGCGGCGTCTTCGTAAGGTATTCGCATACCTGAATATTCTCTCTTACCGTAAGATTCGGAACGAGATTATAGAACTGGAAGATAAATCCGAGATTGTTTCTTCTGTAGTCAGAAAGCTTCTCGCCCTTCAAGCCCTCGATACTCGTACCAGCGACAGTTACATTGCCTGAATCAATCGTATCGAGTCCGCCGATGCAGTTAAGAAGTGTCGACTTACCGGAACCTGACGTTCCCTGAATAACGCACATCTCGCCGTTGTTGATCCCGATATCCACGCCCTTAAGGACCTGCACATACGAGCCGCCCTCTCCATAACTTTTCTTCAATCCTTTTGTCTCAATATACATAACCGACCTCCGTCTTTTTATTAACTTGCTTCATACTCCACGCCCAACATAACACTGTTATGTTGGGGGCAAAAAAATATAATCCTTCACATCTCCATAACCGCGAACCATCCTCCGCGCATATGCTTAACGATATAAGGAAGCTCAGCAAGAGCTTCGTTGATATCCTTGGAATGCGTAAGAAGATAGATGAACGATTCGACCTGCATGTGCGTAAGATAATGCAGCGTATAGTCGTCGACCTTCTTGCAGCCTCTCGCCTCAGCAATCTTGTCCGTTGTAATCCTGTAACTGCCCTCGAGCCTCTCGATAAATGAATCCTTCGCGAACTCGAGCGACGAGCCGGAAGACTTGGTAAGCAGCAGAACGCATTCGTCTTTGTACTTGAACATAATCTCGACAATCTTCTTAGAGACTTCCGTATCAGGACCTTCGCTCGACTCTTCGTCATAGCCTTCGCTGTACTCCTGCTCCTCGAACTCAAGGTGAGCTCCGAGAGCCTCACGTATCGCGAGCAGCGGCGCCTTTACAACCTCAGCGAAAAGCTCATCTTTGTCCTTAAAGAAGAAATACAGCGCGCCGGTAGTGACACCCGCATCCTTGCAGATGGCTCTCAAAGAAGCGTTCATGTAACCCTTGCCAATGAACTCTTTCCTTGCCGCTTTAAGAAGCTTATTACGTGTCTCTCCGTCTGTAGCCGTCATAAAGAACCTTTTCGAGCAAAATTACATAACAGTGTTATGTTCCCGAAAAATATACTTTATGCGGCAACGGTTGTCAAGGATTTTTCTTCCAGTAGAAGTAAGCCGTAAGGTACATGAGTCCCTCACCCAAGCTCTCGCACGCACCCCACGCATTGCCGATCAGCGTGTCCCTGAAGATGATCTTCCAGATAACGCCAAGTGTAATGGCACCGATGGGGCCCATCAGAACGAACCATCTGGACAGACCGCTCTTGCCGCTAAGAAGCATTATCACGAGCACAAGCGCCTGAACGAAGATCGCGATGATAATAAGAAGATCGACAGGCGTTACCCAAGGTATGATCGCCTGGCAGGCCTGATCTGCAAGCTCCGGGGCGATGCCGACTGACAGCATCGCTTTATATGTGAAGGGCATCAGACAGCCGAGGTTAAAGTGAGCAAGTGTCGTACCTCCGACGCCCGCAGCGCCAATGAGCAAGATCTTAGGAAGAACATTGCCGCAGACTTTCTTCGTCATGCCGTACAGACTCTGGAATCCGAACAGCATCAGCGCCATTCCGATGAAGCCGCACAGTGCGGAGCCCGTAAACCTCCACACAGGCATATCCGCGAACACGGGATCCACATCAAGATCCAGATTTCTTCCTGGGAACATATAAAGCAGGAAGTCGCCGATCATGAAGATGACGCCTCCTATCAATCCCAGTATCGCATTTCTTTTCTGACTTACTTTATCCATTCGATTATCTCCCTGTCCTTCATGTTGAAGTCTTCATGCTTCATTAAGCCAAACTCTCATCTCATCCCACACAGGCATGAATGATCTTCCGTGTTCTGCACGATACGCCTCGAACTTCGAGTCGAGATACTTCATCTCGGCCACGGCATTCTTGCAGTGATCCGCTACCATGAGGTCGCCTAAGACCGTGCGTGACATCAGGCGGTACAGAAGGTACATAGAGAAGGTTTTCGAGCCGCCGTCATAGTATGCTTCCTCGCCCTCAGGCATGACGGGTATCCCCTGCAGCCTTAAGTAATCGAAACACTCTTTTGTCGCGCTCATGATCTTTTTGATGTCTGACCTTGTAGCGCGCTTCAGGTCGCAGCCGACATGGTAGCAAAGGTAGCAGTAAGGCATGACCTCGGCAACGTGATACATGTAGTATGCATACATACTGCTGACGGGAGTTACCTTGTATCCCTTGGTATTTAAAGCAGCCTTTATCAACAGAACCTCCTCCTGTGACGCAGGCTCGTAAAGACCGCCAACTGTAAGATCCGTTGCAGGCAGTCTTCCTACTACTGCAACGCCGTTCTCGCGATGTCCTGCAGACCCCTGGAAAGCGTACACATGACGTCGGTCCTTGAGCATCTCTTCGCACTTGTCTGTCTCCATATTGTTGCCGACAAGAACGAGCAGATCCGCATCGACAGCCGACAGCACAGGCAGCAGAGCCACCTGCTGCTGTCCCTGCATCACGGAGAAAACTATATCGTAATGAGTGCCGTCATATTCTTTCAGTATGTGCGGACGATCGACCGTCGTTTTCTTCTGAAGATGATGTCTTATCACGAGACCGTTCTTGTTCAACTCATCATATGTGGAGCGCGCGATTACAGTAACGTCATTTCCCGCTTCGCACAGGTAGTGAATCATGAGCGAGCCTATCGCACCGACACCGTAAACCAATACTTTCATATTATCCCTTTCCATTCGAAACCCCGCATCGGAAGGAGAATGATGCGGGGTAGGCAATTGTGTATTGTGGAGGTACTTAAACTTAATTCTTTACGTGAAATGCCTTCATACCCGGATATACAGCTGCATCGCCCAACTGCTCTTCGATACGGAGGAGCTGGTTGTACTTCGCAACTCTCTCGGAACGGCTCGGAGCACCTGTCTTGATCTGACATGTATTAAGTGCAACTGCGAGATCAGCGATTGTTGTGTCAGCCGTCTCACCGGAACGATGTGAGGAGATTGCTGTGTAACCGGCGTTGTGAGCCATCTTGATAGCTTCAAGCGTCTCAGATACAGAACCAATCTGGTTAAGCTTGATGAGGATGGAGTTGCCTGCACCGAGCTCGATACCCTTGGAAAGTCTCTCTGTGTTTGTAACGAACAGGTCATCGCCTACGAGCTGGACCTTGCCACCGATCTTGGCTGTCATCTTCTGCCATCCTTCCCAGTCTTCCTCATCGAGACCGTCCTCGATTGAGATGATAGGGTACTTATCTACAAGGGACTCCCAGTGAGCGATAAGCTCATCGGATGTGAATTCCTTACCTGACTTAGGCTGCTTGTAGAAGCCCTTGCCCTTCTCGGACTTCCACTCGGAAGACGCTGCATCCATAGCGATCATGAAGTCCTTGCCGGGTTCGTAGCCTGCTGCCTTGATAGCTTCGAGGATTTTCTCGATAGCCTCTTCATCACTCTTAAGTGAGTTAGGAGCGAAGCCTCCCTCGTCACCTACAGCAGTAACATCGCCCATATCCTTGAGAAGCTTCTTCAAGCTGTGGAATACTTCTGCACACCATCTCAATGCTTCCTTGAATGAAGGAGCACCTACAGGCATGATCATGAACTCCTGTGTATCAACAGCGCTGTCTGCGTGTGCACCTCCGTTCAAGATATTCATCATAGGAACAGGAAGTCTGTTCGCATTGGAGCCACCTAAGAATCTGTAAAGCGGAATGTCGAGAGCCTTAGCTGCTGCTCTTGCTGTAGCGATGGATACTGCGAGGATAGCATTGGCACCGAGGTTGGACTTGTCCTTTGTGCCGTCAGCTTCGATCATAGCCTTATCTACTGCATATGTATCGAAAGCATCAAGACCGATGATGGCATCAGCGATAACTGTATTGATGTTCTCTACAGCCTTGGTTACGCCCTTGCCGAGATATCTGGACTTGTCGCCGTCACGAAGTTCGAGAGCCTCGAACTCACCTGTGGAAGCACCGGAAGGCGCTGTGCCTGTAGCGACTGTACCGTCAATGAGTGTTACCTCAGCTTCAACTGTAGGATTGCCTCTTGAATCCAGTATTTCTCTGCCTATTACATTCTCGATGATTAATTCTGTCATATGATAATTCCTTCTTTCTTCATTCATCCGCCGGGGAGCAGGCTTTCCGTTTCGTGTCCCCGGCGGTGAATAAGATCTATTCTACGGTTAGCATATGCTAACCGCTAATGTTATATCACAGCTGTAAATGTATTTCAATCAATGATCTCCCACATTACACCCATGTTCTTGAAGCCTCCGTCCGGCATGCAGCCGGGGCAGGTCTTGGGCCCGTCCCCGGAGGAACATCCCGAACAGCTTCCGCACATTGAGAACTCTATCCTGCGGATCACGCCAGATCTTTCAAGAAACTCAATGTCTCTTTGGACCTGAGCCTCGCTCATATTAAGTTCCGCAGCTATCATCGCCATGGAACGTGACTTGCCGTCTTTAAGGAGTGTCAGCAATTCCTGCATATTACGTTACCAGATCAAAAGACCGATATGGTATGCGATGCCGGCAAGAACGAGAGCCGTAGCCGTGTAGTAGCCTGCAATGATCGCCGTCCATTTCGCTGAGTGTGTCTCCTGATATGTAGCAGCAAGAGCAACGATACAGGGCATGTTGAAAGTAATAGCGAAGATGAAAGCCAAAGCTTCCGGCTTGGAGATATTTGCAACAAGAAGATCATTAAGATTAGCTGCAACTTCGGCACCCTTCATAGAGCTGACGGTGATCGTACCTACGCCTGAGTAGATCGTACTCAGAACACCGAGTGCACCTTCCTTACCGAGTGAAGATGCGATGAAGGCAGTAAATGTCTGCCACTTCATACCAAACAGCATTGTAACGGGCTCTATAGCCTGACCGACCTTGAACAGTATCGAAGTCGTAGCGTCACCGGATGCCGTATATGACAGAAGCCAGAATACAAGTGCTACGATCAACACTACTCTGAACGATCTCAAGAAAGTTTCCTTTGTTCTGCCAAATACATATCTTAAGAGGGACCCCCACTTCGGCTTGTGATATGGAGGAAGCTCCATGATCATTCCGTATCTGTCGGAAGGCTTAACAAGTGATCTTCCGAAGATCTTGGCAGTGAGCCACATATGTAAGATCATAACGACCAGTATCACTGCGATTATTACAGCCGCACCAGGGCCAAAGAAGAGAGTGGAGAGCATCGGAACAACAGCCCAGGCCGCACCGCAGGGAATAGCCCACGCGAGCGCGATAGTAAGTACTTTCTGTCCCCAGTTATCGATTACTCTTGTACCAGCAGCGCCGCCCATCGTGCAGCCGAAGCTTATGAGGAAAGGCATAACCGACTTGCCCTGAAGGCCGAGCTTAGCCATAGTGTTGTCGAAGACATAAGATATCCTTGCCATAACACCGATCTCCTCAAGCAATCCGAAGACAAGCGTGACACCGAATACGAAGCCCAGCATCTGAACAACGAAGCTAAAGCAGGTAATGAGCACGTCGCACAGAATTGCTGCAATAAATCCGGGACAGCCTATACTGAGAAGATAATCATTCAAAGGAGCGGGGATCATACCAATAGCAGAGCCAATTCCCATAAACGGCAGTGCAGGTATAAATGAGGCGATGAGGCCGAGAAGGATCGTAACTACAACAACTGCTTTACCCCAGAATTTATGAGTTATCATCCTGTCGAACTTGCCCATTCCGACCTTCTTGCTCTTTCCCTCAACAGAGCCTTCCACTACTTCATCGATCCAGGCGAACTTGCACTCTCCTGTCTTGACTACACCCTTGTCGATATTCTTAATTGCCTGCTCAAACTGAGTTTTTCCGGAAGCATCAAGCTTAGCCTTAACCTGCGCTATAACAGGTGCATCCCCCTCCACTGACTTAACAGCAAGCCACATAGAAGACCTGTGTTCATCATTAACATCAGCAATGATCTCTTTTACAGCGGTATATTCAGGGAGCTGTTCGAGCCTGGTCTGAAGAGCCTCCTTGTTAAGAAGAGTCTTCCCGTCCAGAGCTTCAGTAAGTGCATCATAGAACGGGCTGTAGTCCTTCTTATCAGTTGCAGAGAAAAGCACTACAGGTATTCCGAGTCTTTGTCTTATGGCATCGACTTTAATAATCTTGCCCTGCTCCTTCGCAACGTCGCTCATGTTAAGAACCAGGAAGCATGGTACTTCGATTCCTGCAAAATCAGCGAGCATATAGAGGCTTCTCTCAAGCTGTGAGCTATCCGCGAGAATACATACGACATCCGCCTTGCCGGAAGCGATGTAATCTCTTGTTATCATCTCTTCATCAGAGTTAGCGGAAAGAGAATATGTACCCGGAAGATCCGCAACAACATAATGCTTGCCGTTATATTCGAATTTTCCTTCCTTCTGCTCTACAGTCTTCCCCGGCCAGTTACCTACATGCTGCTTCAAGCCTGTAAGCGCGTTGAAGAGTGTTGATTTACCGGAGTTAGGCTGACTTAATAAAGCTATTACAGTCTCATTCTTATCAGTCATATTAAGATCCCTCCTGAACTTCGATGTTGTTACATTCCTTCTCGTTAAGAGCGATCATTGTGTCTCTTGTGTAGACGATGACAGGTCTGTTCTTGTCGTTCTTCACGATGCTTATAGTGCATCCCGGAGTGATCCCGATCGAGGTGATCCTGCTCATGTAACGGGCATCACCGTTGATCGCAGTAACGACGCCGGTCTGCCCCTGCTTCATTTGTGCCAGCTTCTTCATTAAAGCCTCCTCATATTGATTAATGTGTATCCTGCTTCGGTAACTATCGATCTGCACTGATCTTCCGATAATTCCCGCTTGCTTCTTAACTCAACACGCTTCTGACTTATATCGGCGCGTGCCCATAATCCGTCGTTCCTGTTAAAAGCATTCTCGATGCGTCTTGCGCAGTTAGCGCAGTGCATGCCATCGATGCTTAATTCATAAACCTGTGAATAGTGAGCCTTGTTAGTGTCGGCTACCTTTACCTTCTTAGGTGCAGCATCGTGCTCACCGCAGCACGCTGAACCGTGTCTGATTCTTCTTACGGTGCCCCACACAGCGCTTCCTATTACAATCGCCAAAATTATGTAGATAACTATATTTCCCATGTTCCCTCCTATGGTTAGCTTTCGCTAACCCCATGGCGCACTAATGAACCTTTTTTCGCGACTCAGCTTTTCCTGTAAAAGTGGAAATCGCAGCAGTCGCCGCCTGTTCCGAGTGTCTTAGTGCGGATAAAACCCAAGTGCTTCAATCCGCCGTATGTGATGTCATCCACCTCGCAGAAACATACGCACAGCTCAGGACAGCCGAACTCTACACACGCGTTATGCCACAGGCAGTTTGTGATGTTGATGTCGTAGTAGTCCTTACCCTCTTGCTGAGTGCTGACCTGAAGATCTGTTGTTCGCATGATCTTAAGGAACGACTTGCTGTAGATCCTGTAAAAGCCAGGGATCTTATCCAGGACAGCGGTGCTCTGATGCTTCTGCCTTCCGATGACCTCGATCATGTATTTACGAACAAGATCATACGCACGCGGAGCATACTCAGCATCACTTTGAAAAGCCTTATATAGTGCGACTCTCGGGAGGATCGTTCCCGTAAGAGTCTTCATCTGATTAGGCGTCTTCCCTTTAAGTGAGGAAATGCACTCATTAAGAATCTTCTCCTGAGCGGAGAATATCCGCCCAGAAGAAGACATGCCTAACTCAGATATGAGCCATTTTTTAATTTGCTTTTGCTGATCCATTCTTCTTGTAGTGACAGGAACCGGACATGGCGCAGTGGCTGCAGTTACATCCGCAGGATGACTTCCCCTGACGTTTGTCTTTAACCAAACCGCGAATGATAGCAGCGACAACGATAACGAGAACAAGAGAGATACAAATGTTACCTAAGTTGTCTGTAAGCCACTGCGCCATGTTGCCGTACCCCGTTTATTTATCAGGAGACCTTAGTAAGCTTGTCTGCTTCCTTGTACTTCTTGATAAACAGCATGTAGATAATGAATGCGAGAGCCGCTACAGCGAAGATAAGGCCAACGACATTGACGTCACCTGTGAACAAACCGCCGAACTGATTGATCATAAGAGAGATCACATAAGCGAATCCGCACTGATAAGCAATCGCGAACCATGTCCACTTAGCGTTATTCATCTCACGCTTGATAGCACCGATAGCTGCGAAGCAAGGTGCGCACAGGAGATTGAATACGAGGAATGACATGCCTGTTACGCCGTTGAATTCCTGAGCAAGTGTCTGCCAAGCTGTAAGCTCTCCGCCGCCGTAGAGGATACCCATAGTACCTACGATATTCTCCTTAGCAACAAGACCTGTGATGGATGCGACAGTTGCCTGCCAGTTACCCCAGCCAAGAGGGATGAAGATCCAAGCGATAGCGTTACCGATAGTAGCGAGCAAGGACATATCAAGTTCTTCTTCAGAAAGCATACGGAAACCATCGTCCGTGAAACCGAAGAAGCTTGTGAACCATACAACGATTGTTGAAAGAAGGATGATTGTTCCTGCCTTCTTGATGAAGGACCATCCGCGCTCCCACATTGATCTCAGTACATTACCGAGAGTGGGCATATGATAAGCAGGAAGCTCCATTACGAAAGGAGCAGGCTGACCGGAGAACATCTTTGTCTTCTTAAGCATGATACCGGAGATGATGATCGCAGCCATACCGATGAAGTAAGCGGAAGCAGAGATCCATGCGTTGCCGCCGAAGATAGCACCAACAACCATTCCGATGAAAGGAAGCTTAGCGCCGCAGGGAATGAATGTTGTTGTCATGATAGTCATTCTTCTGTCGCGCTCATTTTCTATGGTACGGCTAGCCATGATACCCGGAACGCCGCAACCTACGCCTACGAGCATAGGGATGAATGACTTACCGGAAAGACCGAACTTTCTGAAGATACGGTCAAGTACGAATGCGATACGTGCCATATAACCGCATGCCTCGAGGAATGCGAGCATAAGGAAGAGTACGAGCATCTGAGGAACGAAGCCAAGAACCGCACCTACGCCGGCTACGATACCGTCAAGGATAAGACCCTTGAGCCAGTCGGAAGCGTTAGCCTTATCAAGACCGCTCTCAACGAGTGCAGGGATACTGGGGATCCATGTGCCGTAATCAGCAGGATCCGGCTCATCGCCGATCTCATCAAGGAAAGCTGCAGCATCTTCGTACTCAGCAATCGTTGCTGTCTCTTCTGTAATCTCGAGTGTCTCTTCGTCTTCTACTTCATATGTGAACTCAGCTACAGGAGCCTCGCCGTTCTCTTCTACATATGCATCGTAACCGTCAACGATTGCAGATGCACCTGCATACTCGTCAGCGATATCAGCATAACCGCCATCCATGCCAAAGAGGTGGAAACCGTCGCCGAAGATGCAGTCGTTTGTAAAGTCTGTTGCAGCGGCACCTACACCTACCATCGCTATCCAGTAAACAAGCCACATAATCAACCCGAAGATAGGAAGACCGAGCCAGCGGTTGGTTACGATCTTATCGATCTTATCGGATGTTGTAAGTCCGCCAGCATTTTTCTTCTTGTAGCAGGACTTGATAACTTCTGCGATGTAAATATAACGCTCGTTTGTGATGATGCTCTCTGCATCGTCATCGAGCTCCTTCTCAGCTGCAGCGATGTCATGCTCGATGTGCTGCATTGTGGAAGGATCGATATTAAGCTGCTCGAGAACCTTATCGTCTCTCTCGAAGATCTTGATCGCATACCATCTCTGTCTTTCCTCAGGAAGACCGTGAACTGCAGCTTCCTCGATATGAGCGATCGCATGCTCAACAGGACCTGAGAATGTATGCATCGGAACGGTCTTACCGTTCTTTGCAGCTTCGATGGCAGCCTCTGCAGCTGAGATAACATTGTCGCCCTTCAAAGCGGAGATGTTTACTACCTTGCAGCCGAGCTGTCTTGAGAGTTCTTCAGTATTGATCTTGTCGCCGTTCTTCTCGACGATATCCATCATGTTAACTGCTACAACAACAGGGATACCAAGTTCAGTAAGCTGTGTCGTGAGATAAAGGTTTCTCTCGAGGTTCGTACCGTCGATGATGTTAAGGATCGCATCGGGGCGCTCGTTGATGAGGTAGTTTCTTGCAACTACTTCCTCGAGAGTGTAAGGGGAAAGTGAATAGATACCAGGAAGGTCTGTGATAGTTACATCATCGTGCTTCTTAAGCTTTCCTTCCTTCTTCTCTACCGTTACACCGGGCCAGTTACCTACGAACTGGTTGGAACCGGTCAACGCATTGAACAGAGTTGTCTTACCGCTGTTCGGGTTACCTGCTAAGGCTATTACTGTACTCATTACTCCAATTCCTCTCCTTCTTTACTCGACTTCGATCATCTCGGCATCAGCCTTACGAAGCGAAAGCTCATAGTTTCTTACTGTTACTTCAACGGGGTCTCCCAGGGGAGCAACCTTACGCACATATACCGATGTGCCCTTGGTGATGCCCATGTCCATGATGCGGCGCTTAACTGCACCTTCACCGTGAAGCTTGACGACCTTAACGGTCTGACCGATCTTTACGTCCTTTAGTGTTTTCATTTATGTCCCTCCTGTTTTTCAGATCATGATCTTTCTGGCAAGCTCTTCGCTTACTGCTACACGGCTCTCCTTGACCTTGACGATCAGGTTGCCGTTCAACATGTTAACGATGCTGATCTCTCCTCCAACATTGAATCCCATGTCTTCGAGATGCTTCTTAACATCAGGGCTTCCGCCGATCTTCTTAATGATCTGAGGCTGACCTATATCTGCAAGATTAAGCGGCATCATTGTATCTCCTGTCCGTTAGCGCTCGCTAACTTGTATTTATATTTATAGTTAGACATAGCTAACCGCACACATTGTAGTTACCGGCCGCTAACTTGTCAATAGTTATTTTCATATAGCGCTTCAGCCGCAGTTATGATATGCTAACCCTTATAATAATTATTAATAAGGGGAGAAAACTTATGCAGGAATCCGGAGAGATGTATCTTGAGACTATTTATGTCCTTTCCCAGGAGAATCCCAACGTCCGCGCCATCGATGTAGGCAATCACATGGGGTTCAGTAAACCCTCCGTAAGCCGCGCGCTCGGCATCCTTAAGGAAGAAGACCTTGTCAAAGTCGAGGAAGACGGTTCTCTCAAGCTCACACGTAAAGGTTCCGCCAAGGCTAAGAAGATCTACGAGCGTCACGTAGTCCTTACGGAAATGCTTATCAGCATCGGCGTAGACGAGAAAACAGCTTCCGAAGATGCATGCCGCATCGAGCACTACATAAGCGATAAGACCTTCAATGCGATCAAGGCGCATCAGGCACAGCATAAGAAGTAATCATGAAGCTTAATTCGTTACAGCCCGGTCAGTCCGCCAGAATCACAACAGTTGGTGGCGAGGGCGCTTTAAGACAGCATTTTCTCGATATGGGTATGATCCCGGGAGCGGAGGTCACGGTGATCAAGCTCGCTCCATTGGGCGACCCCATGGAACTTCGCATACACGGATACGAGTTGACATTAAGACTCGCCGAAGCCGAGCAAATCGAGATAGAACAGATAGAAACCTGCACAGAGCCCGAGAAGAAACATGTAAACAAGAAGACCCTTTCTGACCGTAAGACTTCGGAGCACCCCGGTCTCGGAGAGGAAGGCCGCTTCCACCTTAAAGGTGACGGCGATCCACTTCCCGACGGAACACTTCTGACATTCGCACTGGTAGGCAACCAGAACTGCGGTAAGACTACGCTCTTTAATCAGCTCACAGGATCCAACCAGCATGTCGGTAACTTCCCCGGAGTTACGGTCGACCGCAAGGACGGTCAGATCAGAGGGCAGGAAAACACACTTATCACAGACCTTCCGGGCATCTACTCGATGTCCCCCTTCTCTAGCGAAGAGATGGTATCGAGAAACTTCGTGCTTAACGAGAAACCCAAGGCAATAATCAACATCGTAGACGCGACTAACATCGAGCGTAACCTGTATCTTACGATGCAGCTCCTCGAGATGAACGTCCCGATGGTAGTTGCACTTAACATGATGGACGAGCTTCGCGGCAACGGCGGTACTGTCGACGTTAACTCAATGGAGGCTATGCTCGGAGTACCTGTAGTACCTATCTCCGCTGCCAAGAACGAAGGTGTAGACGAGCTTGTACGTCACGCGATCCACATCGCGAAATACCAGGAGCGCCCTGTAAGATACGACTACTGCGACCCGGAAGATCACGGAGGCGCTGTACACAGAGCTTTCCACGCGGTCAGCCACCTCATCGAGGACCACGGAAAGCGTGAAGGCATCCCCTTCAGATTCGCGGCAGCAAAGCTTCTCGAAGGTGATATGTCTTTCGTAGACATTCTTAAACTCGACAAGAATGAGCAGGAGATGCTCGAACACATAATCATTCAGATGGAGAACGAGCGCGGACTCGATCACAGCGCAGCGATGGCAGAGATGAGATTCGACTTCATTCAGAAGCTGTGTGAAGAGTGCGTCATAAAGCCTCACGAGAGCCGCGAACACATTAGAAGCCGTAAGATCGATAGCATACTTACAGGTAAATTCACAGCCATCCCGATGTTCATACTCATCATGGGCCTCGTGTTCTATCTTACGTTCTTCCTTATAGGACCTTTCTTCCAGGATCTTATAGCGGACGGCATCGAAGCCTTAAGCAACCTTGTAGAAAAAGGCATGGTGGCCGCGAACGTAACCGAAGCGATCCAGAGCCTCGTGCTCGACGGAATCTTCGAGGGTGTCGGCACTGTCGTCAGCTTCCTTCCTATCGTCATACTGCTGTTCTTCTTCCTTTCGCTGCTTGAAGACAGCGGCTACATCGCACGTGTAGCTTTCGTTATGGATAAACTCCTGAGAAAGATCGGTCTTTCCGGAAGAAGTATCGTGCCGATGCTCATCGGCTTCGGCTGCACGGTACCTGCCGTTATGTCCTCAAGAACGCTCCCTTCCGAGCGCGACCGTAAGATGACGATCCTTCTTACACCCTTCATGTCGTGCACAGCGAAGCTTCCGATATACGGCTTCTTCGTAAACGTCTTCTTCCCCGGCTACAGCTGGCTGATCGTCACATTGATCTACATCCTCGGCATCATCACGGGAATAGTCGCGGCTACAGGCTTCAAGCACACTATCTTCAAGGGCGAAGCCGTTCCGTTTGTCATGGAACTTCCGAACTACCGTCTGCCGGGCGTGCGCAACGTCGCGCAGCTCATGTGGGATAAGAGCAAGGACTTCATCCAGCGTGCATTCTCCGTCATCCTCATCGCGACGATTGTAGTCTGGTTCCTTTCGCACTTCGACTTCGGTCTTAACCTGACGCAGGACACACAGAACAGCATGCTCGCAAGCATCGCAGGCATCCTCGAACCCGTTATGGCACCGATAGGTCTCGGCGACTGGCGCATCATCACGTCTCTCATCTCGGGCTTCATGGCAAAAGAAAGCGTAGTCGCAGTCATGACATCCATGTTCGGCGACAGCGTCACATCGCTTGGCACACTTACCGCGATCTCCATGCTTGTGTTCTCGTTGATCTACACACCCTGCGTTGCAGCCGTCGCTGCCATCCGCCGCGAAATGGGCCGCAAGTGGGCACTCTCCGTCGTCGTATTCCAGTGCACTCTCGCATGGGTAATGGCGTTTATAGCAAGACTGATAGGCATTCTGTGCGGACTGGGGTGATTCTCTTATGAATATCTGGGATTTCATTATCATCGCGATAATCGCAGGCGGCGTGGTGTTTGCAGTATTAAGCATCATCTACAACAGGAAGAAGGGTTGCCACGGCTCCTGTTCTTCCTGCCCTTACGGCGATTCGTGTACAAAAAAGGATCAGTAGATTTTCTTTAACTCATCCACGCCGTAAGTGTGCTTAAAAAGCTCAAGATCGGCAGGCGACTTGATGAGCATTACATCGCGGAATTTATTTGTCTCGAGATTAAGAAATCCCGCGGTCTGTTCACCTGTGCAGATACTGCTTTTAAGCGCGGGAACTTCATGCTCTTTATCATAAGAAGGAACGCTATTTTTCTTCTTTCCAAACATCACAGAAACTCCCTTCTTAAAGTGCACGTAAGGTCCTCGTCATCGAGGACTTCGAAGTCAGGCATCGGGCCGTCAACAGACAGTCCGCGGCGGTTAAGCCATACCGCATGCCAGCCCGCATCAAGAGCACCCTTTATATCGTGCTTATACGAGTCTCCGATCATCCACATATCAGAAGCCTGCAGACCAAGACGCTCCTCCACCAAACGGAAAATCTTCACATCAGGCTTGCTCACGCCGACATCACCTGCAACGATTACACTCTCACGCGGTATCCATGAGCACAACCCGAGCATATCAACCTTATTCCACTGATGCGCCGATTCACCTGCAGTCAGGACTCCGAGTATCACATCACCCTTCCCGCGAAGCGAAGACAGAAGAGCCTTCATCTCATCCGTAAGACTCATATGACTTTGAAGCTCAAGATATGCATCCGCGCAGAGCACTCCGTCACCCGAATTAAAAGGCAATCCCATCTCACGGAATGTCTCCTCGAATCTCCACCCGTTACACTCGCGGGTAGTGATTAGTCCCGCCTCAAGTTCAGCGGTATTAAGATCACTCTTGGCATAGAAGATTCGCACAAATTCACGCGGCTCATCCACGCTCACACCAAGCACAGTTTCTGCCGCCTTAACGAACAGATCCTGCCTGCTGTACAAAGTATCATCGATGTCGAATATGAGACCTGTCATTCGAGAACCATCGATACCGCAAGGATCAAGCTTGGAATGATAATGATAAGCGTATTACGCACCATGACGCGCTTCTTCCTCTTCCACTGCTTCTCTGTAAGCTCCTGCACACGCGGAACCTTAAGGATAAACAGGATCACGGAAGCTGCCATGAAGATAAAGTATGCGTTTACGAGGAACAGATAAGCCGCGCCTCCGAGCATGGTCCAGTTAAGATTCGCTATCGCATAACCGCACACGCACAAAGGCGGCATCAGGGCAGTCGCGATCGCGACACCCGGCACGATATTGTTCGCTTTATCTTTACGAGTCTGACCGATAATGCCGGCAACACCTCCAAACATCGCGACAATAACATCGTAGAAGGTTGGATTCGTCCTCGCTATTATCTCGGGCGTCGCTTCCTTAACAGGCGACAGCGCGAAATACAAAGTAGCAACAAGCACACTCGCCACCACCTGAAAAACAAAGCCGATAGAGTGATTCTCCGTAAGCACGAGGTCGCCCGACACTGAGCCGTAAGCCATCGCAAGAAGGCTGCCCATCAGTGGCGATATAAGCATCGCTCCGATAACGACCGCCGTGGAGTTCATATTAAGACCGACAGATGCTATGCCGATAGCGCAGATCATGACGATCATATTGGCACCGGTAACGCGTCCGCCTGACAGCAATCTGTCCCGGATCTGCTCGTGACTTGCTGCATCGTCATGAAGTGAGAATATCGTCTTTATCGATATCTTGGGCTTTTGTTCTTCCACCTGTTCCCCCGCTAACATCAACCGTTTTTTATATTATAATGTAACTGTTCACTTTAGTGGAATAAGGAGAAAGACTATGTCTGAGAACACATCTTCCAGAGCTAAGGACAAGTTCGATCTGTGGGAACGTAAGCTTCTCGATCTCACGACACGTAATGCACTTCTTAATGTGAAGATGAAAGGCAGCACGGTACCGTTGCTGGTAACATCCTCCTGCACCGTCGAAGACGATATCTCAGACGATAAAGAATACTCGATAATCTCTAGAACAGAAGCCGGCGAAGAGGCTATCCCCGCCAGGGAATATGAACTCGAAGATCTGGTTGATACAGAAAGCTTCAAAGAGATTCTGATCGAGGGCAATGAGAACAAGAAACTCTACTCCGCCCTTCCCACCAAAGATCTCGAAGACAGACTTAAGAAACTCTACAGAGAGTCGCGCAGCGCGCTCGATGAGGACGGCGCAGGTACGCTCTTCCTCGCATGCGGTTTCCTCAAGTGGACAGACGATAAGAAGGAATCAACTTGTTATGCACCTATCGTTCTCGTTCCCGTTGAGCTTGTAAGAAAATTTGGCGTCGGCCGCTACGTTATGCGTAAGATCGACGACGATGCTATAGTCAACACCACGCTCCTCGAGAAGCTCAAGCAAGACTTCGACATCCCCGTTCCGGAGCTCGAGAAAGAGATTCCTCCCGACGAACGCGGAATCGATGTTCAGGGTGTATTTGATACTTTGAAGGGCGCTCTCGCAAGTAAGCCCGACTGGCAGATAATCGACGCATGCGTACTTGGCATGTTCAAGTTCTCGCAGTTTGTTATGTGGCACGACCTTCATAACTACCGCGACGAGATCGCATCCAACAAGATCGTAAACAGCCTTATCGAAGGCCGCCTCACATGGGAATATGAGGACATGGAGAAAGACGGAAAAGGCTTTAACGATGAGTCCTGCGTCTACCTTCCCATTTCCGCGGACGCGTCTCAGCTTTATGCCATAAAGCGTGCAAGTGACGGCGCAAGCTTTGTTCTCCACGGGCCTCCGGGTACAGGTAAGTCGCAGACCATCACCTCCATTATCGCCAACGCTGTCGCGAACGGACAGAAGGTGCTTTTCGCTGCGGAGAAGAAGGCTGCGCTCGATGTAGTTTACACGCGCTTAAGTAAGATCGGGCTCGCTCCGTTCTGCCTCGAGCTGCACTCCAACAAAGTGCGAAAAGGTTACGTTCTCGAACAGCTTAAGGACGCATATGAGGTACGCCATACCACGGTCACTGACCCTGACTATCAGAAGAAACAGGACGACATCTGCGCAAGACGAGAAGAGCTCAGTTCATACACGGATGAGCTTACTGCAGTAAGGCCGTGCGGCTACACTCTTTACGAGATGCTGAACATCTACGCAGAGAACGAGGGCACGCCGAATGTAATTCTCGAGAACGGCTTCGAAGAGGGTCTTACAGAGGAGCGCATCAACGCATCGGAAACGGCTCTCGCAGAATTCATTGCCGCAGGAAACGGACTTGCAGGAAAGCTGCCTTATATCAAGGCGACAGAATACAGCCAAGATACCAAGATAAAGCTCGGCGCAGAACTTTCATCCTTTAAGGCTGCGACGGACAAATACGAACAGGCTTTTAATGCCGTGAAGGCTTCTTTCCCTTCACTTGAGGCGGGTGCAGATCTCGCAGCTGCGGACCGCGCTGCAACTAAGATCGACCGTTTCCTCGGCGCTCGAACCGAGATCCTGAAGACATGGTCCATGGAGTTCCTGGCACAGGATGCTTCTTCACTGAAGGCTTCATATGAAGCTGCTTCTAACAAGTGGGGACCTCTTAAGTCCGGCGCTTTAAAGAAAGTCTACGCTGCCGTTAAAGCATACGATAAGTCCGGCAACGCAGAACCTGAACTTGGCAAACACATAGATACACTTCTTGCTTATAAGAATGAGTTCGCTGCAATGGGATTCGACACAGCTGCAGGAGTTCCTGCCGTATTGGGAGAATTCAAACAGGCACGTCAAGAATTTGATACCGCAAGAGGTGCAGTAATCAGCAGATTAGGAATCAAGATCCTTGAGCCTGGAACAACTTCAGCAGACTTTAATTCTGTAAGAAGCATCATCGATGACATCACCGTGAATGAGAGCTCGATAAGACCGAAGATCCTTCTTAACGGCGCATCCGCGAAGTGCGACAGTTTAATGCTTCATGCACTGATCGAAGCATTCGGTAAGGGAGACGTTAACGAAGAGACTATTATCCCCGCCTTCATGAAAGCCTGGAGCAAACTTCTTATATGCAAGACGATCGATGAGTCCGATGTATTAAAGACATTCAGCGGCAGCATCTTCGACGACAAGATCAAGAAGCTTAAGGCGCTCTCTGACGAATTCGAGACGATCACAAGAGAAGATATCCGCCTTAAGCTTGTGCAGCGCTCTATGATGCCGGATATGGAGACAGCGAATAAGGACTCTGCTCTCGGCAAGCTGCAGCGCGCCATCAAGAGTCATGGCCGCGGTGTATCCATAAGAAGCCTCATGAGAGAGATTTCCAACGTTATGCTCGAGCTCACGCCCTGTGTGCTCATGAGTCCGATGTCTGCAGCGCAGTTCATAGAGCCCTCGGAAGAGCCGATGTTTGATCTGGTTATCTTCGATGAGGCGAGCCAGCTTCCGACATGTAAGGCTGTAGGTGTCCTTGCAAGGGGAAAGAATGCTGTTGTTGTAGGCGACCCTAATCAGATGCCGCCTACGTCTTTCTTCAAGGAGCAGGTATTCGATGACGAGAATTACGAGGTGGAAGACCTCGAGAGCATACTCGATGACTGCCTTGCAGTAGGCATGCCCGAGAGCAGACTCCTGTGGCACTACAGAAGCCGTCACGAGAGTCTCATCACGTTCTCGAACCGTGCCTTCTACGACAGCAAACTCTACACGTTCCCGTCTGTTGATGACATCAAATCACGCGTTACTCTTGTTCCGTGTCATGGTACATTCGACAGCGGCAAAACGCGTACAAATGAGGTCGAGGCTCGTGCGGTAGTAGAAGAACTTGTCGCACGCTCAAAAGACCCCGTTAACTCGAAGCTTACACACGGTATAGTAACGTTTAATATCCAGCAGCAGAACTTGATCGAGGACATGATCGACGAGGTATGCAAGACTGACGCAGACTTCGAGAAATGGGCGTTCGGAAGCGAGGAGCCGATATTTATTAAGAACCTCGAGAACGTCCAGGGTGACGAGCGCGATGTGATTCTCTTCTCCGTAAGCTACGGACCCGATCCTGAGGGTAAGGTGTCGATGAATTTCGGTCCGCTTAACAGAGACGGCGGATGGAGAAGATTAAACGTTGCAGTCACGAGATCAAGATGCGAGATGAAGGTCTTCTCTTCCCTCGAGCCTGAGCAGATCAAGGTCTCCGAAGCAACACCAGAAGGCGTAAAGGCATTCAAGAGATTCCTAATGTATGCTGAGGGCAACGAATTGTGGTGCGAAGACTTAAAGGCTGACGCTTCTTCCGAGAGTGCTCATAAGGCTTCTACAGGTATTATCGAAAGCATACGCAAGAGTCTTGCAGATGCAGGCTACGAGACAGAGAAGTCCATCGGTAAGTCAGGCTTCAAGGTTGATATCGGAGTAAGGAAGAAGGACTCCGAAAGCTATTGTCTCGGTATTCTTATCGACGGCTCCGCCACGGGCAGCCACACGACGGCAACCGCGCGTGAGATTGCACAGCCTTCGATACTTAAGGGCTTAGGCTGGAAGGTAATGAAGATCTGGTCCATCGACTGGTGGGAAGACAGCAAGTCTGTCATGAAGTCGATACTCGATAAGATCAACGAGGTCGAGGCGCCGAAGGAAGCGGCACCGGCCCCCGAAGCGGAAGCGCCCGCTGAAGAAGCCCCCGAAGTTCCCGAGCAGCTCGCCGAGGACGCAAAAAAAAACGAATAATTCCGCAGGATAATCCTGCCGTTCCTTACAAGAAAGCATCTGTCACGCTGCCCGTACTTACTGCAGCACAGTTTGCTGACGCACAGAATATCGACATGCTTAAAGCGGCGACAAAGACTATAGTCGATGCTGAGGCGCCGATATGCGTTGATCTTCTCACGGACAGACTGTGCGAGGCCTGCGGAATCACTCGTAAGACAGAGAAGATAAAAGAGCGCGTGGATTATCTTATTAAGCTTCTGAAGTTCTCCGTCACCATGCAGAACATCACGCTCAACAAGGCGCCGGAATGCGATAAGAACTTCGTATGGAAAGATCCTTCTGCACCTTGGAGGATCCCCGAAGAATGGCGCTTCAGCGAAGACAGAGCAGCTGATCAGGTGCCTGTCGAAGAGGCTGCCTGCGCTGCCATCTGGCTTGCACGTTCACAGTTCGGAATGCCGCGCGACGCACTGATCCGCGAGACAGGAAAAGCTCTCGGCTTCAAGACAAGCACACCCAAAGTAAAGGACCTGTGCGACAGCGCGATAGCATATGCACTCGAACTCGGTGAGCTTACTGAAGGCGACCTGATGATCAAGTGATCAGAAGTACAGAATAACGTATGAATATACGTGCGAGTGGCGGTCATCCCACAGACGCATCTCGACGACCTGACCGGAGTGAGGATTCTCATCAAGGAAAACTTCGATCTCCTGCGTGCCGTCTTCAGTGATGCTGATGGTCTCTGTATCAACGACCAGCTCATCATCTATCCACCAGTCAACGATAAGGGTTGTTCCTTCATCAAAATCGCGGTCGAAGAAATTCATTATCCACACACCGCCGTCGCCGATGTAATAACCTGCAGTATCGAGCACACCGGGCTCTTTGCTGTAAAACATCCATACGCCGTTCTCGTCAGGATTCGAGTGACCGTAAATAATGCTTCCGTCATCACACCAGTCAGGCACACTCTCATTAGTGCCTGCAGCCTGATTCGGATGACCGGATGAACTTACTGTATCGCTCGTAGTAAAGCCATAGTTCTCTGCAGTAAGTCCTGCCATCCAGCCGGCATATTCATATTCATCGATCTCGCCTGCTTCAAGAAGATTATCCAAAGCCTGCTCGACCGTTTCTCTTGTCTCGTCCCATGTCATGCTGTGATCAGCCTCATAGATCGTCCTGGAAGGCTCGTTTATAAGCTCTGTAGAGATCGTGAATGTCTCTTCCGGATTCTCCGCATACGGATCGATATAAGCCATGAGCGTGTAGTCTTCAGGGCTGCAGTGCGGGATTGTTTCCGCCAGTGAGTTATAGATATACGAAGACTGTTCATCCCACAAAAGGTCGCTTATGAGCGATGTGCTCCAGTCGCCTCTTCTAATAAAGTTCATGAAGTAATTAACACGGAATTCTTCCGTATAGAGCACATCCGAGAGCTCATCACACGACGGAGCCTGACCGGTAATCGTATAGTGGTAAGGATCATCCTCTGTTATCTCGGGATCGTGATCCATAACATACGCCATATATGCACTGATGAAATTCTCGAGAGCCTCCTCTGTAAGCTCACCTTCACCGCGCACCGTGACGGGATCATACGCTCTGTAAGTATCCTCATTCGTCTCATCCATGAACTGCTCGCAGTCACCGTTTACCATCGCATCAATATACGCATCAAAGTATGCTCTTGCATCCTCCTGCGAGATGTACACAGGGAACGAAAGCACACAAGCTCTGTCACGGAAAAAATTAACGATCTTCTCAGCACTGTCATTATCGAGATACCACTGCTCAGATTCCTCTTCATAAGAGAACTCGAGACTGAATGTCTTCTCGGATCTTTCATCACACTCATCCATCGCCGAGATCCATTCATCGTGCGTCAGATATTCAGTCGGCAGATCAGCGATCATGCTATCGAGATCAAGGAAAGAAAACGTCGTACTCATAACAGCCGTATTATCCTCGCGGTCGAACTCCACTTCACCGAATTCCGCGATCTCGATAAAAGAAAGCGAATGCATGATGATGTCGTAATCATCACCCCAGAGTTCACGGTCGAGCTCCGTGTCTGCCATAATGTCAAACCCGTCAGTCAACGAGGCAGCCAGCTGTGCATCGTCAGTCTTAAGCGCTGTGACAAAACCTTCCGTCGCCTCTGTTATCTTCTCGGCATCTTCCTTATCGGTGTTCTTCACACCACATCCGACGGCACCGAGCATCGACACAGCAAGCACCGCAGCCAAAGCCTTCTTACAACTCATTCTCTATCCCCTTCCATCCGTCAAAGCAGCGGAGCCGCCACTCTTAACAGATTATCTATAAACGTTCCCACAGGGCCTCTCTTAGCGTCCTCGGCAGTAACCGTTCTGCACTCAGCAAGCGAATCAAGATAGTCCTGCTTCAGCGCATCAAGCACATCCGCCTTGTAGAAAACAGAATTACACTCGAAATGCAGGAAAAGACTTCTGTAATCGAGGTTTACCGTTCCTACACCACATATCTTATCATCTGCGATAAAAGCCTTCGCATGCACGAAGCCCGGTGTGTACTCATATATCTTAACACCTGCAGCAATAAGATCCTTGTAGTAACTTCTCGAGAGCCTGTAGACAAGCTTCTTATCCGGGATACCCGGCATGATTATCCTTACGTCTACACCTCTTCTTGCAGCCCTTATAAAAGCATCGAAAAGCGCATCTCCGAGCATCAGGTACGGCGTATAGAACCATACATAATCTGTAGCGGAAGACAGCATCTCAGAGAAGAGGATATTACTCGTATGTTCATCTCTCATAGGTGAATCATAGTAAGGAAGAATGTAGCCGTTCTCCTTCGTAAGTTCGACCTCAGGGAACTTGATAAGGAAAGCATCGATCTTGCTCTCTTCCTTCTTAACGAATGCATTCCAGAACTCTACGAACATATACGTATAGCTCTTGACCGCATCACCCGTTATACGGAAACCGATATCCTTCCATCTTCCGAACGGATGGATCTCGTTAATGTATTCGTCAGCAAGATTGACGCCGCCGCTGTATGCGACCAGACCGTCAATGACCATGATCTTTCTGTGGTCTCTGTTATTAAGCTGTGACTTGATCAGGAAGAACGGATTAAACGGAATACACATGATACCCTTATCCTGAAGATCCATGATGTCTTTAACTGAATAAGTGGCGATGCTTCCCAAGTCATCGTACATGACTCTTACATCGACACCGGCAGCCGCTCGTTCAGCAAGGATATCAACCATCGTATCCCAGAACTTTCCGCGCTGGATAATGAAGTATTCGATATATACAAACTTCTGCGCCTTCTTTAAGTCTTCACACATATCGGCGAACATATCCTCACCGAACGGATAGTACTTGGACGTGCCATTCTTATAGATAGGGAAACCCGTGGAATCGTTAATGAAATCCAGCGTCTGACCGATACGAAGATCATCTTTCTTGATAGCATCGATCTCCTTGTCAGACTTTATCTCCTGACCTTCTATAAGAGCCTTGGATGCAGCCGTAAGTTTCTTCTTAAGCTTGGTGCCCGTGCTCTTATGTCCCAACGTCAGATACAGTATCGCGCCGAGTATCGGGAAGCCCACGATAACAAGCACCCACAAAAGCTTATATGAGCTCTCATCTCTCTTGGCTACAAGGTATGTAACAAAGAGTACGGCGAGCACCGTGAAAACAACAGTGATGACGTCTGAGAGGTACCCGTTGAAAGCCTTTTCGAGAAGGACGAATGCGAGATAGTACCAGAACGCCTGCAATGCGATTGGCGGTAACACTACCAGTACGCGACCAATTATCTTCTTCATATATATTCCCCTATCATCGGAATCATCGACAGTAATACTGCTTTTATTATAAACGCGCGTTATAAGGGTGAAGTGAAAGATTTGTAAATAAAATTTTATGTTATGAGGACCGGGAAAGATGGGTACTCTTTGGGATCCGTCTGCTCCGGAAGGTCCTTTACAGGCGTGAATTTGCCGTCTTTTACCTGCACAGGAACAGCCTTACCCTCTATAACAGCCTTCGCGAAATCCTTGGTATCGTTGACTCTTTCCGGGAGCCACACTCCGCCCATGGGCTTCTCGTGGAAGTAGTGGATGTCGGAGCCTGCGATCATAGGCAGATCAAGCTGCTGTGCATACTTATATGCGAGCGCATTCTGGTTGTCGGTGTTAGATGCGTTATAAACTTCGATCGCATCACAGATATCTACCGTAAGCTTGATATCGACAAGGTAATTACGCTCTCTGAAAGGATGCGCGTGAACCATGATGCCGCCTGCCTCATGAACCTTCTTGTACACGCCTCTTCTATCAAGATCCATAATGTCTTCGTTGTTAAGAAGCCACTGCTCGTCGAGGCCGTAGATAAGGAACTCGTCGCCGTTGAAGTTAAACTCTATTCCAAACAGCACATCAAAATCTTTGCCCTGAGAGGCTTCCTTCGCCGCGCGAAAACCTGCTGCATAAAGCTTAACCTTCTCGCTCCAGGGCAGGCTTCTGTCCACCGCGCAGTTGCCGTTAAAGAAATGATCCGTAACGATCATACCCGTGAAGCCGCGGTTCTTCATGAAGTCAATATAAGCAGCGCCAGGGACTTCACCACAGGCACTGCCTTCAGAAGTATGAAGATGTGTCTCATATAAATACATCATAGTTGTATTTAATTATACTACGCTTCAAGCTTTAAGCCGCAGGGCAGTTAAAAGGACGCCGTTTCGCTTATTCGGTATGTGTCGCCCAGTCGTGATAAAATGATGAAGGATAAGGAGGATAGGGATATGGATTCAAAGGTTATCAGAGACGAGTTCTTCGATCAGTATGTAGAGTTTTACAACGGCGGACCGGTGCCTGAATATGCATCGAACGACTTCTCTTACTATCTTGAATGTCACCGTAAAAGACTCGATCAGAAGGGCATCAGAGCCGTAAAGAAAATCGAGAAGATCGAGGACAACATCGACAATACCTTTAACAAGGAAAAGCAGCCTTACATTCTAGACATGACATACAAGGAATGTAACTTCGAGACTGACTACTACAAAGATGATGTAATGCTGGCAAAGTCCGATAACGATACGGAGACGCTTTACTGCAACATCCTTCACAAGCAGGATTATCAGGAGGAGACCATAAGCTGTCCTAACTGCGGTCACTGCGCAGGTGCGAGGTCATTCGTTAATGGCTGCCCGATGTGCGGAACAACATTCAAGACATTCAAGTTCTTCCCCTGCGTCACAAGCTTCTATACACTCCCGAAGTTCGTGGAAAGAAGCAGCATCGACAAGGGATTAAAGGGTGTCGTAAAGTTCGGTATCATCGCCGGGATCGCAGTCGCGATCGGTGTCGGTCTCTATAACGGAATCGCCAACCAATCATGGGGCGCCGGAATATTCTTCGGTATCATCGCAGGTCTTCTGACAGGCTGGCTCGGCACAATCTTCCTGTATCTTGGTTATTCGCTGTTTGTCGGTGTTACTGCTTTCTCCAAGATGTTCGCACAGGCTGCCGACACTTCTGATATTCAGGCTGCAAGATTTACCAAGAGAAAGTTCGAGAACGACATGCGCATGTACTTCCCTGACTTCTCGTATGAGTATTTCGAAGGCAAGATAGTGTCTCTTCTGAGGTCGATCATATTCTCCGATGACAGAAGCAACCTCTCCATCTATAAGGGCAAGAATCAGCTCGGATACCTGAACGATGTCGTTGACGTCGAATACAGAGGCGGATTCAAGTATGAAGGATGCACCGTGGTAGGTGACATCCTCCATGTAAGACTAATCAATTATGTATCTTGCGAAGTCTGGTGCGACGGTAAGCTTTCTAAGCACCAGCGCAACTTCAAGATGGAACTGATCCGCCGCCTGAAGACTAACGATGACTTAGGCTTCTCCATTCATGCGGTTAACTGCAGCACATGCGGTGCAACTTTCGATGCCATGCATGTCGATAAGTGCCCTCACTGCGGTAATCCTTATGAGCTGATCAACGACGACTGGGTAGTCATCTTCGTGCAGTGATATATTATCCATCAAGATGCTCGTACTCGCAGACGTTGGTATAGACTACTGTACCGTCAGCTTGATATGACGTGATCGAAGATCTTCTTCCTGCAGAATAGTATTCATATTCTTTGTATTCCAGAAGCACGTCATCCTCATAAAGCTCAATACGGATGACATCGCCGTTATCGTTACGGATATACTCTGTTCTGTAGACATGCTCGTCAGAACCGTAACCGCTGATCTTTGTGACCATATCTCCGTCTGCGTTTCTTATCGTGATGTTACCTGTAGTTGTTCCGTCCGCATTATACTCCTCCACCTTGTAAAGAGTTCTCTCTCCCGTAGTCTCATCGGCCCTGTATGTATAACGGATATATCCGCCGTCAGGTGTTTCTTCAGCAGCGACAGCCTCTGTCTCGAAAAGTTCTGTTCCTTCCGCTGTCTCAATAACCTCAGTCTCAGCGCATCCTGCAAGTGACATACAGCCAGTTGCAAACATGAGCATAATTGCAATTGTCTTCTTCATAGTTTTTCCTCCTTAATAATTGCATCTACTCATAAGACACATGAGCAGACGCAATTATTCGAAGGATTTTGAAAAATCCATATTTTTCACGTTGAAACTCATTTTTTATGGAACGGTAGTATGGAGTTTTCCGGCACAAATAAGAAAATGCCCCTATTATCAGGGGCTTTCAACGTTTTATTATCTGTCTGTTTACTGCAGCTTAGCTTTTTTGATTCTTCTGATACCGAATATTATATTAAGTACTATCGCGACAAGGCTCAAAACAAATCCAAGCAGATTAATATATAAGCTAAAACCATATTCGTGATTATAAGTAGAGTGAATATGTACCAGAATAATATATCCGACCGCTAAGGCAAACCACAAAGCAGAAAGGCCGTGGCTGATAAGCTGACGTCTCATATATACGTTCGGTCTGGTTGATTTATATTTGGCAAACTGTATTACCTCTCCCACCGAGGAAGTCAAGCCCGCAGCACATATAATCAGATTGGCCAACCCTACTTCAATTAACTCAATAAGATTACAATAGGCGAGACCCATTAATGTGTTTATGCCGACAAACAACAGATCCGGCAACATCAGGATCACAGCAGCTATATGCAATAGAAGATTTGTAACTCTCATAGTATTACTCCACCTCTTTGCATTATATCAATAAATGACAATGCCTGTTTTGGAAAAACTATATCCGTCAATCAAGGAAGAATGCAACTCATAATTGCGGCCGTCTGTTGTTATGACCATTGTATGATTGGGCAGGCAACCATAGCCGGCTATCGAATTAAATTTCTTTCCGTATCTCAGATAAATCTTGTTGCTGTCTAAAGCATAGGTGAAACCGGTTATGTAATTCCCTTTGCTGCATCTGTAAACCTCGCGGGTGTCACCTGACGGAATATCGTACTCATATAAAACAGAAGCCTCATCTTCTGTTCTCGCGAACAGGACTTTGCTTCTGTCACCGTTCAATACGATCAGATCAAAGCCTGCCCCCAGGTATCCAATGTCACCGGCAACAGTTTCATTCTCTCCAGTCGTTTTATCATAAATATTCAGTTCGCGCTGAGAGTTTACATATACAATGGAGTTACCCGTATCTCTTACAAACATAGAACTTTGTATATCATAGCAAGCTGTATCCGCCAGCTCTTCTGTGGCGCAGTCAAAGGTAAAAACAACAAGTGTATTATTAGCGATATTACTTGCATAAATGTTCACATAGCCGTCTTCATACCATGTGTTAATTCCATACATCCTCTGTCCTTCATAATCGAATTCGCCAACCCTGCCATCGATCATCGGAAAGCCGATATCCGTTTTGTCTCCGGTATCCAGGTTATAGATTGATACTTCCGTACAGTAGTTGGATGCTATGAGAAGATTATCATCAGAATCGTATTGCCAATAGCTTCCGTAATTGGTATCCAAAAGGGGTTCCTGCCCGTCAGAAGTGACCTCTGTTATGCATTCTTCAATTTCCAGCATTACTCTGTCATCAGAGTCCTTTTCTACTCCACATCCGCTGAACAGAGTAGAAACTACCATAGTTCCTATTAGAAGAGCCTTAGACTTTTTTCCGTTTAACATAATCTTTATCCCCTTCATTCATGTAACCTGTGTGCATTTGGTTACTATTGGTGTAATTTTACACTCTGTCCTTGAAGGAGTCAATCATTTAAATATCTTGCCTCTGCGTACAACTCTTTTATCACTGAATATCCAAATCAAAGTAGTACTCTCATCTTTCCCTGGGGGGCTGCTCTCCTATGAATATGACCTCGTCATCCAGCATATATGCGACATAATAAATGCCGACGAATTCTTCACCTTCTGCATCACCGTCTACTCCGGCTATGTATATCTTCCATCCGTCGTCATTGACATCATACATAGTGTATTGGAAACAGGTCTGTCTTCTGCCGTTCTCTTCACTTGTATAATTCCTGTAGTGATTTGTCTGCGGCGAGCTCATATCCGTATATTCATCGATATCGTTCGTATCTACATTGCTAAGGTCACACTGCGCTAAAAAGGTCTCGACATCTTCGACACTGATGTCATTACGCTCGACGACATCGTCTGCAAACATATCGTACAGTTCGTCGGCATCTTCTTCGGCAATGACTGTCGCAAGGCCTTCACGCCCGGGAAGCCACCGGTTATTCTTGACATCGGATATATCAGCAAATATCACGAGCACTCCGACAAAGATCCACGGGATAACTATCATGAATATACCTATCCAAAGTCCTACTTTATGAGTCTTCTTGTTATTCTTCTTGGCAATCGAGGCTCTTATCAGTGACCCGATGATCAGACCGATAGCTATGAGCGTCAGGAAAACTGCGATTGCTATCACAATCGATATCACAACTGCATTTAAAAGAACTACAAACATTTTTCATCTCCTAATTACTATGTGTTCATCGTTCCTGAATTTGAATCAAGAACCGTGCGTCATAGAATGATTTACTGTCGATAAAACGTACTATAACATTATTCCGACAAACTTGAATTTATATCACTGTATATCCTTCAGAAGCTAATATAGTCAGCGCTCTTTCATAATTGTTTTCTTTCACAAGAATATAATCTGTGTTGTATGTAGATACTGCAAAGATTCCTATCTTATGCTCCGCAAGTATACCGGACAGTTTTGAAAGAATTCCTATCAATGAAAAATCGAGAACTCCTTGAATACGGAAGCCTCTCCACCCATCATCACGTTCGAGCGTGATTTGTGGCGTATCTTCCGTTTTACATACAAGCGACAATTCTTCATCCGTCTTACCTATAAAATAGAAATCAGACTCTGTGTTGATACTCGATGCGTCTGCCACCTTACAAACAGTAAGTTTATAATCTATTTTCTTCAGTTCCATCTGTAGTTCCTCCCATATAAATTCCGATTATAGTCTTTTCTCGAACCTGAACATGCCGTCAGGAAATTGATCATCAACGGGAATGACCCTTTCATCAGGATCACCTCTCATCCGCCGTGTTTTTACAAATTAATAAACTCAAAAGTAAACTCACATTCAACCTTCAAAAAGCGGCTGTTTATATGATGCTTAGCTATCACATAGTCGACTATATTCGTGATTTACAATTCTAATGACCTATCGTTCAAAAGAAATTCTCTAATTCCTACGTATAGTATTCCCTTTTCATCCCGCCAGGGGATAATGTCATCTTTTACAACAACTACTTTCTTATACGAATCATTGATCCTGTTAAGAGAATTAGTCTCCTGTATTCTTTTGTCTTCATCTTCTATATGGAGTGCTGATTGAATGTAATACCTCTGCATTCCACGGTTTACAACAAAATCCACTTCCAATTGTACTCTAATCTTTTTCTCTTTGCCTGTATCATCAACTACCGTTTTGGAATAGGGAACTACACCTACATCAACATTATATCCGCGACGGATCAGGTCATTGTAGATAATATTCTCCATTATATGAGTTTCCTCGACCTGCCTGAAATTCAATCTAGCATTACGCAGACCGATATCAGCAAAATAGTATTTAAGCGGTGTGTCAAAATAGTCCGCTCCTTTAATATCGTATTTCCTTGCACTGCTGATGATATATGCTTCTTCAAACAGTTCCAAATAATTAGCGATCGTCGAATGCGAGATCTTTATTTTCTTCTCGGATAAGAAGCGGTTAGCAAGTTTTGAAGGATTTGTAAGAGAACCTATAGCTGACGAAATAAAATCCATCAGCACATCTAAGACCTCGGTCTCATTACGGATATCATTACGTTCAACTATATCCTTCAAATAAGTTTCAGAGAACAAGTCTTTCAGATATCTGCTCTTCTCCTCAGGTTTACGCAACGATAATACATAAGGCATTCCACCGTAAACACAATAGTCGCGCCAGGCATCGCTTTCACTATTTTCTCTTTCTGCATAAAAAGAAGCAACCTCCGCAAAAGACAGTGGCATAACATGTATCTCATCTCCTCTGTCGCGAAATTGTGTCAGTATATTTTTGGACAGCATTCTCGAATTGCTTCCCGTTATGTAGATATCAGCGTTCTTGATCTTCATCAGACCAAGGACTGTGTCGACAAAACTGATCTTCTCATTCGGATCATCAACATACGGATTCCTGATTTCTGAACACATCTGGATCTCATCAATGAAAACATAATACCTGTTCGTATCTTCAATACTTCTCTTAACATATTCATTCAAATCAAAAGGATTACGATAACGGGCGTAATCTATCTCATCAAGTTTAATCTCAATAATATGATCTTCTGAAACACCGCTGTCCAGCAGATATTGTTTATACAGCTCGAATAATAAGAATGATTTCCCGCAGCGCCTGATACCGGTAATGATTTTAACACGCCCGTTATCCTTCTTATCGACAAGTTCTTTAAGATATTGTTCTCTGTTTATGCTCATAGATGCTCCGTGCTATTTTTGCACCTAGGTGCACTTTCTGCTCGTAGTTATAATAAGCCTACCTGCCTATTTAGTCAACAAGATTCGTGCTGTTTTTGCATCTGGGTGCACTTTTTGCTTGCACACTCTCAGGCTATGAATATTTACATTTCTATTTCAGAATTAAAAAAACGCTCTTGAAAATGGATCTGCTTTTCAATCTGTTCTTTTGTAAAGATAGCATCTTCAGGACATACTACCCATTTTTCTTCCACATCATCACTACGATGCACAATTGCTATTATCTTGCCTGTAAAGGATTTAACAGGTCTATCTATCCCCAGAATATAAACATCCTGCTCCTCCCCATCAGGAGCCATAACACCTTCAATATATCCGTAATTGACTGGATAGTACATGTCTTTATACTCAGGATGATAACTGCCTAGCGGCCGATCTACCGTTACCGTAACAATATCTCCGATCTCCCGCTATAAAACAACCCAGAATTATTGAAGCCTGCGAGTCATTTTTCGCAGGCTTCTTAGTAGATTATATTCAGGATTTAACGTTCTATCACTTTCCTACTAGTTTTAGAAATTTCTTATCGTTCATTTGCTCATTTGTGATATACTCCCCGTCACGGAATAACGCATAATTTGTAATCGGTGTAGGCGCATTCTGTGCTTCTTCTTTACTTTCAATATGTATTGCCCTGAATGCAATACCATTTTCTTTCGCTGTCTGCTCCAAAACCGGAACATATTTTGCATTGAACGGGCACTGATTCGTGTAGTACAGAACATATCCCTTCTCGTCTATATGGGGATGCTTTGCGCATTCCTTAAATTCAGGAACCTTCGCATTTTTATCGAACGGCATATACCAAAGCTGAATACCATTATCTGCTTCATCAGAGACAGTAAAGCCTTTGTACTTCAGAAACTTCGGATCAGCCAGAAATGGTTTTTTCTTATCTGCACATAAAATACAAAGCCCCTTTTTCCCTTTTCCTTTGCTATCCTCGATGCAAGCGGTAAGCAAATCAGTGGAATACCCATGCCCTTTGAATGAACCCGACACCCACAGACAGTCAATATACATATATCCTTCAGCCTCAATCGGTACCCACGCACTTTCCGCCGGAATATATTCAATAAAACACTTGCCGCGCTCCGCGCTCTTTAAAAATACAAGCCCTTCTTCAAATCTATCTGACATCCACGCCTTCTTTGAAGACACCTGAACATCCTTATTATTTGATATTGCACAGCAAATATGTTCCTCTTCGATGTTATCTTTTGTTATCCGAATATATTCCATTACCGCTCCTTTCGATAAAATGCCAAGGAGCAATTGAGCCCCTTGGCAAAAATCATATTTACTCAATCGGAAAGCAAGCTTCCGTCACATACTCATCAGGGTTCTGTGTCTGCGCAGGACTCACATGATAGATATTGAACATATGACCGTTCATCTTGTAACCGTTTGCCTTGATCCATGAAGCTACAGTGGCATACGCTTCCCCCATCTGATCGTAACTGCCCTTTATAATGCAGCTTGCAACCTTTACTGCAGGAAGCGTCTTAAACTTCACGTGTTCCGTATCGTCATAAGAACCTTTCACGGTCATCCACGCTATGATCTCAACGTTCTCATCTTTGTACTCGTCATCGAGAAACTCAGCGGCTGCAAGGCATGGGTCTGCCGGGATCAGTGTGGGGCACTCACCCATCATCGTGCCCCACAGGATGTTCTCATCCTCATAATGCGGAACCACCATCTGAACTGTAGCCGCGTATCTTTCCGGTATTGTCTTTACTGTTACATCAAAACTCATATTTTGCTCCTTTCTCAGCCTTTTCCGGGCTGTTTCCAGAAGCATCAGCTTGTACTCCGTTTCCTTGGAAAGCTTCGACAGCTCCTCCTGTCTTTCCGACAGGAAGGCATCCATCTTCTCTTTATCGTCATAGCTTTCGAGGATCTTGATAATATCCGCAAGCGAAAAGCCCATATCTTTCAGCGCTGTGATCCTGCCGATGGTAAAGAGCTGTTCCTCGCGATAATAACGGTATCCGGTAAAATCGTCGATCTCTGCCGGTTTCAAAAGTCCGATATCATCGTAGTGGCGCAACATCCTGATGCTTACTCTGGATAGTTTTGAAAATTCACCTATTTTAAGCATTTGTATCTACCTCCATGGATGTTTTCTTGAGCTCACTACAACAATAATCCCTCACATAATGTGAGAGTCAATATACTTTTTTGCATCATTTTCATCTTGCATAAAACTGATGATTAATCCTGCTATTATTCTATCGTAAAACTTTCTGTCTCAAAATCACAGTAGTATCTTCCGCTTTCCGCAGTAAATCTCAAAACACAGTAATCAGGGTCTGTTACGCCGCCCTTATAAAACATCGTGTCGCCTTTGCGCCAGATCATGTCTTTCGTCTTTTGGTCAGTC
>JAEEGJ010005903.1_pt1 | contig 37641 bp, 30 predicted proteins | sample 8958761 | NCBI WGS metagenome assembly JAEEGJ01 (sample SAMN16246546, study PRJNA631951) | gut metagenome | biome: gut microbiome; feature: rumen; material: RS-attached | host: Bos | place: Iran: Karaj | collected 2018-10
CTGAAGAGAGTATGGCGTTTATCCGCCGCCTGCTTCAAGACGAACGCACCTTCGGCCCCTACGGCTTTTACGATGCGGTCAATTATACGCTGCCTGAAGAGCAGCAGGTGCTAAGGCACTACCTGGCCATAGACCAGGGTCCCGAAGCAGTTATGATTGAGAACTACAGAAGCGGCCTGCTCTGGAGCCTGTTCGGCAGCTGTCCGGAAATCAGGGACGGCCTGGAAAAACTCGGATTCAAATACAATAAATAACCAATCTATATCCTGATGAAAAGATTTATTCTCACAACACTTATGGTATTGTCGTTTGCGCTGGGCGCGCAGGCGCAATATCAGGTGAAGGGAACTATCGCAGACGATCTGGGACCGGTTATCGGCGCCACCGTTATGGAGGCGGGCACCACCAACGGTACCTCAACCGACTTCGACGGCAACTTCTCCCTTATGGTGTCGGGACCCGACGCCCTGGTGGAGGTAAGCTGCATAGGCTATGCCGGCCAGACCTATCCTGCTAAAAGCTTCCCCGAAAGCATCCTGTTAAAAGAGGATGTCAACTTCCTGGACGAGGTGGTGGTCGTGGGCTACGGCACCCAGAAGTCCAAGGACCTCACCGCACCTATCGTGACTGTCAAGGGCGGGGAACTTGCAAAACAGGTTTCCGCCAACCCTATGAGCGCCCTTCAAGGTATGATGAGCGGCGTTCAGGTGATTCAGAGCGGCGCCCCCGGCGCCGGTCCGGCCGTTAAAATCCGCGGCGTGGGCTCAATTGGCGACTATGCCAACCCGCTCTATGTCGTGGACGGCGTGTTTGTGGACAACATCGACTTCCTCTCCGGAAACGACATCGAGTCGCTCACCGTGCTCAAGGATGCGTCTGCATCTGCCATCTACGGTGTGCGCGCGGCCAACGGCGTGGTGCTGGTGACCACCCGCAAGGGCACTCACGGACACGTGAACGTGGCCTATGAGGGCTATGCCGGTGTGCAGACACCCACCCACATTATGAAACTCACCAACACAGAGCAGTATGTCCAGCTTATGAACGAGGCCAACGTAAACACCATTGGATACACTCCAATCAGTGCCTCCGACTATCCCGGCAACACCGACTGGTATGCTTCCCTGGTTCATCCGGCCCTGACCCACAGCCACTCGCTGGATCTTTCTGGCGCCAACGAAGGCACCAACTACTCCGTCGGCCTGAGTTATTTCTATCAGGACGGTATTATGAACTACGCTCAGAACGACTACAACCGTCTGAACTTCCGATTCCGTCTGGACCAGAAAACCACCGACTGGCTCACCGTAGGCGTCAACAATGTATTGTCCCGCTCCTGGCAGAACAATGCCGATTCGGGCGTTTACTACCAGGCTTTCGTGAATCCTCCTGTATACAACATCTACAACGAAGCCAATGCCGTCGCCTATCCTGAGAAGTTTGATTCTCCCCAGCTCTACGGCTTCCCCAACGCCTATGGCAACCCCGTGGCAAATGCGTTTTACCACCGCAGCCGCGGTACCGGCCTCAAGGATGTATTCTCTGTATATGCCGATTTCACAATAATCCCGGACGTTTTGAAGTTCAAAACTTCATACAACCTCGATTTTGACTTCTACGACAATCAGAATTACACTCCGGAAAACTATGTCGGAGGCAGCCAGGGAACCAATATCAGCAGCCTGAACAAGACCTTCGGGTATGCCCTGTATCAAATTCTGGACAATGTGCTCACCTACAACGGAAGCAAGGGGCTCAACTCCTGGTCGGTGATGCTGGGCCAGTCCACACGCTGGCAATACAACAGCTCCCTGACCGGCATTGCATACAGCGTTCCCGACTTTGACGACGCCTCCCGCTACCTGGTGAACGGCTCTTACAAGAACCGCCAGGCACTGGACGGCGCCAGCAGATATCACGGTCTGTCCGCCTTCACCAGGGCGACTTTCAACCACGCCGACAAATATCTGGCTACATTCACCTTCCGCGCTGACGGCAGCTCCAAATACCAGCAGAAGTGGGGCTTCTTCCCCTCTCTGGGTCTGGGCTGGAACATCTCCAACGAAGGCTTTATGCAAAACCAGACGACCTTTGACTTCTTGAAGATGCGCGCCAGCTGGGGTATGCTGGGTAATGACAACGTCCCGGCAAACTCCACCCTTATCGTGGGAGCCTCCGGAGTTGGCGCTTCCGGCGTTTTCGGCGACGACAATGTGATTGACGGCGTCGGCGCCCAGACGGTATTCCAGAACGAACTCCGCTGGGAGGTCGTCACCGAATTCAACGTCGGCTTTGATATGGCATTCTGCAAGAACCGCCTCTCCGCCGAGATCGATTACTACCACCGCACCACCGACAACGTAGTGTTCTACGCGCCCATCGCCACCGGCGGCGGCACCGCCACCCTGCTGGCAAACAACGGCAAAGTCCTTAACCAGGGCGTGGAACTTGCACTCAACTGGGCCGACCAGGTGGGCGATTTTGGTTATGGTCTCAACTTCAACGCCACCACCATCAACAACAAGGTGTTGGAACTCAAAGGCCGCGAAGAGATCCCCGGTGCTGCCGTGAATGGCGTTTACAGCACATCCACTCGCGTGGGTTATCCTATCGGAGCCTTCTGGGGCTACAAGATTGACGGCATTTACACCTCTGAAAAAGATGCCCTTATGGACCCCGTTACCCAGACCATCAAGGATGCCGGATTCTTCAAATACAAAGACATTGACGGCAACAACGAAATCAACGACAAGGACCGCACTTTCCTGGGAGCCCCCATCCCCTGGCTCATCCTTGGCCTGAACGCCTCTATGACCTGGCGCGGATGGGACGCCTCTATGCTGCTCAACGCCCAGATAGGCAACAAGATCCTGAACCGCAAGCGTATGAACCGCAGCGTGTTCCCCGAAGGAAACTACGACCTCGATTTCTATAATCACCGCTGGACCAAGGAAAACAAGGAAACAAACTATCCTTCTGCCGAAGCATATGGCACCAACTTCATCCAGCAGTCCAACGAATTCTTTGTTGAAGACGGTTCGTTCTTCCGCATCCAGAACGTTCAGGTGGGTTATACCTTCAAGAATATTCCGGGCGTGAAGAGCCTCAGGGCATATCTCTCTGCCCAGCGTCCCCTGTCGCTGTTCGGCTATCACGGTTTCACCACCGAGATTGGCGGTTCTCCCATTGAGAGCGGCATAGACAGCAGCGTTTATCCTATGCAGTCCATTTGGACGGCCGGTATCAATCTTAACTTCTAAAGCCGGAGCATTATGAAAAAGATTATCTATACATTTTTGACCATAGCCCTGCTGGCATCCTGTGCAGATTTCCTGGATATCCGCACCGAGGCCACAATGCCCACCAGCGGCACCGACTATAGCAAGAGCGAGCTCATTTTCCAGAGCGTAAGTGCCGCATATGCCACTCTGCGTCTGAGCGAGGGCGATGCCTTTGCATATGTATCCGTTCTGGAAATGCCCTGCGAAGATGCCGACAAAGGCTCCACCCCTTCCGACGCCGCCGCCACCGCCGGCGAGATGGACAATTTCTCATACGGCGCCACCAACACCCTCGTAAACCAGATGTGGGCCAAATTCTACGACATAGCTTCGGCCGCCAATCACGCCATTAAAGAGATGGCGGAATTCGAGAAGAGTATGACCACCGCCGAAAACAAGGCCTATTGCCGCCAGTGTGCCGGCGAGGCAAAGGTCATCCGTGCCTATGCATACTTCAATCTGGTGAGAATGTTTGGCTCAGTGCCCATCGTGGACAGAATGATGACAGCAGAAGAACTGGCCTCCAACCCCGCAAAATCAGAATCCGAGGTGTATCAGTTCATCTATAATGACCTTCAGGATGCCATTGCCGTCCTGCCCGAGAGCTATCCTAAGAAAGAAACGGGACGGTTCACCGTTTATACCGCCCGCGCCCTCAAGAGCAAGGTTGCCCTGTACCGCAAAGACTGGGCTACCGCTGCATCCGAGGCCGATATGATTATCCGCAGCCATCGCTTCTCCCTGGTTCCGGTGTTCCGCGACGTATTCTCTATGGAATATGAAAACAGCTCCGAATCCCTGATGGAGATTCAGGCTTCTTCACTTGGACAGAGCAGCGGAGACGCGCCTCTGTGCTACTATGCTTTCATACAGGGCCCCCGCAACAATCAGCCCTCCAATATGCAGGGATGGGGATTTAAGGTGCCCAGCCAGACACTTGTGGACTGGCTCACTGCCCGCGGCGACCTGGCGCGACTGGATGCCACCATCCTTCGCAGCGGAAGCACCACGCCGGAGGGCGACGAAATACTCGCCTCCTGCCCCAACCCTTATTACAACGGCAAGGTTTATACTCCTTCTTCTTACAACCTCTGGTCCTACAACGGCTACGGCTTTGACTACAATATGCGCATAATCCGCTATGCAGAGATCCTGCTGATATATGCCGAGGCTGTTGCAAACGGAGCCGCAGAGGGTGAGATTTCTGCCTACGATGCATTTAATATGGTAAGGTCGCGCGCCGGTTTGGAGCCCGCAGAGGCAACTCTGGACAACATTCTGGACGAGCGTCGCGCCGAACTCGCTATGGAAGAGAACCGATTCTTTGATCTTGTACGCACCGGCAAGGCACCTGCAGTGCTTGGCAAACTCGGTTTCAAGGCTGGCAAAAACGAACATTTCCCCATCCCCGATGCCCAGCGCAAACTTAATCCCACTCTTCCCGAATCACCTGGATATTCCTATTAATCAATATTTTACTAACCAATCAATTCTAATTACACAATGAAAAAAGTATTTGTAATTCTTGCTGTTGTTGCAGCAGCCCTCTCTGCTGTTTCTTGCGCCGACAAGCCCGCAAAGGATGATTCCAAGGGCGGTGTAGAAGTGGCCGCAGATGCACTTGTTGCCTATTTCCCTCTTGATGACTCTTCCGAAAAGGTCGGTAATCTGACCTTCGACGCATCGGGCGCAGGCACCGAGGCCAACTTTGTTCCCGGCCGCAGAAACAAGTGCTATCAGGGCACCAAGGACTCTTATCTGCGCTTCAACATCCCTGCTGACAGCCCCATCAAGACTATGAAGGCTATGTCTCTTTCTATGTGGCTGAAACACGCCGAAATTGACTGGGACTGCGTTCCCGTGCCTATGGTATTCCAGATTACCCGTACCGACGACCGCTGCTGGGGCAACTTTGGTATGAGCTGCGACCGTACCGACAAGGGAGCAGGCTTCCTGACTTGGAAATGCGTATTCCAGGGCGAAGAGCAGACCAGTGACGGTCCCAAACCCGCCGGCATCTGGAAAACCACCAACGCTTTCACCGAAGAGGATGGTGTGAAGACTTATAACTGGCCCACCCTGGCTCCCGCTGGCCGTTGGAACCATATCATTTATGCTTACGACAATGTTACTTCCACTTTCCACTGCTATCTGAACGGCGCCGACATCACCCCCGAAAACGAGGTTGACTGCATCTTTGGCGAGAAGAAAGCCGGTGATCTGAAGTTCATCAACGCCGAGCAGATAATGATTGGCAACTGGGATGTCAAGTACACCTCCGCAGAAGGCTGGGGCTGGAAAGACGAGTGGATCGGCGGCTTTGAGAATGGTCAGGTCGACGAAATCCGCCTCTTCAACCGCGCCCTCACTGCAGCAGAGGCCAAGGCTCTCTACGATGCCGAGGTTGCTGCTATGACCGAATAATTTTGGGTTATACAGGCGGCAGGGAGAGGGATCTCCCTGTCGTCACAAATGAAAAGGTTTTTATTTATAACTGTTTTGCTGCTTGCTTTCGGCTGCAGCAAACCTGCCGGGGATGTGCCGTCCGGTATACTTCAGGAGGCACAGTTGTGCGGATCTGCCATACGCCACCGCCAGTTGGTGAAGAACATCCCGGTTGACGGCGCTGTTTTCAGGCTTGTCTTTTCCAAACCGGCTGATCTGTCCGACACCAAGTCCATTGTGTTTGACGGCGGCGACTTCATAGTTTCTGCCGGAGAAGACGAACGGACGGTCATACTCAAACCCAAGGAGACTCTCCGATATTCGCACTCATATACTCTGGCTTTTCTTGCAGGACAGGTGTTCGGGATCAGACTGGTAGAGGATTATATCTTCCATTTTTCCACCGTCCCCGAGCCAATGGATGAAAAGGAGGTCTTCCCCCGCATATCCACCGACGAACTGCTCACTAAAGTGCAGGAGCACACTTTCAAGTATTTCTGGGACTATGCTCACCCTGTCAGCGGGCTGGCGCGGGAGAGGTTCGGCAGCGGCGAAACGGTGACCTCCGGCGGCAGCGGCTTCGGCCTGATGTCCATTCCGGTGGGCATTGAACGGGGTTTCATTTCCCGCGAAGAGGGGTGCGAACGCGCTGCGAAGGTGGTAGATTTCCTCTCTACCAAGGCCGACCGCTTTCACGGTGCCTTCTCCCACTGGCTTAACGGCACCACCGGAAAGGCCATCGCCTTCAGCACATACGACAACGGCGCCGACCTGGTAGAGACAGCCTTTCTTATGGAGGGCCTGCTCACCCTAAGGGCATATTTTGACAAGCGTGATATGGCCGAGACCAACCTGCGTGGCGCCATCACCTCCCTTTGGGAGGCTGTGGAATGGGACCATTTCACCCGCGGCGGGCAGAATGTGCTTTACTGGCACTGGTCGCCGGACTATGAGTGGCAGATGAATATGCAGATACGAGGCTGGAACGAGGCGCTGATTGTGTATGTACTGGCGGCGTCTTCGCCCACACACAGGATATCGAAAGAAGTTTACGACCGCGGCTGGGCGCCCGGCCGCAACGGCAAGAAATTCTACGACATAACCCTGCCGCTGGGTCAGGACTACGGCGGGCCCCTGTTCTTTGCCCACTACTCGTTTATGGGGCTGGACCCCCGCAAACTGAGCGACGCCTACGCAGATTACTGGGCCCAGAACGTGGCCCACGCAAGGATAAACCACGCATACTGCGCCGCAAATCCGAAGAATAAATATGGCTACAGCGACCGCTGCTGGGGACTGACCGCAAGCGACATCAATGGCGGTTACACTGCCTCTTCACCCACCAACGACCGGGGCACAATAGCCCCCACCGCGGCTCTGGCAAGTATGCCCTACACGCCGGAGGAATCGCTGGCCGCAATGGAGTATTTCTACTATTATCTGGGTGACCGCCTGTGGGGAGAATACGGTTTCTACGACGCCTTCTGCCTGGAAGACCGCTGGTTCGCCACCAGTTATATCGCCATAGACCAGGGCCCTATCGTATGTATGATAGAAAATTACCGCAGCGGCCTGCTGTGGAATGCATTTATGAAAGACCCCGACGTGCGCCGGGGTCTGGATAATCTTGGGTTCAGCTATTAGAGATGGCTATCTTCGACGTCCGGCAGGAATGCCTGGCGGAGCCGGTTGGAGAGTTTGCGGGCTTCGATATCCTGCTTTTTGGCCTCTACAATCTCAAGGTACTTCTCGTAAACACCGTCTACCACATCGTCCCAGTCAACATAAAGCTGGTCGTGCGCAGCGGTAGAGAGGCGCAGGTATAAAGCCTCGTCGTTCATTACCTCTTCTATCCTGCCGGCAAATGACTCTTCGGTGGGCTCGCATACTATCGCATTGACCCCGTCGGTCACTGTGGCGGCAGTGCGAGCGCCTTTTAGGAATACCGAAGGCGTGCTTTGGCAGGCCGCTTCTATCTGCACCAGGGAGTTGGCATCGTAGAGCGAGGGGAACAGGAAGAGTTTGGCTCTGGAATAGAGATCCTGCAAATCTTCTCTCTTGCTCACCAGTCCGGCCATTATCACAATATCCTGCAAGTCCAGGGACTCTACAAGTTCTTTAAGTTTATGCTCGTCCTGTCCCTGACCCACGAAGAGCATTTTGAATTTATGTCCGCGGTCTTTCAGGATCTTGAGCGCACGCACCGTGAAATCGATGTTCTTGATAAAGTTTATGCGACCCACAAACAGGAATACCACATCATCGCTCTCAAGGCCATAACGCTCGTTTACACGGGCGGCGGCAGCGGCAGGGTCATCTACCGGCACGTGGTCGGTGGCGTTCTGCACCACCTTGCACGGGGCTGTAAGGCCATATTCCTTCTGGTAAAGAGCCTTGATGGCGTCATTCACGGCCCAGCACTCGTCGCAGGCATTAAATGTCATCATCACTGTAGAAAGGGCCATCTTTACCGCCGGCTCCAGCTTCAGCTGGCGGGCGAAATCCTGCCGGTACTGCGAGTGGAGGGTGGCTATCAGCGGCACATTGTGGATCTTGGCGTAGAAAGTGCCGGCAATGCCCAGGGTAAACGGCGAGTGAATGTGAACCAGATCTACATTGCTGCGGGAGAGCGGTATCTGAAACGAGGGATCTACCGACCCCAGCGGAAGGGAATAATCCAGACCGCCCAGCGGAAGGCTGTGGCAACGGACTATCTCGTAGGGATATTTCTTGTCTTCTGCTTCGTCGTAGCCTTTCACTCCGGGACAAAACAACACCACCTCGCCTTTTTTGGCAAGGCGGGTGGCGTAATTGTCAACAACTTTTATAACACCGTCTACCATAGGGTAGAAGGTATCAAGAAAAAGTCCTACCTTCATTCTCTGTTATTTCCAGAAAGGAAGGTCTTTCAGGCTGCAGATTTCGCCGCCGTAGATGTTCTTGATGTAATCCAGGCCGCGGTCGCGGTCTTCCTCGGTCAGGGTGTCGGTGGTTTCGCGCGGAACCACGATGCCGAAGCCGCGGAAGAAAGCGTCTGCACTGGTGTGACGGCAGCAGCAGTCTGCCTGCCAGCCGGTGATGATCACGGTGTCCACACCTTTCTCGCGGAGGTCAAGCTCCAGGGGAGTCTGGAAGAAGCCGCTGTAGGTCTTCTTGGGCACCAGAACGTCGCCGGGCTGAGGTTTGAGCTCATCTATGACCTCTGCACCCCAGGTACCCTCAACTGCGTGGGGACCCCAAACCTTGAACTCCTTGTCAATTTCGGGAGTGTGGCTGTCGTTGGCATAGAAAACCGGCACGCCGGCTGCACGAGCCTTCTCGAGGAGTTCCCGGATGGGCTCTATGATATTTTTGATTCTGGGGTGTGCGATGACCCCTGTTACAAAATCGTTGACCATATCAACGACAATAACTGCATACTTTTTCATTTCAAGTCGGGTTAAAAATAAACGACAAATGTTGTTACAAATATAAAGCCGTTTTTGTAAATTTGACTAATTTTGAGCCTGTAAATATGAGCAGTGTTATGAGTGAAACCCCCACGCCCCGTCCAGAGTGGGCCATTGACCTGGAAAAAGTTCTGGCAAAGAAGTTTCCCGGCAAGAAATTTCCCAAGTGGCTTATCAATTGGCTTAAGAAATTTATCCATCAGGATTTGATCAACTCCATAGTCACAAGGGGATACGAGGGCGTTGATTTCTGTATAGACGGCGTCAGGTGCCTGGATCTGCATCTGGAGGTAGAGGGAGTGGAAAATGTAGTGTTGCCGGAGGGCGCAAAGATGACCTTTGCCAGTAACCATCCCCTTGGCGGCGCCGACGGCGTGGCCAATGTCAGCGTCATTGCAGAGCATTTTGACCGGGACATCAAACTCCTGGTAAACGACTTTCTGATGGCTCTTCCAGGACTTGCCCCCATCAGCGCCCCGGTAAACAAAACCGGCGGTCAGGCCCGCAATCTCCCGGCAATGATCAAGGAATTCTATGAGAGCGACTCCACACTGATGATTTTCCCCGCCGGCCTCTGCTCCAGAAGAATCAAGGGAAAGATACAGGATCTGCCGTGGACAAAGAATTTCATCAAGATGAGCCGCGCCACAAACCGCTGGGTGATTCCGATGCATTTCATTGGCCGCAACTCCAACCGATTCTATACAATTGCCAATCTGTGCAAATTCTTTGGCATAAAATTCAACCTGGCTATGCTCTTCCTTCCGGACGAGCTCAACCGAAGCCAGCACAAATCCTATAAGATCATCTTTGGCAAACCCATTCCGCCCGAGACATTCGACAACAGCAAAACCGACACCGAATGGGCTGCCTGGGTACGCGAAAAAGTATACGAACTGTAAGCTATGGAAAAGATCATTGACCCCATAAGCCTGGATAAACTCGAGGCCGAACTGACCCCAGAGAGGAAACTTTGCAACACCAACAAGGGTGGCAATGTAATTTATGTGGTGGACGCCCACAACGCGCCCAACGTAATGCAGGAGATTGGCCGCCTGCGCGAGATTTCTTTCCGCGAAGGTGGCGGCGGCAGCGGTCTCGCGGCCGATATAGACGAGTTCGACACAATGGAGGTTCCCTACCAGCAGATAGTGGTTTGGGACCCCGACTCCAAGGCCATCCTTGGCGGCTACCGCTACATCCTTGGTCCCGACGTCAAGCTGCGCGAAGACGGGCAGCCGATTCTGGCCACCACCCATATGTTCCACTTCAGCGAGACTTTCATCAAGGAGTACCTGCCGCATACTATGGAACTTGGCCGCAGTTTCGTGACACCCGACTACCAGAGTTCCCGCGCCGGAGCCAAGGCGCTCTATGCGCTGGATAATCTCTGGGACGGTATCGCAGCGGTGGCAAATGAGCATCCCGGCATCATCTATTTCTTCGGAAAGATGACGATGTACCCCTCGTATGACCGTCCTTCCCGCGACCTGATACTCCACTTCCTGTGGAAACACTTCCCCGACCCCGAGGAGCTGGTGCGCCCCATCAAACCGGTGATACCGGAGACCAATCCACGCCTTATGGATTTGATTCTCAAGGATGTAGAGTTCAAGGACGACTACCGCAACCTCAAGGAGGCGGTGCGCAAGCTGGGCACCAACATCCCGCCGCTGGTCAACTCCTATATGAACAGCTCTCCCTCTATGAAGATGCTGGGCACCGCCATCAACGACGAATTCTCCGATGTGGAGGAGACCGGCATTATGATTTGCTACACAGAGATGTATCCCGAGAAGCGCGACCGCCACACTATGGCATCTGTGAGCGAGTGGCTCGCAAAGGTCAGAAAGCGCTTCCCCAAGCTGAGCAACGAAACCATAGACAAGCTCAAGGAGCATCGCCACAAACGCAAGTTTGCCATCTTTGAGAGGTTCAAACGCAAGAGAAGTAAATAATGCTCACCCCCGACTTTGAGCAGATGTGGCAGCGGTTGGCGCCGGACTTTATGGCCGACGCCATACGTGAGTTCAACGGCTATCCAGAAGTGGTGCTGGCCTGGTCGGCCTATCTGGGCGCCGCCGTGGCGTGGTGCTGGGACAAGGACTGGACTGCCTACAAGGATATGGACTATGCCTTTTTCTGCGGCGAAAAGGGGTTTGACTATATGGACGAGCACATCACGGAAGACATCCTGGGCTACAAGCTGGGCAGCGAAGAGGCCCTGGCCCTGGCCGATTTCTTCCGATCCAAGGCCACCGAGGCCCACAGCCTGCTGCTTCACAGCGGGGTGGAGCCCGGCAGCGTGGATGCCTACAACGCCGTAGTGGGCGCCATTCAGACAATGTATACCGTGGGTGCCAGCCATTTCCTGGCAAAACTCGGCTATAAGTGGAGCGCATCCTGATCTGCTATGAAAAGAGTCCTGACAATACTGCTTTCACTGTTTTTATGCCTGGGCGTTTGCGTTGACGCCTCAGCCCGCAAGCGGCTGCGCGACTACGGCATCACCCCTGGCGTGATGAAGACCGGGAAAAACAACGCCATAACCGACGTGGCCGGTGTCACAGTGGGCCACAGGACGCTGGACAACGGCGACCGTATGCACACCGGAGTCACCGCCATAATCCCGCATCAGGGCAATGTCTTTCTTAAGAAATGCCCCGCCGCGGTGTATGTAGGCAACGGTTTCGGCAAGCTGGCGGGCTCCACTCAGATTCAGGAACTAGGCACGCTGGAAACGCCTATCATACTGACCAATACTCTCAATGTCGCCGAGGGCATCCGGGCGCTGGTGACCTACACGCTGACCCGTCCCGGCTGCGAGACGGTGGGCAGCGTGAACGCCGTGGTGGGCGAGACCAACGACGGGGCGTTGAATGATGTACGCGCCCGCTATGTCACAGAGCAGAATGTGCTGGAGGCCATCTTCTCTGCCCACGACGGGCCTGTAGAAGAGGGCAATGTGGGTGCCGGTCGCGGCACCGTGGCCTTCGGCCTCAAGGGCGGAATAGGTACATCTTCGCGCGTTCTCCCCGCCTCTATGGGCGGCTATACCGTGGGCGTGCTGGTACAGACCAACTATGGCGGCGTGCTCAAGATTGACGGGGTTGAAATAGGGCAGATGATGGGCCGCTATTCTTTCCGCGACAGGATCCTCCAGGATGTGGACGGCAGTTGTATGATAGTTGTGGCCACCGACGCCCCCATTGACGCCCGCAACCTCAAACGCCTGGCAGAGCGGGCCTTTATGGGCCTGGCTCAGACCGGCGGCATCGCGGCCAACGGCAGCGGAGACTATGTCATCGCCTTCTCCAACTGCCCTGAAAACCTGGTGGACGAGAGCGCCCCTTTCTATGAGCCCAAACTCCTTCAGAACGAAGCTATGTCGGGGCTCTTTCTGGCCGCAATAGAGGCCACAGCAGAGGCCATCTGGAACTCCCTGTTTATGGCCGAGACCCTCACCGGCAAGGACAGCCGCACCGTCGAAGCCCTGGACACCGACTGGGCAGCAAAAGTCATCAAAGCCGCCACCAAATCCCAATCCTCAATCCGCAAGTAGCCCCCGGGACCTTTGGCCAGGTCCCGTTTTTTTACTATCTTCGGCATCGTTTTTTGAAAACCGAAGAAAATCAACATGAAAGACTACTTCAAAAGTATGCTCTCTGCCGAGGAACTCGCGCAGCTGGAGTATTTCCCTACCATTGGAGAATTTGTAAACTGGATTGAAAACAAGTGGCGCGACCTTCCGGCCCTTTCTAACACAGAAACCACCATAAACTATGGCCAAATGTGCCGTCTGGTGGCCCGCAAGCGCGCGCTTTTAAATAATTTAGGCCTTAAGAAGGGCGACGTAGTGGCCGTGCTTGACGGCACAACTCCCGAGGCCGTGGAGATGTTCCTGGCCGTGACCAGCGCCGGTTATACCGTGCTGATGCTCCCTTCACAGCTCCCGCCGCAGGCCATTGCCGGCTGCTGCCTCAAGTTCCAGATTAAGGCGCTTGCAGCAGGTCCCGACTATATGGCTGCAGTAGAGGGCGTTCCCTGCAAGGTATTCCCCATCGCAGAGTGCGCAGACGAAGAGGCACCCGTGGCTAAGGTCGACAAAAACGACCCCGCCGCAATATTCTTTACAGGCGGCACCACCGGCGCTCCCAAGGGCGCTATACTGCCTCACAGGGCTCTGATGCGCGGCGCACTCAACGGCGCCTACGCTCCCACCCCCAGGCTCGCCTGCCACGTATATGCGCACGTGCTGCCCCTCAGCCACGTGTTCGGCATCATCTGCTCTATGCTGTCGGTGCTTTATATAGGCGCACAGTGGACAGCCTGCCCCAACATCAAGGATACCATCTCCAAGCTTCCCGTGATACGTCCCACCTGTATGGTTGCCGTTCCGGGCATCTGCGAAATTATGGCAGGCCTGGTCAAAATGTACGGCCCTCAATTCCTGGGCGGACGTCTCAAATATATTATTGCCGGTGCAGCCAACGTTCCCCCGAAACTCATTGCCGAGTTTGACACATTTGGCGTACAGCTCTTCGAGGGCTACGGTATGACCGAGGGCGCCAACCTTACCAGCGGCAACGTCGATGTCAAGGAGCGTCCCACCTCTGTGGGCAAGATTTATCCCGAACAGGAGGTCAAGGTTGTGGACGGCGAGCTCTGGTTCCGCGGAGAAAACACCTTCCTGGGCTACTGGGGCGAACCAGAAAAGACAGCCGAGACCCTCACTCCCGACGGCTGGGTCAAGACCGGCGACCTGGTGCGTTTTGACGAGGACGGCTATATGTATATAGTGGGCCGCATCAAGAACCTCATTATCCTCTCCAACGGCGAGAACGTGAGCCCCGAGAGCATAGAGGAGCCTTTCTACAAATGCAACAAACTGCGCGACTGCCTGGTTAGCGAAGAGAACGAGGACGGCCGCGGCATAATCGCCATTCAGATTTACCCCCGTATGGAAGAATTCGCCAACACTCCCTGGGAGGAGGTCGAGAAATACTTCCAGGGCGTTGTGGACGAGGTGAATGCCACCCTGCCCACCACCCACAGGGTAATGAAGATGACCGTGCGCAAAGAAGACTTCAAGCGCAGCGGAGCAATGAAAGTATTACGTAACCAATAAGAACCTGCTATGACTAGAAACGACATATTTGAATCGCTGAAAAACATTATCTGGCAAATCCGCCCCAACACCGACCTGACAAGGGTTGACGAGGACACACAACTGGTGCGCGACCTGGGTCTCGACTCCCTCACCACCCTGCTGATGAGCCTGGCGATAGAGAATAAATACGGCTTCAAGTTTGAGGGTGCGCCTCAGTTCACCGCCGTGAAAGACGTTATAGACTACATAGAGAAGGTATGTCAGTAGAAATCGTAACGGTCTCTGGCCGCAAGCAGCTCAGGGACTTCATAACCTATCCCGACAAACTCTACAAAGACTGCGCAAACTGGGTGCCGGCGCTCCAGGGTGACGAATACGACACCTTTGACCCGGGAAAAAACGGCGCCTACGACTTTTGCGAGTCGGAATGCTTCCTTGCGCTCAGGGAAGGCCGGATAGTGGGCCGCGTGGCCGCCATCATCAACCACAAGGCCGACGACGAAGGCGCCATCGTGCGTTTCGGCTGGCTCGACTTCATAGAAGACAGGGAGGTGCTGGACGCGCTTATCGGCGCAGTTGAAGCCTGGGGCAAGGCGCGCGGCCGCCGCGAAATCCGCGGTCCGTGGGGCTTTACCGATATGGACAAGGAGGGCCTGCTCACAGAAGGTTTCGAACATATCAGCCCGTTTACCTGCATCTACAACTATCCCTACTACGGCCGTATGCTGGAAGAGGCTGGCTTTGTAAAGGATGTGGACTGGACCCAGAGGCTGCTGGAGATTCCGCCCGAGCTGCCCTCTATGTTCCAGTACAACTCCCTTATAGAGCAGAGGTTTGGCCTGCACTGCGTAGAGCCCAAATCTATGCGGCAGATGTGCGACCGCTACGGAATGGAGATTTTCCATCTCTACAACGAAGCGTTCGCCCCGCTGCACGGCTTCTCTCCCCTTACCGACAAGCAGATAAAGAACTACCTGAAGACCTATGTCCCCATTCTGGACAAGGACTTCATCTCTGTTGTGGTAAATAAAGAAGATAAGCCGGTCGGCTTCCTGTTCTGCGTGCCCACCCTCTCCAAGGCGGTTAAGAAGGCTCACGGCAAGCTGTTCCCGTTCGGATTCATACACGTACTCAGCGCCCTCAAGAACAACGACACACTGGAGGCGCTGCTCATAGGCGTGCTTCCGGAGTATCAGGCTTGCGGAGTGCCCGCACTGATGTTCAAGCAGCTGCACGAAGGCTGCCTGCGCCGCGGCGTGAAGCACATCATTATGAACCCCCAGCTAGAAGAGAACTACAAGGTCCAGACCCTGTTCGGCGCCTACGAGGCCACCCCCTATATGCGCCGCCGCGCCTACAAAAAGCCGATCAAGTAAAATATATCGGGACACAAAAAAAGCCGCATCACTGCGGCCGGCGCCTTGCGCCGCAGGGGTTTTAGGGGACAGAGTCCCCTAGTAAATTAGGGGTCCTAAGGGACCAAAAAAGCCGCATCACTGCGGCCGGCGCCTTGCGCCGCAGGGGTTTTAGGGGGCAGAGCCCCTTAGTAGAATAGGGGTCCCTAGGGACACAAAAAAGCCGCATCACTGCGGCTTTTTTGTGGTCCCAGCAGGGCATGATCCTGCGACCCCCTGATTATGAGTCAGATGCTCTAACCAACTGAGCTATGGGACCGTTTCCGGTGCAAATATATGCAAACTATCCGGAACTAGTAGTGTGTTTTGATCTTTTCGCTGCGATTAGTTGACCTTGATCTCTACGTCCACACCGCTGGGGAGCTCGAGGCGCATCAGCGCGTCGATGGTCTTGGGGTTGGAAGAGTAAATGTCAACCAGACGACGGAAAGAATTGAGTTGGAACTGCTCGCGGGCTTTCTTGTTAACGAAAGTAGAGCGGTTTACAGTGAAAATCTTCTGGTCGGTAGGCAGAGGGATAGGACCGCTGACAACTGCGCCAGTAGCTTTGACTGTCTTTACGAGCTGGTCAGTGGACTTGTCCACCAACGCGTGGTCGTAAGATTTCAATTTAATTCTGATTTTCTGGCTCATTATATAAATATTTATTTGAATTTATTCACCAATAAAAATGCGTCCCTGACGTTCCACAACCTCTTTTGCAATGGGTGTGGGCACCTCTTCGTAGTGACTGAACTCCATAGAGCTGGTGGCGCGTCCGCTGGACAGGGTCCTGAGCACCGTGACATAGCCAAACTGCTCTGCCAGCGGCACAAGGGCCTTGATGATGCGGGCGTTGCCCTTGCTGTCCATATCCTGAATCTGGCCGCGCCTGCGGTTGAGGTCGCCAACAATGTCGCCCATATACTCTTCGGGGGTTACTACCTCCAGCTTCATAATGGGCTCCATCAGCACCGGAGAGCACTTCTTGAGTGCATTCCTGTATGCTATGTTGGCGCAAATCTCAAACGAAAGCGAGTCTGAATCCACAGGGTGATAGGCACCGTCTATCAGGCGGGCCTTGAGGCTTACCAGCTGATAACCGGCCAGTACGCCCGTTGTCATAGAGTTCTTGAGGCCTTTCTCCACAGCGGGAATATACTCGCGGGGAATATTGCCACCCTTGACCTCGTCGATAAACTGCAACCCTGTGACGCCCTCGTCGGCGGGAGAGAACTCCACAACGATGTCGGCATATTTGCCGCGGCCGCCGGTCTGCTTCTTGAAGGTCTCGTGGATCTGATATGTCCCGCGAATCGCCTCCTTGTAGTTGACCTGCGGAGCGCCCTGGTTGATTTCTACGCCAAACTCGCGGCGCAGACGGTCTATGATGATGTCAAGGTGAAGCTCACCCATACCGCTGATAATGGTTTGTCCGGTATCCTGATTGGTCTCGGCGGTGAACGTCGGGTCCTCTTCAGAAAGTTTGGACAGCGCCATGGAGAGCTTGTCTATGTCTCCCTGTGTCTTGGGTTCCACCGCCACACCGATAACCGGGTCGGGGAACACCATAGATTCAAGTACGACGGGTTTGTCTTCGACGCATATCGTATCACCGGTGCGCAGCTCTTTGAACCCGACTGCGGCGCAGATATCACCTGCCTCCACAAAGTCTATCGGGTTCTGCTTGTTGCTGTGCATCTGATACAGTCGCGCAACTCTTTCTTTCTTTTCTGTGCGGGTATTGAGCACATAGGAGCCTGACTCCAGGCGTCCCGAATATGCCCTGAGGAAGGCCAGACGGCCCACATACGGATCGGTGGCGATTTTGAACACCAGGGCGCAGAACGGCTCGCTGGCGAGCGGCTTGCGCTCCACCTCGTCGCCGGTCTTGGGATTGGTACCGAACACACTGCCCACGTCCAGGGGACTGGGAAGATAACGGACCACGGCGTCCAGCAGGAACTGGACTCCCTTGTTTTTGAAAGACGAACCGCAGCAGGTCGGCACAGCCGCCATACTGATGGTCGCCTTTCTAAGGGCTGCTATAATCTCCGCCTCGGTGATTGAATCGGGGTCGTCAAAGAATTTGGCCATAATGTTATCGTCAAATTCCGCAACGGCCTCAATCAGCTTGCCGCGCCACTCCTGGGCTTCGGAGAGCATATCGGCGGGAATATCCTTGACCTCGTAGTTTACGAGCTCGGTGCCCTGATCGTAATAAATCGCCTTCATTGCAATCAGGTCAATAATTCCCTCGAAATTGTCCTCCGCCCCGATGGGCAGGCAAACCGGCACCGCGTTGGCACCCAGCTTGGTGTGAATCTCCTCTACCACGGCAAGGAAATCGGCTCCGGTGCGGTCCATCTTGTTTACATACGCAATCTTGGGGACGTGGTATTTATCGGCCTGACGCCATACGGTCTCCGATTGCGGCTGTACACGACCCACCGCGCAGAACGTCGCTATGGTGCCGTCCAGCACGCGCAGCGAACGCTCTACCTCAACGGTAAAATCCACGTGGCCGGGAGTGTCTATCAGGTTTATCTGATATTTCTCACCGTCGTGATTCCAGAAAGCGGTGGTGGCGGCACTTGTGATAGTGATGCCCCTCTCCTGCTCCTGAACCATCCAGTCCATAGTGGCAGCCCCGTCGTGCACCTCGCCGATCTTGTGAGTCTTGCCTGTGTAATACAGGATACGCTCACTGGTCGTCGTTTTGCCGGCGTCAATGTGGGCCATTATACCGATGTTCCTGGTGTATGTGAGGTCTCTTGCCATCTAAACCCTTACAGGTTTGAAAGAATTAGAAACGGAAATGGGCAAATGCCTTGTTGGCCTCTGCCATCTTGTGCATATCCTCTTTGCGCTTGAATGCAGCACCCTCATTGTTGTATGCTGCAATTATCTCGGCACATAACTTTTCGGCCATTGAGTGACCGGAACGCTTACGGGCGTAGAGTACCATATTCTTCATCGAGATGGAGATTTTGCGCTCAGGTCTGATCTCGGTAGGAACCTGGAAGTTGGCACCACCTACACGGCGGCTCTTAACCTCGATCTGGGGAGTAATGTTCTCCAGAGCCTGCTTCCAAACTTCTATCGGAGCCTTGTCAGAATCTTTCATCTTCTCGCCTACCATATCAATGGCATCGTAAAAAATAGAATACGCGATACTCTTCTTCCCCTGCAACATAAGGTTGTTGACAAAACGTGTTACAAGCACGTCGTTGTACTTCGGATCAGGAAGTAGAATCCTCTTTTTAGGCTTCGTTTTTCTCATTTTTCAACAAATTGATTAGATAAATTAAACAGAATTACTTCTTGGCTTTCTTCGGCCTCTTGGTGCCGTAGAGAGAACGTCCCTGAAGACGACCGTCTACGCCAGCGGTATCCAAAGCGCCACGGAGAATGTGGTAACGTACACCGGGGAGGTCTTTCACACGACCGCCGCGAACCAGCACGATGCTGTGTTCCTGCAGGTTGTGGCCCTCGCCGGGAATGTATGCATTGACCTCTTTCTGGTTGGTGAGGCGTACACGGGCAACCTTACGCATTGCTGAGTTAGGTTTCTTAGGTGTAGTAGTGTACACACGTACACAAACGCCGCGCCTCTGAGGGCATGCATCCAGCGCGCGAGATTTACTTTTCTCTACGATAACCTCGCGACCTTTGCGAACTAATTGTTGAATTGTCGGCATAAAAAGTTATTAATCTTTTATTTAAATGTGTTAACCGCATTTTTTGCGGGCTGCAAAGATAGAAATAATTTTAAGAATATCAACACGTTTTGCACAAAAGATTACCTTTGTCTCCCGTATGGACATCACTCCGATAGCACACATCCGCTCGCCATTCGGCGAAAAGTTCGGCATCCCCCGCCAGAGCCGTCTGGCAGAGAATTGCCCGGCCACCGTGGTGTTCGAGCCCGGGTACGGGTTGGAAGACGCCGTGCGGGGCCTTGAAGAATTCTCACACATCTGGCTGATATGGGGCTTTTCCGCAGCCCCCTGGGACGGCAATTTCACCGTACGGCCGCCGCGCCTGGGCGGCAACAGGCGCATCGGCGTTTTCGCCTCCAGGTCGCCCTTCAGGCCCAATTCGCTGGCGATGTCGGCGGTGAAACTGATATCGATAGAGATGACCTCCGACCGCGGGCCGCTGCTGCACGTGGCCGGAGCCGACCTGCTGGACGGCACCCCCATCTACGACATCAAGCCGTATATCCCATACGCCGACTGTATCCCGGAAGCCACCGACGGTTACACCGGGGCCACCAAGGGCCATAGGCTGAAGGTAGAATTCGCCCCTGACGCCCTGGATACCATAAAATGCGGAGAGGGCATCGATTCCGATACCCTCTCGCAAATTGAGCAACTGCTCTCGCTGGATCCCCGCGTCTCCTACGAAACCGATCCCGACAAAGTCTGGGGGATGTCCTACGACAGGTGGAACATTAGGTTCACAGTCAACGGCGGCGTGGCGCGGGTAATCGAGATTTCTTAGCTTAATCACAGACGGGGCGGACAGAAAGCCCGTAATTCCTGGGGGCTTTTTCGTAAAACTTTCTGGTACTAGACCTGATAACCACAGATACCGCGCAGCTTGGTGTCTCGGAATTGAGATCGGTCGTCCAATAGTAACCAGTGTTGTCAACACCTGTCGGGACATTACCATCCTGGCCACCATCAAAAGGAAAGAATATGCTGTTGCCGGTCTTGCCGGTCACCTTACAGCCATTCTTGCCGCCGACTTCTGCAAATTCCCAAACACAGTTTTCCAACAACTCCTCAAAATTCTCTTTTGTCGGCATACGCCATTTGCCGCCAACTCGGACGTGCGCCACGTCATCTTCAATGTCCATCACCAGGTTATTGTCTACAATCCCCCACCCTTCTCTAGTGTTATACTTGGTGAATTCCTTGTCAACATACCATTTGTAATTATCTAATGTGAATTCTTCTTTTGTTTCGGTTTCGCCCCAGGCATAATACTCAATACGACTATCAGGGTAATCCATTCCCACATTGCGGTCGGCCCATTTCACAGAAAGGCCTAAATCTACGACTGTGGTTGCATCTACAAGCACTTCACAATAGGCAATCTTGTCTCCTGAAATAGCCACGACGGTGGTGGTGCCTCCGCTTACCATGCTCACTTTGCCATTTTGCACAGTAACGACCTCCGGGTCCAGGCTGTACCAGGCCACCGAGCCGGTAGCATCGGCCGGCGTCACCGTGGCCTCCAACTGAGCCGTCTGGCCGGCATACAAGACTATAGAATTCTGCTTCAGGGTTATTGACTCCGTAGGTATTTCTTTTTTACAACCAGCCAGAGTCAGCGAAATACACATCAATACTGCAAAGAGAGAGAAAATCTTTTTCATTTCAAGTTTGGTCTGATTTATCAATTGAACAGGAAAATTTTGTCGCTGCGGCGGAGTTTTGTCTTGCAGGGAATTGAGCATAGATCGCCTTTGCAGGCGGTCTGGACAGGTTTGAGGTCCACGCGGATTTCGGGTACGTTGAATTCCAGCACACCGGTGGTGGGGCCGCTGATTATCACGGGGTCGCCCACCGAAATCTCGCCCGTCTCTATCTGCACCTCGGCCACGCCCAGCTTCTCAAACCAGTTGGTAATCTTGCCGATATACTTTTTGGTGCGGGTCGCCTTGTTGCCGTAGACATCGCTCCACTCGCCCATTTTGGCGCCCAGATAATAACCGTCCCAGAAGCCGCGGTTGAACACTGTGGCCAGGCGGGCCTTCAGCTCGGTGCCATATTCGGCCGTGTAAGTGCCGTTCTGCACGGCGTCGGCGGCATCGCGGTAGGCACGGGCAGCCGTCTTGACATATTCGCCGCTGCGGGCTCGCCCCTCGATCTTGAACACCGTGACGCCGGCATCTATGATGCGGTCCATAAACTCTATGGTGCAGAGGTCCTTGGGCGACATTATGTACTTGTTGTCAATCTCCAGCTGGTTGCCGTCGTCGGTGTCGGTGACCAGATAGCTGCGGCGGCACACCTGATAGCAGCTGCCGCGGTTGGCGGAGGCGTTGTGGGCGTGCAGCGACAGGTAGCACTTGCCCGAGACGGCCATACACAGCGCCCCGTGGCAGAAAAGCTCTATGCGCACCAGATTGCCCGAAGGGCCCTTGATGCCCTCGCGGACAATCGCCTCGTGGATATCCTTCACCTGGAAAAGCGTGAGCTCGCGCGCCAGCACAATCACGTCGGCGAACTGCGCGTAGAAGCGGAGGCTTTCAACATTTGAAATGCTCAACTGGGTGGAGATATGCACCTCGATGCCCAGCCGCCGGGCCTCGATAATGGCCGCCATATCGGATGCTATCACCGCCGTGACGCCGGCCTGGCGCGCCGCCTTGAGCAGCTGGCGCATAGGTTCCAGGTCTTCGTTGTAGAAAGTGATGTTGACCGTCAGATAGCTCTTGATGCCCGCCTCGCGGCATATCCGGCACACCTCGGGAAGGTCTTCCACCGCAAAATTGTTGGCAGAATGCGACCGCATATTCAGGTTGCCGACGCCGAAATAAACCGAATCGGCGCCGCCCTGGATAGCGGCCTGCAGGCACTCGAAATTGCCCGCCGGGGCCATTATTTCAAGACGTTCCATCTAATCCTCCCTGTGTACAAGTGATGCCGAAAACTCTTTTAAAATCTCCAGCTGCTCCGATTTGAAGCCCTTGCCGGAAAGGCATTCCATAGCCTTTTCGTGGTATTCTTCAATAGCCTTTACGGCGTCCTGCTTCACGCCGAGGTCGATATACAGCTGCTGCATCGCGGCGATTTTTTCTTCTGCACGGTCATCTCCCATCGCCAGAATCTCGTTCAGGCGCTTGCGGCTTTCGCCCGAAGCGCGCTTGAGCGCCTCCACCAGCAGCCAGGTCTTCTTGCCGCACATAATGTCACCGCCAATCTTCTTGCCAAAGACGTGCGGGTCGCCGAAAGTGTCCAGATAGTCATCGGAGATCTGGAAGGCAAGGCCTATCTGCCAGCCGAAATTGTACAGGGCCTCGGCCTGAGCCTCGGGTGCATTGGCAATCACGGCGCCCATCTTCACCGAGCAGGCCAGAAGGGCGGCCGTCTTGAGGCCTATCATATTGATATATTCTTCGCCGGTGACCACGGGCTGGGTCTCGAATTCCATATCGTACTGCTGCCCCTCGCACACCTCGGCGCCCATTTTGGTAAAGAGCTCCAGCACCTGCGGCTGCTTGTCGGCCGGGCAGGCAGTGAGCCACTTGTAGGCCAGGATGCACATCACGTCGCCGGAAAGGATAGCCACATTGTCGCCCCACTTTTTGCACACCGTCAGCTGGCCGCGGCGGGTGTCGGCACGGTCCATAATGTCATCGTGCAGAAGGGTGAAATTGTGGAAAATCTCCAGCGCAAGCGCGGGCGAGATGATATTGTCGCCGATATCGTCGCTGTAAAGGTTGTATGCCGCAAGGCAAAGGCGCGGACGGATGCGTTTGCCGCCTATGGACATCATATACTCCAGCGGCTCGTACAGCCCCGCCGGCTCCTTTACGAACTTCAAATTACAGATGGCACGCGCAATTATGGCTTCCTGCTCTTTAAGCGAATACATAGCTTCTTTGTTTAGTCTACAAAGATAATGAATCCGCCGGGAATTTATTCTTTATATCCTTACAGATTATCCCCGTTAATCAGGTTCACCACGACCTTTAACATAATGTCCATTTCGTCCATTTTGCTTTCGGCAATCATTAGCGTAAGTGCCACAAGGGCATTGTCGGCAATGCGTTTATGTCCATCAGGTGCATATAAGATGCGGTTGTTCTCCATAAACCAGAGAAACAGCGTGGCCGCTATACGCTTATTGCCATCAGAAAAGGAGTGGTTCTTGACCACAAGATAAAGCAACATTGCCGCTTTTTCTTCTACCGACGGATACAGCTCCATACCGTCCCAAGTCTGGTAAATCTGCCCGATGGAACTCCTGAAAGACTCGTCCTTCTCGTGGGCGAAGAGGTCGCTGCCGCCAAACTTTTCTTTGAGACTTGAAATCACTGCCATTGCACTGTCATAAGTGGCGTGGAAGCACTCCTTGCGCGTATGTTTGACCGGCAACTGCTGATAATCGTAGTTGTCCAGTGTGTCAAGAGCATACGTGTAATCTTTTACGACATTGAATATTGATTTAATCTGCTCATCGGCAGGGGTTTCCAAGTATCCCATAGTGCGGCCCATCACATCTACCAGCGCCTTGAGATCGTCATACTTCTGCTGCACAAGATCGCTCTTTACAGCGTATCCTTTAATGAGATAGTCTTTGAGGACAGAATTGGCCCAGCGTCTAAATTGAACTCCGCGCTGACTATGGACTCGATAACCAACACTGATAATTACGTCAAGATTATAGATTGTCGTTGGCTTATACTTTGAGAAAGTATTATGCAAAATTTGCATATTACTACTTGATATTTCGCCCTCTTCTAGTGCATTCTTAATGTGTCTTGCAATCACTGACTGATCTTTCTCGAACAATGTTGCCATCTGAGACTGTGTCAGCCACACTGTTTCATTTTCGAGTTTGACATCGAGGCTGGATTTCCCATCTGCTGTCTGATAAAGAATAATTTCTCCCCTGGAGACATCCTGATTGATTGTTTTTTCCATTTCTTATACTGGTTTAATGGTTATACGTATCCCTCCCCTGCCGCCCGGCAAGGTCAGTTGCGACCATATTTCCCATTACAAGAAACGGAAAGGCTTGTGCAGCAGTGTCTTCAGACAGACACCATCTTATTTATGGGCCCCCTGGTGCAGGGTACTGTACTTCGCTTCTGCGTTAAGCCAGAACTCCCGTTAGTCGGATAGTGCAAAGATACTAATTATTGCCCAAATCGGCCGTAAGCCATACCCAGATTATCTCGGACGCGATGTCGTTAACGTGAGCGGGGAGGGCTGATTTGCTCACCGCGGGCCTATTCGGCATTCGCAAGCGGACGGATCGGCCACAGAGGGCCTATTCGGCATTCGCAAGCGGACGGATCGGCCACAGAGGGCCTTCTGGGGCCGGTGCGCGTGCTTTGCAAGCCGAAATCGAGCATTGAAGCGTACGCGCCCTCGTCAGAGTGCCCCGTGGGGCCTACTTGCGTGCTTGCGATTGCCGAAAACGCCGCTAAAGAATACTCGGCAAAAAATCCCGGCCAATTACCGGTTTTTTTTATCTTTGTGTATTATGAAACCGACCAAGATTGTTTTTGCCACCGCCAATCACAACAAGGTGATTGAGATAGCCGGCAAGCTGGGTGAGGGATACCAGATTGTGACCCCGGCCGAGCTTGGCTGGGAAGATGATATCCCCGAAACCCACGAAACCATTCCGGAGAATGCGGTGGAGAAGGCGCAGTTTGTGTGGGACAAGTTCCACAAAACCTGCTTTGCAGACGACACAGGCCTTGAGGTGGACTATTTGAACGGCGCGCCGGGCGTCTATAGCGCACGCTACGCCGGCCTTCCCAAGAACCCGGCCCAGAATGTCGTGAAGCTGCTCAAGGAATTGCAGGGGGTGCCTTTTGAAGAACGCACCGCCCGCTTCCGCTGCGTGATTGCCCTGATAGAAGACGGCGAGCTGTACACCTTTGAGGGTATTTGCGAGGGCAACATCTCCCTGGAGCCTATGGGCGAGCTGGGCTTTGGCTACGACCCGGTGTTCATTCCCAAAGGAATGGAAAAGACTATGGCGATGCTCACCCTGGAAGAGAAAAACGCCATCAGCCACCGCGGCCACGCTGTAGAAAAACTCATCGAATATCTGAAGCACAAATAAATGCCCGCAGAACGCGAGACCCGCATAATTGTGCTGCACCTTACCAAGTACGGTGACAGGTCGCAGGTGGTGCAGGCACTGGACGCAGAAAGAGGCCGCACCGGCTTCTTTCTGCGGGGCGCGGGCAAGAGCCGCGGCGCCCAGGGGCAGTATCATAGCCTGAGTATCCTGGACGTGACGGCCACTGGGGGCAAGGGTGATCTGGAATATCTAAAAGAGGCGGAGCGGCCATATCCTCTGACCGCCATCCGTACCGACCCATACAAGAGCGCCGTGGCGCTGTTTATAGGCGAACTGCTGTACCGCGGGGTGCAGGACGGGGCGATGGACCCCGACCTGTTCAATTTCCTGGAGCGGGAAATAACGGCCCTGGACGCCGAGACGGGCAGCGTAGCCAATTTCCATCTCTGTTTTCTGGTGGATTTCTGCCGGGCGCTGGGCTTCCAGCCCAAGGACAACTACAGCCCAGACACGCCCCTGTTCCAGCCGGTTATTGCGGAATTTACATCTGAAGAGACCCTGGCGGAGGCCTGGAGCGCAGAAGATTCGCTGCTGCTGCACCAAATCCTGACGCTCCCGCGCGAAGAGGCGCTGGCGCTGAAGCTGAACCGCGACCGCCGCGGCGTCTTTGCACAAAAAATGGTAGAATATCTATCCTACCATCTTTCGCTTAATCTGAACATCCGCTCGCTCAAGGTCCTTCACGACCTGTTCAGCTAGGCGATGTCGTTCAAAATCAATTCGTAGTCTATCTGCTTCTGCTCCAGCGAGGCGCGCAGCACGCGGACGCGCACCTTGTCGCCCAGGGTGAACACCCGCTTGGAGAGTTTGCCCACGATGCGGTATTTCTCTTCGTCAAAAGTGAAGTAATCTTCTTTGATTGCCTTGAGAGACACCATTCCCTCTACCTTGGTGGGTTCAATCTCTACATACATACCCCACTCGGTGAGGCCGCTCACCGTGCCGTCAAACTCCTGCCCTATCTTGTCCTGCATAAACTCGGTGAGTTTATATTTGATGCTGGCGCGCTCGGCATCGGCAGCTATCTGTTCGCGGGCAGATGACCACTCGCACCACTGCTCGTAGGTCGCCTTGTCGGGCATCTTTTCCAGCTTGTGGCCGCCGTAGAAAGCCGCCAGATACTCTGTGAGCAGGCGGTGCACCATCATATCGGGGTATCGGCGGATAGGACTGGTAAAGTGGGTGTAGAAGGGGAATGCCAGGCCGTAGTGGCCCACGTTGTCGGTGGAATAGCAGGCGCGAGCCATTGCTCTGAGCGCCAGCATCTCTATGGCATTCTCAGCCGCCGAACCCTTGACGTCCTTGAGCAGGGTGTTCAGGCTCTTGGTGGCCTGCTTCACCGTCTCGGTAGAGCCCATCTTGAAGCCGAAGTTGCCTGCAAAGCTGCGCAAATTGCCCAGCTTCTCGGCATTGGGCGCCTCGTGGATACGGTATACGAAAGTGGGCTGCTTGTAGCCGGTTTTCTTAGCCACGAATTCCGCCACGCTGCGGTTGGCCAGCAGCATAAACTCCTCAATGAGGAAGTTGCTCTCCTTGCTGATTTTCTGATAGACATTCACCGGGCGGCCGGCGTCGTCTATCTCTACCTTCATCTCGGGCCGCTCAAAGTTGATGGCGCCCTTCTCGAAGCGTTTCTTGCGCAAAATGTCGGCCAGGCTCCAGAGAATCTTGATTTCATCTTTGAGGTCGCCTTGGCCGGTCTCAATAATCTGCTGTGCCTGCTCGTAGTCCATCCGGTAGTCGGAATTGATCACCGTGCGGCCGAACCAGCTGTCCAGCACATTGGCCTTTTCGTCCATCTCGAAGATGGCGGAAAAGCAGAGTTTATCCTCTCCGGGACGCAGAGAACACAGGTTGTTGCTAAGCTTTTCGGGCAGCATCGGGATGGTGCGGTCCACCAGATAGACGCTGGTGGCGCGATTGTAGGCCTCCTTGTCCACCACTCCGCCCGGCTTTACATAATGCGTGACGTCGGCAATGTGCACGCCCACCTCATAATGGCCGTTGTCCAGTTTCAGGAAAGAGAGGGCGTCGTCAAAATCCTTGGCGTCGGCAGGGTCAATGGTGAAAGTGGTGACCTTGCGATAGTCTTTGCGGCGGGCGATTTCGGCGGCGGTAATCTTGTCGGAAATCTTCTCGGCAGCCTCCTCCACCTCGGGTTCGAAGCGGTACGGCAGGTTGTATTCCGCAAGGATGGCGTGCATCTCGGTATCGTTTTCACCCGGGAGGCCCAGCACGTCCACGATCTTGCCCAGCGGCTCGGCGCTCTTGCGCGGCCAGTCGGTGACCAGAACCGCCACCTTCATCCCGTTCTCTGCCTTCTTGCCGCCGATGGTTGGCAGCTGCTCGCCATCTTCCAGAGGAATGCGGATGTCGTATGGCATGCGGGCGCTCTCTACAATTGCCCAGACCTGACGGCCGCGGACAATCAGCACGCCGATGTGCGGCTTGGCAGAACGCTCCAGAATCCGGACGACCTCTCCTTCGCGGCGAGGGCCAGTCTTTTTCTTGCTGGCCACCACCAGCACGGTGTCGCCGTTAAGCGCCCCGCGCAGCCGGTTGGGCTTGCACATAATGTCGTCTTCCTGCCCCTCTATCGTGATGAAACCCAGGCCGTCGCGGGTCAGGCTCACCACGCCCTTATACTCCTCTGCACTCTTGCTCCGGCGCTCTTTTGTGCTGAAACGCACTGGCCCTCTGCCTCTTGTATTTTTCTTATCAAGAAGTTTCTTTTTGCTGTTTTTTTTACCCATTTTTGAAGTAACTTTGTAGATTACAAATTTAGCAAATTCAAACGATATATTCCATGAATAAAAAAGTTCTTCTAATGATTTTGGACGGCTGGGGCGAAGGCAAAAAAGACCACAGCAACGCAATCTATACGCAGGGACAGCCGCATATCGACGCCCTGCGCGCCAAATATCCTTTTTCACACCTTAGCGCCTGTGGCGAAGACGTCGGACTGCCCGACGGCCAGATGGGCAACAGCGAGGTCGGCCACCTCAATATCGGCGGCGGCCGCATCGTATATCAGGACCTGGTCAAGATAAACATGGCCTGCCGCGAGCATAAGCTGCTCGAGAACAAAGAGATAGCAGCCGCATACGACTATGTAAAGAAGAGCGGCAAGGCGCTGCACTTCATGGGCCTTACCAGCCACGGAGGCGTGCACAGCTCCCTGAATCATCTTTATGAATTCCTGGCTGTCGCAAAGCAGGAAGGCCTGGACAAGGTGTTTGTACACTGCCTGATGGACGGCCGCGACTGCGACCCGCGCAGCGGCAAGGGCTTCGTGGAAGAGCTGGAGCAGAAGATGGCGGAAACCACCGGCAAGGTGGCCAGCGTGATTGGCCGCTACTACACTATGGACCGCGACAAACGCTGGGAACGCGTCAAGGAGGGTTATGACCTGATTGTGAAAGGTGTCGGCAAAAAGGCAAAAAGCGCCGTGGCCGCCATCCAGGAGTCTTATGACGAAGGCGTCACCGACGAATTCATCAAGCCGATATGCGTGGTCGGTGCCGACTCAGAGCCCGTGGCCACCATCAAAGAGGGCGACGCTGTAATTTTCTTCAACTTCCGCAACGACCGCGCCCGCGAAATCACCAACGTCCTCACCCAGCAGGATATGCCTGAGGCTGGGATGCACACCATTCCCCTCTACTACTGCTGCCTGACTCCCTACGACGACAAATTCACCGGCCTGCACATCCTCTTCGACAAGGAAAACGTGCAGAAGACCCTTGGCGAAACCGTCGCCGCCGCCGGCCGCAGCCAGCTGCGCATAGCCGAGACCGAGAAATACGCCCACGTGACCTTCTTCTTCAACGGAGGCCGCGAGGCTCCTTTCCAGAATGAGGACCGCATACTTATCAATTCGCCCAAGGTTGCCACATACGACCTGCAGCCCGAGATGAGCGCCCCCGAAGTGGCCGCTGCCCTTATGGCCGACCTCAAGACCGAGAAGCACGATATGGTGATCCTGAACTTTGCCAACGGCGATATGGTGGGCCACACCGGCGTTTACGACGCCATCTGCAAGGCAGTCAAGACCATAGACGAACTCACCGGACAGGTGGTGGAGGTAGCCCGCGCACACGGCTACAGCGTGCTTATCACCGCCGACCACGGCAATGCCGACAATGCGGTGAACCCTGACGGCAGCCCCAACACGGCCCACTCGCTCAATAAAGTGCAGTTCGTGGTAGTGGACGACGATGTCAAGAGCGTTGCCGACGGCCGCCTGGCCGACATCGCCCCCACTATGCTGACCCTTATGGGCATCCCCCAGCCCGCAGAAATGACCGGCAAATCACTGATCAGTTTCTAAAGGCTTATGGCGTTCGTACACCTTCACGTCCACACCCAGTATTCGATACTTGACGGCCTGAGCTCCATCAAGAAGCTGTTTGCGCGCGCCAGGGAGCTGGGTATGCCCGCCATTGCCATCACCGACCACGGCAATATGTACGGCGTGAAGGAGTTTTTCAAATGGGCCTACGACAAGTCCAACCTGGACGAGAAAAAGCAGCCCATAGTAAAGCCCATCGTGGGCTGCGAGGTGTATGTAACCCGCCACTACGACCACCGGCTCAAGGACCCCGAGCACAAGAACTACTACCACCTGATACTGCTGGCAAAGAACTACGAGGGGTACCAGAACCTTATGAAGATTGTCTCCATAGGTCACATCGAGGGCAAATACTACAAGCCACGCGTGACCCACGAGATAATTGAGAAATACCACGAGAACCTGATCTGCTGCTCTGCCTGCCTTGCCGGAGAGGTCCCCAAGGACATTATGGCAGATGACATCAAGGCGGCAGAAGAGGCCATCGAATGGCACAAGCGCGTCTTTGGCGAGGATTATTACCTGGAGGTGATGCTCCACAAGACGGAGCTCACAGGCCTTGACCCCGACGTCTACCGCGAGATTATCCGGGTCTATGAAGAGCAGAGCAAGGTAAACGAAAAAATATTTGAGCTGGCGGCAAAGCACGGCGTGAAAACCGTCGCCACCAACGACGCCCACTTTATTCTGAAGGAGGACGGTCCGGTGCACGACCGCCTGATATGCCTGACCACCAACGCCAACGTTTCCGACACCAAGCGTCTGCACTACACCCAGCAGGAATACATCAAGAGCGAAGAGGAGATGGCGGCGCTTTTCCCCGAGCATCCGGAGGCCCTTGCCACCACGCTGGAAATCGCCGGCAAGATAGAGCAGTACAAGATTGACCGCGGCCATATCCTGCCCAAATTCCACATTGACCCCGACTTCCTGGCCGACATCGTAAACCAGCTGGAAAAGTACAAGGATGTCATTGAAGAGGGTAAATGGGAGATTAAGAAAGACAAGGAGGGCAAGGAGATTTCCCGCGAATACCGCGGCGACGAGTTCTGCCAGTCGGTGGCCTATCTGTGCCATCTGACATATCTGGGAGCCCGCAGGCGCTATGGAGACACCCTCACGGAAGAGCAGGCGTCGCGCATAGACTTTGAGCTAAAGACCATAGCCAGGATGGGCTTCCCGGACTATTTCCTTATTGTCCAGGACTATATCGCCGCCTGCCGTGCCGTAGGCGACCTGGTGGGACCCGGACGTGGTTCGGCCGCCGGCAGCGTTGTGGCCTACTGCCTGGGCATCACCAACCTGGACCCCATCAAATATCAGCTGCTGTTCGAGCGTTTCCTGAATCCAGACCGAATCTCGATGCCCGATATCGACGTCGACTTTGAGAACCTGGACTACGCCCACGAATATGTAGAAAAGACCTACGGCGTGACCCACGTTTCGCGCGTAATCACCTTTGGCACAATGGCCGCCAAGGGCGCCATAAAGAATGTCGCCCGCATCAGCCAGCTCAGCATAGACGAATCCAACCGCCTGAGCAAGATGGTGCCGGACCGCCTGAGCGAGAAGGTAGAGCAGAAATATCCTTTCAACCCCAAGCTGGACGAGCTCAAGCCCGGCTTCAAAGTGGTGGAAGAGGACGGCAAGAAGTTCCAGGTGGGCAAAGAAGAGAAAGATGTCAAGATTACCCTGGCCAACTGCTACCGTCTGGTGCCGGAGTTCAAAAACGAGCTTGAAAACGGCTCCGAGCAGGTCAAAGAGGTGCTCTATTACGCCCAGAAGCTGGAAGGCTGCATACAGCAAGTCGGCCAGCACGCCTGCGCCACCATCATAGGTCCCGGCGACATAGGCGATTTCATACCCGTGTGTCTCTCCAAAGACAAGAACGGCAAGGATCTGGTGACCTCGCAGTACGACGGCCACTACATAGAGGATGTGGGTATGCTCAAGATGGACTTTCTGGGGCTCAACACCCTCTCCATCATACACAAGACCCTGGACCTGATAAAGGCGGGCCACGGCAAGGAGATAGACATCGAAAAGATTCCGATAAACGACAAGGCCACCCTGGAGCTTTACGGCCGCGGCGACACCACCGCCGTGTTCCAGTTCGAAAGCGACGGTATGCGCACCTGGCTCCAGAAACTCCACCCGGAGCGTTTCGAAGACCTGATTGCGATGAACGCCCTGTACCGTCCCGGCCCTATGGACTACATTCCCGACTTTGTGGACCGCAAACTGGGGCTCAAGCCCATAGAGTATGACCTGCCGGAGATGGAGGAATACCTCAAGGACACCTACGGCATCACAGTATACCAGGAGCAGGTGATGCTTCTGAGCCAGAAGCTGGCCGGCTTCACCAAGGGTCAGGCCGACACCCTGCGCAAGGCGATGGGCAAGAAGCAGATAGACACGCTGATGGGCCTCAAGAGCAAGTTTATGGAGGGCGGCATCGCCAACGGCCATCCGGAGAAGATGCTGGACAAGATCTGGAAGAACTGGGAGAAATTCGCCTCCTACGCCTTCAACAAGTCCCACGCCACCTGCTATGCCTGGGTCGCCTACCAGACCGGATATCTGAAGGCACACTACCCCGCCGAGTTCCTGGCGGCAAATATGAGCTGCAATCTGAACAATATGGACGAGATTGCCAAGCTTATGGAAGATTGCCGCAAGTCCAAGATAAAGGTGCTGGGACCCGACATCAACGAGAGTTCCACCGAGTTCACGGTGAACAAGGCCGGCGCCATCCGCTTTGGTATGGGCGGCATAAAGGGCGTCGGTCCCAATGTCATAAACGAGATTATCAAAATCCGCGAGAAAGACGGCCCGTTCACAGATTTCTTTGACTTTGTGGAGCGGGTGCCCAACACCATCCTGAACCGGAAGGTGCTGGAGAGCCTGGTGTGCGCCGGTGCGTTTGACAGTTTCCAGGAGGCCACCCGCGGCCAGTTTTTTGCCATTACGGCCAAGGGCGAGCCGTTTATCGACTCGGTGATAAGTTACGCCTCCAAATATCACAACAGTGCCATAAACAGTGCTTTCTCCCTATTTGGCGAGATGGCAGAGCTCAAGCCGGTGCGCCCGGAGTTCCCGGCCGTGGCAGAGGAAAACCGGATGGAGATCCTGAAGAAAGAGAAAGATGTGGTGGGTATGTACCTCAGCGCCCATCCGCTGGACGTATACCGGTTCGAGTGCCAGTTCTTTGCAAATTGCACCGTGAGCCATCTCCAGGAGGTCAAAAACGTAATGTCGGAGCAGGAACAGCTGGTGCGCGACGGCAAGCTGAAGCTGGACAAATCCGTGCTGAACAAGCAATACACCATAGCCGGCATCGTGACCTCGGTAGAGCAGAAAACGACCCGCAACAACAAGCCTTTCTGCAGATTTGCGATAGAGGACTACACCGGCTCGTTTGAGTTCTCCCTGTTTGCAAAGGACTACGAGAAGTTTATGCAGTATACCGTGGTGAACACGCCACTGCTCATCAAGTGTGTCACAGAGCAGCGCTACGACCGCCCCAGCGGCGGCGACGGCGAGAGGACCCTGGTCTATTCGCTGCGCGTGGCCGATATGTCCTTGCTGGCCAACACCAAAGAAGAGCGTGTAAAGGAATTCCACGTAAAGATTCCCACCAGCAAACTAAGTCCAGAATTTCAGGAGAAATTTGCAAAAGTCTGCAAGAAGTGCCGCGGCAAGGCCCGTCTCTACGTCAAGCTCTTTGACGACCAGAACCGCCTTGAATGCGAATTCTTCTCCAAGAAATACCTGGTTTGGCCCGAACCCCAGTTGCTCGACTTCCTTAGGGAGAACGAGATTGAGTATTACATCTAGCGGTACTTGTTCTCCTCTTCCAGCATTCCCAGATATGAGTAATACCGGTCGGGGGAGATTGCGCCTTCGTCCACGGCAGCCTTCACGGCGCAGCCGGGCTCGTGGGTGTGGGTGCAGGGCTTGAACCGGCAATCGTCCATCACCTTAAGCATCTCCGGGAAATAGGTGCTGAGCTCCTCTTTCTTGAAATCGACAAGGCCGAAGCCGCGGATGCCGGGCGAGTCTATTATGAAGCCGCCCGTGGCCAGCGGATACATCTCATAGAAAGTGGTGGTGTGGCGCCCTTGCAGATGGGCCTGGGAAATCTCTGCGGTGCGGATATAGTCCAGCGATGGGTCCATAGCCTTTATCAGCGACGATTTTCCCACACCGGAGGTGCCGCTGAACAGGCTTACCTTGCCCTTGAGGCGCCCGCGCAGGGCATCGACGCCCTCGCCGGTGATGGCCGACACTTCCAGGATTTCGTAACCGGCAGCCTCGTAAATGTCGCGGAAGGCGGCGGAAAGCTCTTCCAGCTCAGAGTCATAGAGGTCGCGCTTGTTTATGACGATGGTCACCGGCACGCCGTAGGCCTCGCACGTCACCAGAAAACGGTCCACAAAGGCCAGCTTGGTCTCGGGATAGGCCATTGTCACAATCAGGTAGGCGTGGTCCAGATTGGCGGCGATGATGTGCGCCTCGCGCGACAGGTTGGCGCTGCGGCGGATGATATAGTTCTTGCGGGGATGCACCGCCTCTATCACGCTCATCTCCTCTTCATAGGCATAGTCCACCACATCGCCCACAGCCACGGGATTTGTGGCGGTGGAGCCTTTCAGGCGGACCTTGCCGCGAAGCACGGCGGGAAACAGGTTCCACTCCGGCAGCCTGGAAAGAAGATAGTGGCTTCCGGTGTGCTTGACCACGACGGCCTGGCCTTTTGCGGGAAGAGTTTCGCTCATAATCGATAGCAAAGATAAGTTATTCTTAGTATCTTTGGGAAAACCTTTAGTATGAAAAAGTATCTTCTTGTTCTTTTTGCCGCAACTGCGCTGCTTGCAGGTTGCGGCGTTACCAACCCCGGCAGACAGCACACACAGACCATCGCCCTTTTCGGCGGCTCGTTCAGCGTGATTCCCGCATCCAACGTCGCCACCGACTACTGGGCAGAGCAGTTGAATGCAGAAATCACCAAATATGGTGTCGGCGGGGCCGGTTTCTCTAACAAGACCCAGCAAGAAGGCAAGCACATCCAGTGGCAGATAGATCAGGCCTGCGCGCCTGAGGCCCCGGTATATGACACCTACATCCTATGGGCATCGACCAACGATTTCAATCAGGCCAACACCCTCTCCGGAGACCCGTGGGACTATACTGAATATGACGGATTTGACGCCTCCAAGCTCCAGACCCAGTGCGGCGGCATCAACTATTGCCTAAAGCGCATCCGCGAAAAAGCGCCCAAGGCACGCATCCTGTTTATGACCTCCACCAAGTGCTTTTCTGCGCCCGGGAGCGGCTCGAACATCAATTATCAGGGCCCCGAAGGCGGTATGAATGTGTTTGTGGACAAGCAGATGCTATGCTGCCAGGCGGCGGGCGTGCCGTTTCTGGACCTGTTCACGCTGCCCCCGTTCGGCGACTCAAACTTTGAAACATTCACAGAGAGCGACCATCTGCACCTCAACGCCAAAGGCTACGAGGCAATCCGCGACCTCCAGGTGAAGTTTATACGCGAGGGCCGTACCATAAGCGGCCGGGTGTTTGCCACCAACGGGCACTCCGACACCGATTTTGGCAGATATCAGCGTTATGCAGAGGCAAATGCCGCCCAGAAAGAGGCTCCGGTGGCGGTGCTCTTTGGCGACTCCATCACCGATGCCTGGCCGCGCGATGACCCGGGCTTCTTTACCGAAAACAATTTTGTGGGACGCGGCATCAGCGGCCAGACTACCATAGAGAACCTGGCGCGCATCCGTGCCGACGTGGTGGACCTCCACCCCAAATATGTCGCCATTCTGATAGGCACCAACGACCTGGCAGAAAATATCGGCGACATTTCAATGGAGAATATTGTGGGCAACATAGCCTCTATGGTAGAAATCGCCCAGGCCAACGGCATCATTCCCCTGGTCTGCTCTGTATTGCCGGTTGCGGCATATCCCTGGCGGCCCCAGCTTGGCCCTCAGGCCAGCACCGTGGCGGCGCTTAACGAGATGATAAAACGTATGGCGGCAGAGAAAAACGTCAAGTATGTAGACTATTGGAGCGCCCTCAACGACGGCCGGGGCGGCATCGCGAAAGAGAATTCCCACGACGGAGTGCACCCTACCCTGGCAGGATACAAGATTATGGAAAAGGTGCTTCTGGAGGCCCTGAAATAGCGGTTTAGAATCCCAGAAGCTTTTTGTAGAACGGCCTGAGCGGCTGGTCTATCACTACGCTGGCGCTTGTACTGGAGCAGGCCACGAAATAGCCTGCCGCATAGTCGCCGCGTATGTTGGTGGGACAGTTGGAGGGCTGCGACTGTATCAGCGGGATAGCCGCGCCCACGCTGCTTGACACAAATCCCATATAGAAATCGTAGTAATCCTTGGGTATCGTGTAAACATAAAGCGTGAAGACGTCGCCCGTCTCCAGATACTTGGCGCAATCGCCGTACATCTTTTGCCTGAGGCCCGTCTGGGCAAGGGTCGTTACCGGGAAGCAGGTCACCTTCTGGCCGGCAAAGTACTTGTCGTCTATAGACAGCGAGAGCTGCATCGGGAACACAGCGTCGTTCAATCTGGAGTTTATGTAGTAATAACTTGTCTGCGGCAAGTCCCTGCCCCACAGGGCAACGGTCCAGAGGCTGTCAATATGCATTTCCGGTTTGCCGGCATACATATAGTCCACCTCGGCATCAGCAAATCCGGGCTCTTCCATTGTAGAAGAAGCCTCATAATGACGCTGCTCACCGTCTATCTCCACATCTATGGTAAGGGTATATGTCCCGCCGGGGGTGCCGCAGAAGCCTTCCGGGCCAATGTAGCAGCCGCTCCCCGGCGGCGTTTCGGTATATTCAACTGTGCTTTCTCCATCGCTCACGGCCACCCGGGCTCCCGACACTGTCGGCGGCGTCTCCGGTTCAAAATAGTCCACTGAACCGGTCAGCTGCACCTTCTGCGGCAGATCAGTCCGGTCGGTAAGCATCCCCTCCACCACCAGATAATGGCGGTCCATCCCTCTGGTGTGGATATCCACCACCTCTGTGCAGGAAGCCGCCAGAAGCGCAATCAGCAAGATTGCAAAGAGTTTATTTTTAAAAATATACATTGAACGACAGAGACGGGATTATTGTGAACAGATATACTTTAAGCGCCTGCGGCTTCTCTTCCATGCGGTTGTAGAGGAAGGCCAGCGACCAGGCGTTGTGGCGCGAATAAGCATTGTATAGCGAGAGATTCCACTCGCAGCCGCCCGGACGACCGGCGGCACGACGGCGGTCCTTATAGGTAAACGCCAGATCCATACGGTGATATGGCGGCATAGAGTCCTCGTTGCGCGACGAGTACAGCGATGCGTAAGTCCCGCCGTATGAAAAACGGCCCACGGGGAAGGTTGTAGGCGCCCCGCTGTAGAACACCCAGTCGGCGGAGAGTGACATCTGCCGGGTGATATCGTACGACAGGACAAAGTTCACCGAATGCTCGTGATTCAGCGGGGAGCGATAGGGCTTGCCGCCGTTCAGTTCCGGAATGTCGTAGATGGCGCGGGAAAAGGTGTACCCCAGCCAGCCGCTCAGCCGGTTAAAGTCGTAGCGCAGCATCACCTCTGCACCATAGGCATATGAAGAGCCAAAGCGCAGCAGGCCCTCGCGTTCGGCATCGTCAAACACCAGCCCCGGATTCTCCTTGAAGTCCATAGTGTTGGCGTTGTTCTTATAGAATACTTCGGCAGAGAATTCCAGCGCCTG
>JAEEGJ010005906.1_pt1 | contig 37627 bp, 16 predicted proteins | sample 8958761 | NCBI WGS metagenome assembly JAEEGJ01 (sample SAMN16246546, study PRJNA631951) | gut metagenome | biome: gut microbiome; feature: rumen; material: RS-attached | host: Bos | place: Iran: Karaj | collected 2018-10
TCTGCGCCGACATGGCCGTGCAGAACGTCATCGGCGACGGTTTCCGCGGCGCCACGTGGGTGAGCATCCACAACGGCGGCGGCGTCGGCTGGGGCGAGGTCATCAACGGCGGCTTCGGCATGGTGCTCGACGGCAGCGACGACAGCGACCGCCGTCTGCGCTCGATGCTCTTCTGGGACGTGAACAACGGCATCTCGCGCCGTGCGTGGGCCCGCAACGACGGCGCCCTCTTCGCCATCAAGCGCGCGATGGAGGTGTGCCCCGAGTTGCACGTGACGTTGCCGAATATGGCAGACGATGCGTTAATTGAGAAAATGTTCGAATAGTTAGTAGTTAGCAGTTAGTAGTTAGTAGTTGGTTCTCGCAGCGAACTGCTAACTACTAACTGCTAACTGCTAACAAACCTATGGTATGATAAAGCGATATATTCTCTTTGTTTTCACTGTCGTGGCGATAGTGCTTGGCGGGTGTAAGAAGAAGCCCACCCCCATCGTCATCACCCCGGACATCGAGAAGAACCACCTGGAGCGGAACCACATTTTCGGGAAGGTCAAATCCTTGGAGACGGAGACGTTCAACTTGCAACGGGACTCCCTGTCGGTGAAAGATACGGCGGACCTGAAAAAGTTGCTCGCGGCATGCGATTCGTTATGCGATGTACCCGACATCTCCCGTTCGAGTCAGCGTTACACCTCCGACGGCTACCTGCTGGAGTTCGTCAAGCACGGGCATATTGGCAACGCCTATTACCGCACCTACACCTACGACAACGAGGCGCGCATCACGGCATGGAACGAGTACGGCTATGACAGCACGTTGGTCTCCCACGGCACCTACACCTACGACCGCAACGGGTTCCTCGTGGGCGAGAAGGTCTATCAAGGCGACAGTTTGGTGATGTCGTTCACGCACACCACCGACGGCATCGGCAACGCCATACGCACCGTGCAGACCTTCGGCGACCTGCAGACCGCTACGGAGAACAAGTTCAACGAGCAGGGTCTGGTCACGCAGATTACCGAATACGAGCCCGACGGCAAGGTCTTCAAGACCGCGAAGATCGAGTACGACAACTACGGCGACGAGGTCAACCGCTGCGTGTATAAGGCCGGCAACCAGATGATTGAATACACCTACACGGAATACGCCCAAGACGGTCGCGTGCGCAAGGTCATCTACGAGGACAAGCTGCACCACGTCAAGGAATTCCACTACTTCTTCGACTACGACGCGAACAAAAACTGGCAGACGGAGGTCTGCGCCGTCGATGGCCGGATTGTTTACATCAAGAAACGGACGTTCGAATATTATTAATGAATGAATCTGATTATCGTTGTTTCCCGCTCTACCGAGCTATTGCCCCTGACGGGGCGGCTCAAGGAAAGCATTAAACAATAACCCATAATCAATAAACTATAACCAATAACCAATAAACTTTAAAAAGATGGATTTAAGCAAGATTTTATCGATCACAGGCAAAGGAGGCCTGTTCAAATTCCTTTCCAAGACCCCGAACAGCTTCATCGTGGAGGGGCTGGATGACGGCAAGCGTTTCCCCGCGTTCTCCAACGACGGGGTGGCCGCATTGGACAACATCGCCATTTTCACGGAGACCGACGAGGTGCCGTTGCAGACCGTTTTCCAGAACATCTACCGCAAGGAAGACGGCAAGAAGATGGTGATGCCGAAGGACAACAACGCCATCAAGGCTTACTTCGCCGAGATTCTGCCCGAGTACGACCGCGACCGCGTTTACGTCTCCAACATGAAGAAGGTGTTCACCTGGTACAACATCCTCGTGGAGCACGGTTTGGTGGATTTGGAAGAACCCGCCGAGGAACCTGCCGAGGAACAAACCGACAACCAATAATCCCCGTTTGTAGAGACGCGGTCCCCCGCGTCTCTACAATTCCCATTAAACCTTAACCATTAACCATTAAACCTTAAACCTTATGAGAGAAAACCGTCCCTGGATCATCTGGCTGACCATTGCCGCCGTCATGCTCGCCGGCGTGGGTGTCTTCTTCTACTACAACTTCTTCCGTCAGTCGAAGTCGGAGCTGATCGAGGCCATCCCGACGGATGCGGCGTTCATCTTCGCCCTGAACGACAATGACGGGTTCGTGTCCGCCACGCGGGAGGTGACGCCCTACCTGAACGAGCTGTTCGTGATGGACGCGCTGCCCGCCTACGAGACCATGCGCGGCAAGCTGCCCACCGGGGAGTACGACCTCACCGTCTCGGGCCACGTCAGCGACGAAGGGGTCAGCGTGCTGTTCAACATGCACGCCGACAAGGCGGCTTTCAAACGGCTTCTGCGCGCCCTCAGCATCGACCCTAACAACTACATCTCCTTCGAAGGGAGCCGCATCTACACCTACGGCACCAACTTCAAGAGCATGAAGTTCGTCTATATCAACCACATCATCTCCATCTCCCCGGACGTCGAGCTGCTCAAGCGCGCCATCGTGCAGCACGCCCATCCGAAAGACCTGCTCTCAGACAAGCAGTTCAAGGAGATGTACAACCTCACGGAGAAGAACCGCAAGCAGAACTGGCTGATCATCAACCCCGAACGCTACACTCCATACCTCTCCAGCTTCCTGACCGAGGATTTGTCGAAAAAGCTTTCCAACTGTCTGAAGGAGGCGGGCTGGACGGCGTTGCAGCTGCGATTCTCCGGCAACGAGATGTTTCTGTCGGGGTATGCCAGGCAAAAAGATACAGGAAGCGGGGATTTCATGGCGCTTCTCGGCAAACAGGCGAAGTCCGGCACTCCGGATGTCGCCTCTTTATTCCCTTGCCAAGCAAACTGGTACGCCCACTCCGTCGGTGCGAAGATGTGGACGCGGATGGTGCAAGCATCACCCGAACTCACCGAGAAAGAAGCGTCTTTCATAATCACCAACCTGTCGCCGAAAGCTACCGGCAGCTTTTCCCTGCGTGCCGATTCCTGCGACTACGCCTACTGCGTCGTCCTCCCCGACAGCAGCAACATCGAATTCCTGACCGCCCTCTACTGCGGCGACACCCACAAGTCGGACTCAGTCCGCAGTGCGAACCCCAACGGCATCTACCCCACCCCGCACAAGCTCTCGCCCATGGTCCCGGCCATCGCCGCCGACTCCTTGGGATGGGTGCTGGTCTGGAACGACGCCCTGGTCTTCGCCCCCTCCGTTGAAGCGGCCACCTTCTTCCTGAGCAACGTCAAAAAGAACGGGAATCTGACCCAGAACCGTTACTATGCTTTTGTCGACGAAGCCGTCGCGTCCACGTCGCTGTTCAACTTCGTGCTCTTCAACGACGAGAGCGCCAACGGCCTCGGCTCACAGCTATCCGAGAAGGGCAAAGCCACCCAATTCGGGAAAGGCCTCCACATCTTCTCCCTCAGCTGCGACGCCATGGAGAAAGGGCAGCATTTGTTGCCGGTGAACCTGTACCTTTTATTTTAGTTAGCAGTTAGCAGTTAGCAGTTAGTAGTTAGTAGTTAGTAGTTAGTAGTTAGCGGAAAACACTCATCTTTTTTTCGTTGTAACTGCTTGATTACAAGAGTGTGGAATTTTTTGATGAAAGTTTGATAGGTCATCAAAAGTCTACACAGCGTTCCCCGTGTTGTATCTTTGCCGTCGAAATTGTGACTTGTGACTTGTGATTTGTGATTTTGCCCGGATACAACCAGATTTTCTCTGATTTTCTATAATGATTTTCTCAGATTTCTACGCGAAGCGTACCCCACTAATACGCGAAGCGTATAAAATCACTACGCGAAGCGTACACACCCAATACGCGAAGCGTACCAAAATTACGCGAAGCGTACCCGGCAGCTCTTAGAAGTCGGAATTGACCTCTAAGGTCTCGACCTTGGAGTTTTTGCCGTCGATGTAGGAGATGACCACCGGGGAGGTGCTGTGGTAGCTGCACTTGGAGAGGATGATGGTGTTGTAGGCCTGGGTGACAGTGTCGGTGTCGGTCTGCCATTTGGAGTAGTCGGAAGTGTACTTCACATAGACGGGTTCGTCCTTGATTTTGTTGACCTCCTGCGTGATTTCCCCGTACTTGTCGGAGAGGCGTCCTTGCAGGTCGGGGTAGGTGAACTGCGTGCTCAGGCTGAAGAAGACATCGACCTTATAGACGAGGTGAGTCTTGGCGGCGGAGCGAATTTCGAGTTTCACGCGTTCGCCGGCAAAGGTGCCCTTCATCACCGTGTAATTCGGTTTCGTGTGGCTGACATCCTCCACGAAGCCCTTGCCCTTCAGTTTGGAGACGAAGGTGGACATGGTGCTGTTCATGCCGATGCCGAGGAACTTCATCGGCTGGGTTTGCGCATTGCCGACAAGCACGGCAAGGATCAGGAATAAGACGGAGAATATCTTTTTCATTAAGGGTTAAGGGTTATGGTTTAAGGGTTATGGTTTAAGGTTTAAGGTTTAGAGTTTAAGGGTTAAGGGTTAAGGGTTATAGGTTAAGGTTTATGGTTAGGGGTTTGAGGTTATGGATTGGAAGTGATGGGATAGGTTTAATGAGGCATTCTTGATATGTACGAAGGGCATCCCCACTGCGCGGGCGCTGGCGCCGTCGGTGTCGTTGCGGTCGCCGACCATCATACAGTCGGAAGGGGGAAAGCCGATCTCGCGGCAGAGCGTCTCGAAGGATTCCCGGCAGGGTTTGAGGCCGCCGAGCGAGGGTGCGTCGAAGATGCAGTCCGCCCAGTCGAGGCGGAATCCGATGGCGCGCAGTTTCTCCTCGACAAAGCCGTAGTCGGAGAAGACGACCACCTTCCGTCCGTTTGCGCGCAGTTCCGGAATGACGGTCTGCACCCATGGGGCGGTATGGTAGTGTTTACGCAGGATGGCCACCATATCGGGCATATACTCCTCGAAGTACCATCGGCGGGCGAACTCGGGTTTGTCGAAACGGGCGAAGAAGGCGGCATAGAAGGCCTCCTCGCTTTTGAAGTGCTTGCCGCGCAGCTCCTTGCGGACCTCGCGCTCGCGTTTGAGCATACGCAACCGTCCGCGCAGCAGCTCTGCGAATATCAGCCGCCGCGCGAGTCCGGACTTGTCGTAGAGGGTTCCGTCGAGATCGAAGATGACCGTTTTCATTAAGGGTTAGGGTTTAAGGTTTAAGGTTTAAGGTTTAGGGTTTAGGGTTTAGGGTTTAAGGTTTAAGGTTTAAGGGTTATGGTTTAGGGGTTAAGGGTTAAGGTTTAAGGGTTATGGTTTAGGGGTTAAGGGTTAGGGTTTGTTAAGGGGTTAAGGGTTAGGGTGTGCGGCGAAGATAGTATTTTTTGCGATATGGACTTATGGCAGGCTGGCAAACAAATGTTTGGACGTCAACTGGCTATGGATGAATGAAGAATGGATGCCACGTGACACGCCGGAGGGCGTTATGAAGGTATGGACCACATTATGGGTGGTTCCTGTGGCTTCAATGAAAAGTGCTTTACGCTGCTGCAACTTGTCTTCGTATTCTTTGGTCACGTTGTAAGATGCCTCCGAAAACTTCATCTCCACAAGATGAATGATTCGGTCGGCACGCTTGATGACCAAATCAACCTGGGCTCCACTTCGGGAATCCTCTTTTTTCGGCACATACCGCCATGACGAGGATTCTGTTGCGATTCCCGATATCCCGAGCCCGTACTTGATGTGGGACAAATGTCGCAGGCATATTTCCTCAAAAGTGAACCCTTCCCAAGATTCCACACTCCTATCGGTGTGGTGGTGCTGCCAATACTGCTCGTCCCGGCTTCGATTGTCTTCCACATAACGGAAATAGAACAGTGTGTAGAAGTCGGATAAGCGGTAGAGGGTCATTTTGGTCTTATGGCCGAACTGGGCATACGACACGATGAAGTCACAGCGTTCCAAGTTGTCAAGCATTTTCGTGAGACCACCACCGCTGAAACCAGTTGATAATTCTATTTCGCTACGGGTGAACCCTTCCCGCTTTTTGGAAAGCAACTTTACGATGGAGATGTAACGATCGGCTTTTGAGAACAGGGCACTGTAAAGTTCCTTGAATTCGTCGGACAAATCGCCACCACGTCTGAAAATCAGTGTATCCACATTCTCAGACAGGCTGAGATAGGGACGAAGAAGACTGAGGTAGTACGGTACGCCGCCGAAAATCATGTAGCATTGCAGAATTTGATAGTCACTCCATTCGAAACCGTGCTCTTCAAGATAAACTTTGCATTCGTTCAGATAGAACGGACGCAGATAGATTCGGTGCGTAATGCGGTTGTGCAAGCCGCCCTGGTTCTCTTCAAGTTTTTCTTTCATCCAACTGGTGGCACTACCACACGCGATGAACACGATATCGTCGCGATTCTGTACCCAATTAGCCCAGAAGTACTCCAACTCGTCTACAAATTCACTTCCTTTTGTGTCCATCCAAGGCATCTCGTCAAAGAAGAGTATCTTCCTCTTGTCTGCGCAATTACCGAGATACTCGGCCAGTTGTTGAAATGCCTCATGCCAGTTGCCGAACTCAGGAATATCTTGATTACCCGAAAAGCGTTCCAAAGCCTCTTTGAAATTCTGGAGTTGTACCTCCTTTTTCTGTTTGTGTGCCCCCACATAGTGAAAACTGTAGGTGTCACCAAAGAAACGGCGCACAAGAAATGTTTTCCCCACACGTCGGCGCCCATACAAAACGACCAGTTCCGACCGCTGGGATTTCAGAGCCCATTCCAGCTCCTCACATTCCCTTTCGCGTCCAATCAGCTTTTCCATATTTCCATTATTAATACACGGCGGCAAAGATACACTTTTTGTGAGATCTCAGAATACGAAAATATCCAAATCCAATCTTAAAACATACATTTGGACAAAATTGCGAAAAATAAAGTCCAAATCTACATCTCGTATGTAAGATTTAGACTTTTTACCCTAAACGACAGAATCTATCGTGGAGGTATCTTGCAATGCGTCCCCTACAGCGTCAACTTCTTGAACTTCTCGTGGCGTTTCTCGTCTTGGAGGAGGAGTTGGAGTTTGAACTGGCCGTCGCGGGCGCCTTCGGCGATGCACTGGGCCTTGAAGGTCTCGAACGACTCGGGGATCATGCGGTAGGTCTCGGGCATTTTGAGACGGAGGGAGTCGCGCTTGGTCTTGTACTCCACGTTGATGCGCATCAGAATCTCATCGACCTTCTCGGTGAACTTCTCGGCCTGCTCCTGTGTGACGTTCTGGTCTGCGAACTCGTAGTAGAACTTATAGCCGAGGATGCTCAGGTCGGCGAACCCGATGAAGAAACGGGTCTTGAGGCCCGTGGTCTCCTCCGCCTCGTGCACCGCCTCGATGAACTGCCGTTCGTGCAGCTTCTCGCCGGTGATGGTCACGATGCCGTTGACCTTCTGGATAAGATGCACCGTGGGGGTGTTGTGGAAGTTCGGACCGACCTCCAACAGGTCGTTCATATTGTAGCGGTAGAGTCCTGCGAACGTGGTCACGAAGGGGCAGTAGCGTTTGCCCTGCTGGAGTTCGTGCAGTTGCAGGTACTTGGGATTCGGGTTCTCCAGATCGGCCTCCTCGATGAACTCGTAGTAGTGAAAATGGGGGAAGAGGACGGTGTTCACCGTATCGTCGAGCACCAATCCGAAGCGGCACTCCGAGGCGAAGTAACCGAACTCCTGGTGGAGCATCGTTTCCGGGAAGGAGTCTTTGAACTTGTCGAGATAGACCTTCGTGTTGCCGCACTTCCAGGTGTTCAGCAGCTGGAGATCGGGCCAATAGTGTTTGGGCAGGACGGTGCCGTATTTCGCCTTGAGGGCCCGGAGTTCGGCGGCGCGTTCGGGGTTGGGTTTCAGGCAGGCCTCCAGCTCGGCGCGGATTTCGGGAGCGATGACGAGATCCTTCTTCAGCGTGCCGTTCTCGATGTCCGTGACATAGTCGTCGTAGAACTTGTTGACGTTGTTCTGCAGTTCCACGATGGTGGAGGGGTTGGCGGTCACGATGAGGGTGATATTGCGTTCGATGCCCATGCGCATCAGGACGTAGTAGCGGGCGTTGTAGTCGGCGATACTATAGACGCACTGCGGGTTGGAGTAGAGTTTCTTCACGAAGTTGGGGCAGTCGCGCTGGGTGACGCCGGAGACGGAGCCGAAGACGGTGCCGTCGGGGGCGTAGCCTTCGATGACCTTGCCCACGATGGAGAGGATTTTGCCGGCGAAGACGTTATGCCGGTTCTGGATGAAGTTGTAGAGCCACACCTTGGTCATCTTGCCGTAGATATTGCTCAGGTATTCCTGGGTGATGGGGATCCATTTCGGTTCGGAGGTGGTGCCGGAGGTGGTGGCGTAGAGAACGGGTTTGCCGGGGAAGAGGACATCGGCCTCTCCGTGTTTGTGGCGTTCCACGTAGGGGCGCAGGGCCTCGTAGTCGTTCACGGGCACCTTCTCCTGGTAGCGTTTATAGAGTTCCGCATCGTCGGCCGCCTGCAGGATGTAGGCGAAGTCGTGTTCACGGCCATAGACGGTATCCTTGGCGTAGGTCAGGATGTTGCGGAGGGTCTGTTCGCTGGATTTGCGCGGGTTCTTGTCGGCTTTCACGAGCTGGCGGTATTGGATGCCGCCGGCCATACCAAGCAGGAAATTAGGGACAAAGGGGTAAGTCAATTTTTCCATATAACACTATTTCTTACACGTAAATTGAGCGGCAAAGATACACTTTTTTCAGGGTAAGTGTTCAGCCGTACAGTTATCAAAAGGGAGACCCTTTCGAGTCCCCCTTCATTATCCATTATCAATTATCCATTATCAATCAGTGCATCACCTGCTTCCGGATACAGCGCACGCTCTTGCGGTCGCTCTTCACATTGGTCTCGCTGACCATGCTGTCGCAGTAGTACGGGATGCTCCAGTTGGTAACGACATTAGAGCCCGGCGTGGCGTCGCTCTGCCAGAAGTGGTAGCCGGTCATCAGGTCTTCGTAATGGCCGACGGAGCTCTTGTACCAGCCGCCGCCGCGCGCGTTGAAGCCTGTGCCGCCTTCAACGCCCTCATAGCCGGAGAACCAGTACTGCGTGCTCGGATCCTTCAGCAAGGCGGCGGAGCCAGCATACATATCGAGGTTGTGGTAATCCTCCACGCTACCGACAGACCATCCGGCCGGGCAGATACCCTGTACGTACGGCGTGCCGTTGTCGGCGGTGTAGGTTGTCGGAGCGGCGTTGTCGTTGCCTTCCGGCACACCCACGGTCGTGTACCAGCTATAGAGGTAGCCGAACTTCTCGAGGTTGGCATCGAGATCTTTGTAAGCGTGGTGGTCGCCGACCTCCTCGCGCAGGTTCTCGGTGAACCAGCACTGGCTGCCGATACGCTTGATGTTGTACTCGTGACCGCTGGCCATCGTGATGGTGCCCTCGCAAGGAGCGTACTGCACCGTCACCTTCTGACTGCAGGTGGTCATCGCACTGTCGCAGTCGTCGTAGAGCGTCCACGTGATCCAGTGGTCGCCCACGCCGAGCGGGTTGAGGCTGCTGAGGTTGTTGCCCACGTACGTATGCGTGTTGGCGGGCGTCAGCGTGGCCGGACCGTTGAGGTCTGCGTCAGTCACCGTCATCTCGGAGGTACCCTCGGTCAGGGTGAGCGTCACCTCACCCGGACAAGCGAAGCCGTCGGTAATCGCGATCACCTTGAGGAGGCCAGGCTCCGTGGTGATGGTGTAGTCACCCGTCACGTCTTCACCGTTATGGGTCACCGTGTAGTCGCTGATGACGTTCTCGCTCTCGCCCGAGCAGAGCTGCGAGCCGGAGGTGGTGGCGGTCACCACATCGGTGGAAGCGGAACCGGAGACCGAGAAGCCAGCCTCAGTCAGTGCCGTACCGTCATAGACCTTGGTGGCGCTGTTGGCGGTAATCGTCAACGTGCGCTCGGAGATGGAGAGCTTCACGTCGAACTTCGGCGCGTAGTTGCTCTTGGCGCTACTGACATCGAATCCACTCTGAACAGCGGCCAAGGCCATCATGTAGTTGAACGAACCAGCTTCGCAGAGGTACTCGCCCACATGGTAGGACTCAGTCTCCACCGTACCGGCGGTGATATACTCGCCGTTTGCCAGACCGGAGATGATCCAGTTGCCGGTGGTACCGTTGCCCAGGTTGGCGGGAACGGTGACCACGAGCTTCGTGCCATCATAGATCTTGCTGTCGGTGAGCTTGATGTTGAGGTTACTCGGTTTGAGTTTCACCGTACCGGCGGTGATGGTCATCTCGCCGACGTAGGCATCATCCACATTCACACCACCATTCGTAATCGCATAGGTGAAGCTGTTGTTGTGGTCCGTGTTGTTGGCATCGGCCACATTGGTCACGCCCGTGAATGTCGGGGTCACCGTCAGCTTGTCACCAGTGGGCAGCGTGAACACCAAGCCGTTGGAGCCGGCATCGGCGTTGATCACCGCATCGTCGTAGGTCACCCGGTAGAGTTTGAACGCATCGCCATGGGTCGTGCCGTCGTAGGTGATCGGCGTGGCCGCGGTGACGTCGTAGGTGGGCGTCAAACCGTTGGCGCTGGCAGAGGTGATGGTGATGGGTCTGTTGCTACCCGTGATACAGAGTTGTCCCAGAGTGGTGTCAATGGTGTAGTTGGTCGCAATGAAGACATTCGCCACCGGCGTGTACTCAATGGTGTTGTCCTCGCAGGTATTGATGTCCGTCACCGTACCCGTGGTGTGGATGTTGGTCACCTCGCCGTTCACGAAGCCGTCGCCGGTAATCGTGTAGTTCGGGTTGGTCAGCGGCGTGCCGTCAAACAGTTTGGAGTCGGATGCCGTAGCGATGTGGACGATACGCGGGGTAATGGCCAGCGTGCCATCCTGCGCCGTCACATTGAACTGTGCCGTCACATCGTTGCCGTTGCCATCTTTCACCACTGCCGTGCCGCTGATCGCGTTCGTCAGGTTGCAGACATTCGTGCTGGTCGGGTTACTCGTCGTCAGGCCGCTCACCGTGTAGGTGTTGCCCTCCACCGTGAAGGTCAGCGTCTCGAAGCCCGTAGCACTCTTGGCCGTGCCGTCATACACATTGCCGGTGTTGCTGTTCGCAACCACCGTGATCTCGTACTTGTCCGTACGGTCGGTGATGGTCAGCTTGCCGGGCGTTGCCGTCGTCAGGTTGTAGTTCGAAGTCACGTCGTTGTCGGAAGCATCCTTCACCACCAAGTCATTGCCGAAGCTACCCGTGTAGGTGCCGGCGACAGTACCCTGGGCCGGCGTGTAGGTGATGGTGGCCGTCTGGCCGTTCACCACGTTGCCGAACGTGTAGGTAGCAACACCCGTATGCGCGTCGCCGTCATACACGACATCGGTGGCATCGGCAACCGTGACCGTGATATTACGCTTGGCAATCTCAAGTGCACCGTCCGTCGTGTGAACTGTGAACTGGTCTGTCACCACATTACCGGCGGCATCCGTCACCACAGCCGTGCCACTGATGGCGTTGGCGATGGTGTCGGCATTCGTGCTGTTCGGGTTGGAGGTCGTCAGACCGCTCACCGTGTAGGGATGGCCATTCACGGTGAAGGTCAGCGTCTGGAAGCCTGTGGCGTTGTGCTGCTCGCCGTCATAGGTCGTGGAAGTGCTGTTGGCCACCACGGTAATCTCGTACTTGTCGGTACGGTTGTTGATGGTCAGCTTACCGGGCGTTGTTGCCAACGTATAGTTGGAGGTCACGTCTTGGTTGTTCGCATCTCTCACCACGAAATCGTCAGCGAAGGAGCCCGTGTACGTGCCGGGCAGCGTACCCTTGGCCGGCGTGTAGGTGATGGTGGCCGTCTGGTTGTCCGCCACGTTGCCCATCGTGTAGGTAGTCACACCCGTATGCTCGTTGCCGTCATACACCACGGGATTGGCATCGGCGACTGTGACCGTAACCGGACGCGGGGTGACCTTGAGTGTGTACTGGCAGTAGCTCGTGTCATAGTTGTTGGCGGAAGCGCGCACATAGACCTTTTGCGTGCCGACCGTGGTGAGCGAAGGCACCTCGGTGGCGCTCCAATGGAGGTTGTCCGTGCTGTATTCCACCTTCACGGAATCGCTTGTCGCAACAGCCGCCGTGACCGTGTAGCTGATCGGCGTGCCATCGTACACCTTTACGGTGTCGGACTGAGACGTCGGGCAGGTCATCGCCAGCGTGGTGTTGCTGTTGATGGTCATCGTGATGGTGTAGGTGACATCGTAGTTGGAGATACCATTGGTAATATCGAACGGGGTGTTGATGGTCACCGTGTTCGCAGCATTGGTATAAGTGCCGACGGCAGAGCCGTTGGTGGTCACCTTACCGGCGGTAAGGACTTCACCCGCGACATTGCCGCTGATGGAGACGCCCGTGGAATCATAGGCGCTCACGAGAGCCGTTCCGTCATAGAACTTGTTGGTGTTGACGATGATGGAGAGAGAACGAGGAGTAATGGACAGTGTGCCTTCGGTTTTGGCCTGGTTGCTATACTGGTTGCTATGCGCCACCGTGTAGCTGAACTTGTTCGTCACGTTGTTCTGCGCCACGTTCTTAATCTTCGCCGTCGCGTCGGGCGTGATGGTCACCACGTCGCCTGTGCTCAGGGTAGCCGTGCCTGTGGTTTCGCCAGCGGCAATCGTCACCGTGTAGGTTTCATCGGTTCCGTAGGTCACCGTGTACTCATACTTCGTATGCTCGATGCCGTCGTAGGTCCAGTTGCCGTCCGCGGAGACCACTTTCAGTTCCTTGGTGGAAGCCGTGATGGTCAGGTCACCCTCGACATACGAAATCGTGTAGTTGCCTGTGTTGGTTCCCACTGCGGCGGCACTCGGGACAATCTCATCCTCGTAGATGCCAACTTCCGTCCGGATGCCGCTCAATGTGATGCTCGTCAGAGCGTCCGTACCCTGAAGACCCGTCACCGTCACGTACGTGTCGAAACCGCTGGTGTACGTGCCGGCAGGTCCCTGGTCGCTGCCGTTGTACTCGTAGGTCTTGGCCACGGCGGCAATCGTCAGGGTGTGAGCCGTGATCGTCAGGTCGGCGGGCGTGTAGCTGATGGTGTAGTTGCCCGTGTTGGCTCCCAGCTCGGCGTCACTCGGGACAATCGCGTTCGTGTAGGTGTTCACGTCGCGCTTCGAACCGGAGAGCGTGATGCTCGACAGCGCATCCGAACCCTGCAGACCCTCAACCGTCACGTATGTGTCGAAGTCGACGGAGTACGTGCCGGCAGGTCCTTGGGCGGAACCATTGTACGTGTAGGTCTGAGGTTTCGCCGTAATGGTCAGCGCAGCCTTCTCCACGTTGATGGTCACCGTCTGCGCCTTGGAACCGCAATCGTAATCAGACATACTCGTGGCGGTAGCTGTGATGACATACTGTCCGACCGCGTTGGGAGTACCCGAGATTTTACCTGACGTTTCGTCGTAGGCAAGACCGGCATCCGCAAAAGACTTGGAAGCACCGTTGTGCGACAATGCGACCTCACGGGTGGAAGCCGTATTGCTTATGGACACTTCGGAAATGGGTTCTCCATAAGTGATATTCTGCGTCTCGGCAGGCACCACATCGAGCGTTACCCCAGGATTCACCGTAATCGTGAACTCCACGGGCTCGCCGGTGCAGCTGATGCCGTTGTTCGTGTAGGTCGGGGTCACCGTGAACTTGGTCGTCTGCACTGTGGTCTCGGTGTTCGTCAAGGCAACGGAAGGAATCGTTGCGGCATTCTCAACATTACCCGCAAGACCCGTGACATGTTCCGTATTCGTGCGTATCCAGTTGTAACTCATCGTGCCGTCGGTAATCGGAGTGCCGAAGACGATCTCGTTGATCGTGCTGTCGCTGCATACCGTCTGTGCCGTCGGGGTGGTCATCACCACTTGCGGATTCACCAAAATGGCGAAATTCACCGGAGTTCCGACACAAGGCTCCCCTCCTGCCGTATTCGTGTAGGTCGGGGTGACAGCAACATGCGCCGTATCGGTCTTATACTTGGTATTATTAGCCGTAAACTCTGCTATGGCAGTGTTACCGCTCGCATTAAGACCGATGTCTGTATTGTCATTCGACCATGCGTATGTCACGTTACCCCCGTGGATACTTGTCGTGAAGGATTGACTGGCAAAGGTTTCTCCATGACAGAGTTTGCGGTCAGAGATTGGATCCATCACCACCTGCGGATTCACGGTAACATTGAAATAGACCGGCTTGCCAGTACAGCTGACCTGGTTGGCGCTGTTTGTGAAGGTCGGGGTGACAGAGATTTGAGCTGTCTGCGGCAAAGTGGTAGTGTTGGCTGCCGTGAACGTAAGGACAGTCCCGTTGCCGGCTGCAATGCCGACTGTGTTGTTGTCTATCGTCCACTCATAACTCATCGTACCACCCTGCAAGGTAGAGGTAAAGATGATTGAGTTCTCCGAGCCATGACACACCACCGTGTCTGCAGGCGTGTTCATCACCACTTTCGGGTTCACGGTCACGGTAAACTCCACAGGCTCGCCGGTGCAACTGACGCCGTTGTTCGTGTAGGTCGGAGTCACCGTGAAGGTGTCCACCTGGGGTTTCAGGGTATTGTTGCTCAACACGGCAGCGGGGATGCTGGTCGTTCCTTGAGGCGCCAAACCGGTCACATTCGTGTTTTTCCGCGTCCAGCTGTAGGACATCTGGCCGTCGGTGATGGAGGAGGAGAATGTCTTCCCTGCAAAAGTGCCACCATGGCAGAGTGCCGTGTCGACCACCGGATTCATCTTCACCTGCGGGTTCACAGTAATCGTGAAGTTGACCGGATTGCCCGGACAGTTAACACCGTTCGTGTAGGTCGGGATGACGGAGAGGTTGGCCACGACCGTCGAGTTAGAAGTGTTCGCCACTGTGAACTCGTCAATCTTGGTATTGCCGGATGCCTGCAAGCCTATAGACTCTTCGTCATTCGTCCATGCGTAGCTCATGCTGCCATCGGTGATTTCAGTAGAGAATGTCATTTCCGTAAACTGCGTGCCGTGACAGAGTATTCTGCTCTCAGGCGTGTTCATCACCACAGTGGGGTTCACCGGCACAGTCACCGTAAACTCACCACCCACACAGATATCACCTGTTGTCGGGGTCACCGTATAGACTGCATTCTGCACTGCGTATGCCGGGTTGGTGAGGGTGCCAGTCACGGTATTCTGCGCCGTAGCGTTGGCTTCACCGCCGTTAATGTCAGTCACAGTAGGTTCTGACCACGTGTAGGTTGTTGCAAAGTTCCCGTGTTCAGGAGCGACCGGGGTGACCGTGAACGTGGTGCCGCTGCAGGTATTGGTAGCGACAATCGGAGCAAAGACATAGTCGGGATACGGGGTGTTCAAGGTCACCTCAACAGGCAGGGTAAACTCACAATTTGAAGTAGGATCTTTCACTCTCACTGAATAGGTTCCTGCGGCCTTACCCGGATATGATTTAGTGTTATTGGTGACCGCACCTTCATATCCTTCGTTATCCAACGCATATTGATACAAATAAATCGATGTTCCAGCGATTGCAGGTTGTCCACCTGACGCAGTCACCGTAAAGGCACCATCCGGTTCCGCTGCACAGGACTTTTCAGTCATGGACGTGAGTTCCAGCTTGACACCCGGATTCACGGTGATGGTGCCCTGGATGGAGTCCTTGCCGCAACCCGTGATATCGCCAGCGCTCTGGTTGGAGGTGGCAACAATGGTATAGGTGTAAGAGGTTGTCTCGGTGATGTCATCCGTAGGGGTACCGCTGATGACGCCGTTTGTCGCATCCAACGTAACACCATTGGGTAGTCCCGTAGCCGTAAGATTAGCGTAATTGAAATCCAAACGGATGGTGTCAATGGAATCGTTCTCGCAAACGGTCTGATTCGGATGGCTTTCGGAGTTGAAAGAGAGGGAAGGATTGGGCAAAACTAACACGGTAAATGAACCAATGGTATTCCCCCTTGATTTGCATTTATCTTTCACACTATACCTATATTCTTGCTGTGGACCAGGTGTTTGCGTCTGTTCTGTAAGGTACGCAGGTTGAGTGGAGGCCGTCAGCGTTTGAGTTAACCACGGAATCGGGCTGAAAGTGACCCCAGGCGTAATCGTAGCAAAATTCTCACCTGGATCGCAACAAAGTACCATCGGATCGGGAACATCCATCCACACCATCGTGTCGGGTGCCCAGACGACCACAGAGTCGGTTATCGTGCAATTGTAGTTATCAACCACGGTCACAGCGTATTTTCCATACAACAGCTGGTTGCCAGCGGCGTCCACACTGTCGCGGCGGTTCACCGGCAAAGAGAGATTCTTGAAGGTGCTGTCGGCGTATGAATACTGCGCACCGTTGTTCATCGTGAAGACATAAGGGGCGGTGCCTCCCGTGGCGTGTACCTTGGCGGTGCCGTCGCTCTTGTATCTGCAGCTGATCATGGTAATCGTATCAACCACCATTTCCAACTTCTCCGGCACATACACATCGCCGCCAACCGAGGTGGTACAGACACCATCGGTGAAGGCCACCGTGTAGTGATAGGTGGTATTATAGGCGTCGGGAAGCGTTACCGTAATATTATCCGTGTTGTTCAAAGTGGTCACCACATTCGTGTGCGTGATGTCAGCCGTGTTCGGGAACGTCCACGTGACCGTAGTGTTGTCATTGACCACACCACCAAACTCGGAAGTCAAGGTTACCTCTCGAACTTCAGGACAAACCTGATAATCAGGATTCGTAATGGTCACCGGAGGCTGCACCGTCACACCCACATTCAGAGCCATCTCGCCCGTGGCATGGCAGTAACCGTTGGTGGCTTCCACACGGTAGATTAACGTCACACTGCCGCCCGTGTTGTTGATGATAGCCTCATCATGCACGGAACTTTCCCCTGAAAGCTCATCCACGCCTGTGACACCGTCCGGAACATTGACAGTCCAAGAATAAGTGGTGTTCCCCGTCGTGATATTCACCACCGGGACCTTGTCGAAACTGTTATTCTCACCCGAACATAGAGGATCAGGTGTCGGGATGCTGAGTATCTTCAACGTGTCGTTAAGCGTCACATTGAAATTCTTGATATCCTTGCATTCTTCGTCTCCATTGGCATGTACCGTCAACGTGTATTCACCAATTGAAAGGTTGTTATAAGCGAACACCTCATTTGTTTCCTCTAGTGCGGAATAAATCGGAGTACCTGTCGGCGTATTCCCTTGATAAATACGGAATCTGTAAGTACCATGATCTGCGCCTACCGACACCCTCGCCTCAATTTTACCATCATTACCAGCACAGGATGTTTTATATACCGAATCAATACTCACTGTGAAGCCAGCAGCCTGTCCGATATTGGCATCCTTCTTTGACTGGCAACCGTTGTTGTCCGTCACCGTGATGACGTTCGTGGAGTGGCTCAATCCCACAAAAAGACCCGTGGTGTTCGTGGAATCCGTGTTGATGGTATAACTGTACGGTTCCGCGCCGTTGGAAGCTGTGACCGTAATCTCACCGTTATCGCCACCGTAGCAGCTGACAGGAGTTGTAGTCACATCCACAATCGGCAACGTATTGACTGTAACCGTCTTGTTGGCGCGATACGAGCAGCCGTTACCATCCGTCACCTTCACGCTCACCGTGTGGTTGCCGACGGCAGGCCAGCTCACGTTCTTCTGGTTGTCGCTGGCACCCGCCGTGGCGGTTCCGCCGTCATACGTCCATTCATAGCTGTTCAGGTTGTTGGGCGTGGTTGTGAGCGTCACCGCAGTCGAGAAGTCGGTACTGTTCTGACAAACCGAAGCATAGCCGCTAATCTGCGGTACAGGAACCGTATCCACGACGACTTCCACCGTCCTGCGGGAAACACATTGCGTATTGTTATTAATTACGGTCAACGTAAGGTGCCCCGTACCGGCATTAGGCCAGGATGCTGTTACCTCTTTGCCGTTCGGATAGATGGAAACACCTGGATCGTTCGTATTCCAACCATAGGTGTAAGCATTGGTTGTCCCATTAGACATCTCCTTCACTGTCACTGTGTTAGTATCCAAAGAAGCATTAGCACACACTTCCACCGTAGTGGGAAGGATCAATGCCAGCGTGTCATTCACATTCAGCACATAGCTACCCGATGACGCCAAAGCCTGCGGAGCACATTCTGCAGACTGGGCCTTGCGGGTAAAGGTGTGCGTACCCACCACCTGGTTGTATGCAGACGGTGTGAATGTAGCATCTCCTGCATCTTCAATTACCTCTTCAGGTTCGCTGTTCAGTTTATGATACCAATTGTAGGTAATCGTACCGTGACCGCCAGTGGCTTCCGCGACGTTGCCAATCGCGTTGACCGTTTGACCGTAACAAATCGTCTGCCCATTGGTAGCAATCGCACCCGCGGTGAAATCCTCGTACACCGTCAGCACATAGCTGCCGGCAGATTCCGTCCAGTCGTTGCAGGACTGGTCTTTCGCCTTACGGGTGAAGGTGTGCGTGCCCGCCTGCGTGCCGTAACCCTTGGGCGTGAGGCTGGCGGCCGTAGAGTCCGTGATCGGCTCCGTGACATTGTTGTACGTATGGTACCACTGGTACTCCACCGGCGACTTGCCGCCCACCGCCGCCGTGTTCGCGATGGCATTGATCTGGTCATCAGCCGTGCCGTAGCATACCTCCTGATGAGCATTATCGGCATTGATCGTGCCCGCATTGAATTGCGGGAGCACATTGACCGTCACATCGTTCGTAGCCGTAACCGTACAGGCACCCTCCGTGACCGTCACCGTCACGTGATAGACGGTGGTGTCGGTGAGCGTGCCCGTCAAGTTCGGGTTCGTACCGCTCTGTACCGGTGTCGTGCTTTCGCCTTGCGTCCACGTGTAGGTCGGCGCATTGCTGAACGTGGCATCGGCCGTCAGGGTGAACGGGGTGTTGTAGCATATCGTCGTGTCGGGAATGTTCGCCAACGTCACCTGCGGGTCGTTCACCGTGATGGTGACCTCGCGGGTCTGCACCGCTGTGGTACAGGCCACGCTGTTCACCGTCTTCACGGCATAGACCTCAACGGTATAGGTAGTGGTCTCCTGCGGCGTCACCACATAGTCGGCGGAAGCACTCGTTTGAAGCACTTCAGTGCCCCTCTTCCACGTATAGGTGTTCGTATTGCCCTCATACACCGTGGTGTTGGCCGTCAGCTTCACCGTCGTGTCCTTGCAGATGATGTTGGAGATTTCGGTATTGTTACTATTGTCGTATATACTGATGCCATTGAGAGAGAGCTGCGGGGTGTTCACCGTCACGGTCACCGTTTGATAGGCCGTGTCATAGCAATTCACACCGGCCGCTGTGGTCTTGGCTACGGCCATAATCGTATAAGAAATCGTCTCCGTCGGATTGGCGTTCACCGTAGCCCTGTCGGTATAGTCCAAACCGGAGGCCGGATCCCACAGATAGCTCACCGTGCTGTTCTCGTCATGTCCTGCCGAGGCGGTCAGCGGCGTGCTGCCGCCTTGACAGATGGTCGTAACCCCCGTAAAGGTCGGGGTCTCCACCGTCGGGTGCAGCACCGTCACCGTGGCCGTGGTCGAGTCTTTCTTGACACACTCCCCTACCGTGGCGGTCACTACCGCGGTATAGGCGGCGGTCTCCTCCAGATTGGCGAGGTTCAGCGTGTCGTGGGTTCTGTTCGGCATCACGACACCCTCCTTCTTCCACACATAGCTCAAATCGCCGGTGAAGTTGTACGGGCTCACGCTCAGCGTGGCATCGTCACCGTAACAGACCGTGCTGCCGGCCATGGTGTTCAAGGTCACCTGCGGGTTGTTCACCGTCACCTTCACCGTATCGGTGGTGGTCATCGTACATGTTTTGCCGTTCGCGCGCACCGTGTCCGTGACATAGGCGATATAATTCGTCGTGACATTGGGGGTAACGGAAATGCTGCTGGTTATGGCTCCATTACTCCACTGGTAGCCGACGCTGCTGTTCGCCGCCGTCTCCGCAAGCGTTACTTCGAGGTCGGCTCTGCCGCCCAGACAGATGATCGTATCGGTCATGGGGACCAGCGAGACCTGCGGTTCAAGCACCGTCAAGGTTGCCGTGGTCGTGTCGGTCTTCGTGCAGCCGCCCACCGTGGCATAGGCCACCACCGTATAGGCGTAGGTGCCGCCGACAAGAGCGTCGGATGTCTTGTAGCTCTGGGTGTTGGTCAGCGAATCAACGGCAGCGTTCATCCACTTGTAGCCCTGCGTGCCGTTCACACCCGTGGTCTGGGCGGTGAAGGTGGCCGTTGTTCCGGCGCAGATGGTCTGAGGCTCAATGTCGCTCACCGTCACCGTCGGGTTGTCCACCGTGATGGTGACCGGGGAGGCTTGTGCGGAACAGCCCTTGCTGTCCGTCACCTTCACGCCCACCGTGTAGCTGCTGACATAGCTCGTCTGGAGAGCGGCCGTCACCGTAGAGACGGTACCGTTCTCACCCGAGGTGGTGGTGTCGCTCAGCACCATGCCGCCGCCGTTCCACAGGTACGTGAATGCCGGGGTCGTGGCATGGCTCACATTGGTCGTCAAGGTTATCGGGTCGGTGTCCTGACACAGGGTGCTCACAGGGGTGATCATCACTGCGGGGACATCGTTCACCGTCACCTCCAAGGTGTCTCGGTAAGTGCAACCAAAGTTATCCTTCAACTCGAGCATCACCGTCTTTGCTCCAATCGTACTCCAAGAAGCCTTGACGGTGTTTTGCTGCTTGTTGGAGAAGCTGCCGCCCTCATTGTCGCCGAACGACCAATTATAGAAATATGCTGAATTGTAATCAGGAGCGCTTGTCTCCAGGTGCATCACATTGTTGTCGAGCGATGCGCTGGCACAGACTGTTCCAGGAGTTGCCGTTATTTCCGGCTTGTTGTTCGGACGCACCACGAGGGTGTAGGTTTCGGTTTCGCCAGACTGCATTGGTTCTTCGATGCAGCTGTTCGTCGCTAAACGTCTGAAAATATATGTACCCGCGGTGTTGGCGTAATCGGAAGGATCGAAGGTTATCGCCGTAGCTCCCTCAATGTCAGCAAATGCATTTTCGATCTTCACCTGCCATTGGTACTGGTACTGTTGCTGGCCTTCGACTGCCGGAGCACCGCCCGAAGCCTCAGTGCCGTTGATCGGTTGCACTGCGCCACCGTAACATATCGTTTGTCCCGTAGTGGCGATTGAGCCCGGATTGAACTGCGGATAGACCGTCAACACATAGCTGCCTTCCGAATCCATCCAGCTGTTACAACTATGATCCTTGGCCTGGCGGGTAAATGTATGCACTCCCGCCTGCTCGCTGTATCCCGTCGGAGTGTAACCAGCCTGGTTAGCGCCGGAAATCGGTTCCGCTGCACTGTTGCCCAATTTGTGCAACCAACGGTATTCCACGGGTGACTCACCGCCAACCGCTTCTGTATAAGCAACAGACTCGATCTCAGTATCTTCTTCGCCATAGCAAATCTCCTGATGATCATTGTCTGCGTTGATAGTGCCAGGATTGAACTGAGGACGCACATTGACCGTGACCGTGTCTGCCTTCTCAACCGAACAGGCGCCCAATGTAGCCGTCACTATCACGTGATAGGTGGTGGTGTCGGTGATTGTTCTTGTCAAAGTCGGGTTCGTGCCGCTCTGCATCGGCTCTGTGCTTTCGCCTTGCATCCAGGTGTAGGTCAACGCATTGGCGGATGTGGCTTTGGCCGTCAGGGAGAAGGGTGTATTGTAGCAGATCGTCGTGTCGGGAATATTAGTCAACGTCACCTGCGGGTCGTTCACCGTGATGGTGACCCCGCGGGTCTGCACTGCCGTGGTACAGGTAACGTTGTTCACCGTCTTCTCGGCATAGACCACAACGGTATAGGTGGTCGTCACCTCCGGCGTAACCGTGAGGGTATCGGAAGTATTATTCGCCAACGTCTCACCCGTGGAGGCGGTCCATGTGAAGTACGCAACATCATCCACACCCGTCGTATCAGCCGTCAACTTCACGGTATCACCCTTACAGATGGTACTGGTTATAGCGTTTACAGCATTGTCGAATATGCTAATGCCACTTAAGGTCAACTGCGGGTTGTTCACCGTGACCTCCACCGTGTCATAGGCATTGGCAGAGCATTGACCCACGGTAGCCTTCACAATCAACGTGTAAGTGGTGGTGGCGGAAGGCGTAGCCGTCACGAGGGAGTCGGTGGTGGAATTCAAACCCGTCGCCGGCTTCCATGCATAGGTAAGCGTGCCTTCATAGCCGCTCTGCACGTCCGGAGCAATACTCACTTGGTCACCCGCACAGATTGTCTCGTCATTCATAGGAGTCAATGCAACTGCAGGATGCATAACGTTGATAATCAGCTCCGTTGTATCTGAAGCGACACAACTCCCGACCGTGTCGGTAGCTATCACCAAATACTTGGAATCACCCTCGACGGCATCGATTGTGAGCGTGGCTGTGGTCATTCCATCGACCAGATTTGTGTCAACACCCACAACCTTATACCATTGCCAGCCGTTTCTTCCTTCAGGATGGCTGTTTTGGAGCGAAGCTGTGAAAGTGAAAGCGCTGTCGAAACAGACAGTCTGCGCAGAGAGGTCATACAGTGAAATATAGGGATCGTTCACCGTCACCGTCACACTCTTTTCATCCGTGGCCGTGCACGTATGCGTGCCCTCAGTCAGAGTGGCGGTGGCCGTCACCGTATAGGTAGTGTTGGAAGTCGGGGCGACACGGATGTGATCGGTCGAACCACTGTTGTCCAAGCCAGCGTCACTCCAAACATAGGAAGGCGTGCCCTCTGTGCCATTATCCAACTGCACCGTCAACGTGACATCCTCGCCCTTACAGATGGTGGGCGCATCGAAGTCCGTTATCGTGATGGCAGGCTGCAACACGGTCACCGTCAGGGTGTCTTTTGCCAGACAGGTCTGATCCAATTGGTCTTTCACCGTCACTGCGTAGGACGTAGTGGTCTGCGGAGCGACATGAATCGTGGATAAGTTGTTGATGCTGTCGCCGCCAACCTCATACCATATATATATATAGTTATTGGAGTTACCGCCATTAACCTCAACGTTGATATCAACACTGCCGGTCGGACAGATTGTGTCGTTGGAAACCGAGGTCGTCAGCTTGTTGGGCTGGGTGATTTCAATCGTCACCGGGTTGGAAGTACATCCGCCTTCCGCCGTCACCGTGTATACCCCGGCCGTAAGATTAGCGAATGCGCCGGTGGGGTTCGTGACAGCTTCACTGCCCGTCTTCGTCAATGTGTAAGTATAGCTACCCTCAGGTGAAACACTCACCTCAATCTCTCCATTGTCGTAACCGAAACAGGTCACATTGCTGCGACTCTCTTCGGTCAGTTGCAGGATGGTCTGCGTGCTGTGGAGGGTGATATCATAGTTGGTCGTCACGTCTGTGTTGTCCGCTTTCTTAACAGCCAACTCACTCACGGTGGCCGTGTTGGAAACCGAACCCGTGGCGAACGAATAGACGCCGCCCGTAGCCTGGTTGGTCGTCACCATACCACTAAGCGTGTGTCCGGAGACCAATCCTAAACTCGGGGCTTCATTGGATACCATATTCGCGGAAAGAGCGATTTGCTTGGCATTTCCGGAATAAGGTTGACAATCCGTCACCTCGACCGTCACCGGACGCTTGTTCACGGTAAAGGTGTACCCACAGGTGTTGGTGTTGTACTGGTCGTGAGAAACCTGCACCGTCACCTGCTGCATACCCGCATCGGTGATGGACGGGATATCATTGCTGAACGTTACGCCGTTGTCGATGCTGTATTTCAACGTATAACCACTTGTTATCGGCTCAGAGTTCTCGTCCAGCACCACCAAACGACTTATATTAATTTGGTGTTCGTTGCCGTCATAGATTACGGAGCTGTCGGGAGGACATGTCACCGTCATCACATTCTGCGCCACCTGCAGGGTGCAGGTATCCGACACCGTGCGACATTCCGCCGCGTTGTCGGTTTTGGTTATGGTAGCCACAATGGTGGCCTCGCCCACGGCATTGCCGTACACAACAAGGGTATCTAACGTTCTCGGCACATTGAGGCTCGGACTTGTGACGCTGTTGTTCGTGGAGCTGATGATGGTCCACGTCACCGTTTCGCCCGACAACAACGGACGAACCTTGAGCGTTCCTTTGGTATGATATGGCATCGTTCCCGGACAATTCAACGCCACTGCCGCGGGAGCCTCCTGCACCACTAACGTGTCGCGGCCCTCGGAGGCCACGTATTCCGTGGCACACATATCATCCATAGCTTCACGCCAGAAAACATAGGTACCGGGCGTGCCCGTGTAGTCCGCATTGGGAATGAATTCTGCACGCACAGAGTCGACAATCACCGAACCGTTGCGCAACCAGCGGTAAGAGATGTTTCCGGGACCCGAAGCCAACGTGGCATTGAGAATGCCATCCGCTGTTTCGCCCACACAAACCGTGTCTTTTCGGGAAACAATCGTTCCTGCATTGAAAGCCTCGCGAACATACAATCTACAAGGCATCGTGTCCGTCTTGACACACACCACGTTGTTCGTGCTCACCGTAGCGGTGACCACCACGCGGAACACGTGAGTGCTGTCGGCTTCTAATGAAGTCGGTGTGTTAAACACCTGCGAGTTATTCAGGGAATCGTTATTGGCATTGATCCACTTATAGCTCAATACACCGTTCACGCCAACGGTCTGTGCCGTGAAATCGGTGGAAGTGCCCGCGCAAATTTCCGTCATTTGCGGGGTTATCTCGCTAATCGCCACCGTCGGGTTGTTCACCGTGACCGTTGCCGGGGTAGCCTCGGCAGAACAGTTATTGTCGTCCGTCACCGTCACCGTGTAGGTGCCGGCGGAAGTGACCGTGGCTGTGTTGCTGTTCTCGGAAGTGGGGATAGCATCGGTGCTCCATGTATAGGTGGCACCCGACAGCTCAGTAGCCGTCAAGGTGGTTTCGCCACCGTTGCAGATGGTAACTGCAGAAGGGTCAATGGTAACTGTGGGGACGTCGTTCACCGTCACCGTCGTGCTTTTGTGTGAGGCACAATGGGTCTCGTTATTGGTCACCGTGAGATAGACGTGCTTCGTGCCCGTGGTGGACCAGGAGGCGGAGAACTCGCGCTCGGTGGCACTGCCGCTCACTGTGCCGTTCTCGTTGTCGCCCAACGTCCATTGGTAGGAGTAGCCAGCAAGGTTTTCAGTGGCCATTTCCGTCAAAGTGAGCTCGGTGTTGTCCAACGAGGTGCTGATACAAATATTGTCAGGTCCGTCGAGGACCGGCACTAAGGTGTCGTTCACCGTCAGGATGTAGCTGCCGGCAGAGGTCATCCATTCTCCACAGTCGGCATTCTTCACGTTACGGGTAAAGGTGTAGATGGTGTTGCCGTTGACGTTCTGCGCATAGGAGACATCCGGGGTGTAGGTGTCGGAATAGGTTGTCACTCCGTCAGGAAGTATAGCATCAGCGGGTGTACCACCGTTGACGCTCACCTGCCATTTGTACTCAAAGTCACCGTGGCCACCTGTGGGCAGGGTGCCCTCGCCGATGGACGACGGGGTGCCTCCCTCGCAGAGGGTCTCGTTGCCGCTGATGGCACCGCGGTTGAGTTCAGGATACACTGTCAGCACCCACTCGCCCGCGCTCTGTTCGAACTCGGTGTTGCAGGTGTTGTCTTTTGCCTTACGAGTGAAAGTGTGCGTGCCCGCCGTGCTGGTGTAAATGGAAGTCGGCGTAAAGGTGGGCGAATTGGAGTCGTCAATAGCTTCTCCATTGTGATACCATTCATAGGTGATGGCATCGTCGCCGCCGGATGCATCAGTGGTGCTGCCTATTTCGTTGAAACCGTTTGTAGCGTCAAAACATACACTTTGGCCAGTAGTGGCTATAGCACCCGGCGTAAAAATCGGACGGACGTTGACAGTTATAGTACTATTATTGGAGACAGTACAGCTTACACCACCCTGGCTCAAAGTGGCTGTCACCGTCAAATGGTAGTCTGTGGTATCTGACGGCGATGCCTTTACATGGTCACTTGTCGTACTGTTCAAACCAGTGGCGGGAGTCCAGGTATAGCTTAATGAACATCCGTCACTGACCGCAACATTGACTAACAAATCAGCACTGTCGCCAGAACAAATGGTAGTCATACCATTCACAACAGGAGAGCCCACTGTAGGATCAAGCACCGTCACCAATACGTCTTTCGAATCCGTAACAGAGCAGGCACTTGTACCTTCACCAACGGTATTCGTAGCCTCCACGCGATATTTCGTATTGTTAGTCACATTGCTCTGTTTAAGAGTATCGGTATTCTGACCCGTAATAAGAGTAGCCACATTATTCTCATCCACAGTGAACCACTGCCAAGTGTTTACCCCCCCATTGTTATAGTTGCTGGTAGATGCTGCAATATTCACATTGCCGCTACTGGCACAGATGGTCAAATTAGTCATATCTTGCAGAGTGATATACGGATCATTGACAGTAACTGTAGCCGTCGCGGTATTCGTACATTGTGTTGCAATAACAGTAGCTGTAACAGTATATGTTCCTGCGGCAGAAGCCTTTGCTGAATTGCCAGAAGAGCTATTCACATTGGAACTCCATGTATAGTTCACACCTGTCAAATTAGTGGCAGTAAGAGTAGTATCGCCATCCTCACAAATGGTGGCAGTTGCGGGAGTTATCGCCACTTGTGGCAACGCGTTCACCGTAACCGTAACCGTCGCATTCTTTTCACAACCATTGTTATCAGTCACCTTAACGGTATAGTTGTTGGGCCCAATATTGGCAGGGGTAACTGGGACCACGGAGGCATCAGAAGGGATAGTGGTATTATCTTGGCTCCATGCATAGTGGTATCCAGGGGTGCCGCCATACACATTGGCATAGACATTGGTGGAATTATTCTCACAAATTCCTACATTTGAAGCCGTTGTATGTGCAGAAACAACCAACGGTGTTGGCTGACTAATGGTCTCAGCATTGGACATGGCCGTGCACTGGTTGGCATCCTTAACGGTTACCGTATAAGATCCCTCCGCAAGACCCGTAGCCTTAGGATTCTCCTGCCCTGTAGTCCAAGTTGTAGTCCAAACATCACTTTGCTCTTTTCTCCACGTGTAAGTAAAACCATTAACCGGATTTTCTACTGTGACCGTACCCGTACTGCCGCCGTTGCAAAGCACGTCGGTCTTGCTGATGACCGGAGTGGCCGGCTTCTCAGGAAGCGTTATGGACACATTGGCTGTATCGCTGTTACCACAGCGATCGGTGGCTATCACCAGAATCGTGGTATCGGCAAAAATCTCGGTGTTGGCAGCAGGCGACTGGGTAATCGTAAGGTCCTTGTCCGCCGTACAGCCGCCAGTATAATCGTGTACTTTATAGACATGGGTGGTCGAGTTGTAGAAATCGGGCAGCACATTCGGCACATAGAAGTGGCAGCCGGTGCCCGCCGTGGGAGCCGCCTCCGTGATGACATCGCTGTCGAATACCGGTTTCCCAGTCTCGCCCGTCACCGTGATGGTATGGGTCCAGTATTTCACCGTACCGGCACAGTCCGTGTAACGGAAGGTGTAGGTGACTGTGCCTGAGCATACGATGGGGTTCGGACTACAGGTCATATTCACAAATTCGGAAGGTATGGGAATGTTACAGGTACTGGTTTTCACCTCAGGAGCCATGGGGCGCGAAGTGTCCGCCACGCAGGTTACCGTAGAAGCACCCGCCTGAGGGACATCCCAGGTGCCGATGCTCACCGGAATGTTACCCACCGCCATTTGTATGTTATTGTTGACATCCTTGTAGGTAACAGTATAGGTATAGTTTGTGTTACACGCATTTGCAGGAATCGTGAAAAGGGCCGTGTCGGAATCCGCCGTAATGCTTGTATGCGTGCGGGTGATGTTGCCCGGCAGGTTCCAAGTCATCGTGTAAGGAGTGGTGAAGTTTGTCAGCGTAGCCCTAAGCTCCACATCCGTAGTCCCTGGACATTGAGGACTGACGGGCGTCAAATTGACGGTAACCGGCGAACAGGCGGTAGTGCCCACCGTCACGGTGACGGTGAAGGGGTTGCCGATGCACAGCAGACCCTTGGTGGGCGTAACCGAATACATGACGGTCTGGTTTGCATTCGTAATGTTGTCGAGCGTTCCGTGGATGTCGATTTCGTGATCGCCTGGCGTGGCACCGCTCACACCCGAAGGCATGGTGGGCGCGCTCCAAGTGTAGCGCAGACCTTCAGGCACCGTGCCGTTGACACCATGCACAGGAACAACATGGAATGGCGAACCGATACATACCGGCCCGTAGGAAATATCGCTGATATTGATGACCTCCGACTGGGAGGTGAGCAACACGGTCGTCGGCGAGATGTGACAACCGTAGTCGTCGGTGACAATCACATTGTAGGTTTGCGGGAAAAGGTTGGAAATAACGTAGGGGCTTGCAGACTGGGAATCGCTACTGCCGTTTGAGGTGGTGGAGCTCCAACTTACTTCGTAAGGAGCGGTGCCTCCAGTCCAAGCGACATCGATACGGCCCATCTGGTTGCAGTTGGCCGTAACAGGAGTGACCGACGAAAACAAAAGTTTGTCGGGTTGTCCGATGGTTTGCTGGCTACTCACGAAACAGCCATTCACATCTACCACTTTTACGGTATAGGTGCCCCTTTCAAGACCGGAATACGTATAGTCACCAGCCGCCAGCGTTGACCTCGGATCCTGTTCGTCGTCCAAATAGTATTTCAAGTCGCCGGACACACCGGTGCCGTTACTCGTGTTCAGAACTATAGAGCCGTCACTATGGGAGTTTTGCGGACCAAGCGTGCTCTCATTACAGGAAATATTGTTTTTTGTAATGGTATTGATGATAGGCTTGGGGTTGACAGTTATTGAAATATTGATCGGATTAGGATTTGTGCAATTATTGTCATTTGTAGTGCTTACGGCAAAGGTATAAATTCCCGGCGTTGAAGGAGTACCACTGAACTTGATCTTGTTGGCATTGACGCTGCTGAATTCAATACCGTTGGGGGAAGTGCCACTGGTAACTTCTATTCCCGTGGCATTTTGGAAATTGAATATGATGTCGCTTATAGGATCGCCGGCACAAAGCGTTTGTGTCAACACGCCTTCAGTTGCCAACGTTGGCAGAGGATTTACGGTTACTTGCGCATATTTCACATCCGACACACTGCAAGTTCCCTCCGTGGCTGTGGCTGAAACGGTATAGGTGGTGTTGGATGCAGGAGAGACCGTAATTTCCTGTTGATCGCTGGAATAACCTTCCGGCGACGATGTCCAAGCATAAGAGAAAGCTCCCGAACTTGACGAGTTAGGTGTAGCTTTAAGTGTGGCGCTTCCGTCTGCACAGATGGCGACATTAGAAATGTTTTCTAATGTAATGGCCGGTTTATAAACATACACTGTCACCTGTTTCGAATCTGATGCAGTACATGATCCGACATCCACCGTCTCCGACGCTGTGGCTGAAACAGTATATGTTGTGGTCTGTGTGGGAGTTGCTGTCACCGTTTGACCAACATTGGATGACAAACCTGTTGGACTTGTTGAAGAAGACCATTTATATGTCACTGTACCTGTATGCGATGAAGGTGAGGCCGTTAACGTTACGCTCCCGCTGTTACATATCGTCTGGTCCGCTAAAACATTCAAGGTAACAGCAGGTGTTTTTACATTCACCGTCACCGCCTTGGTGTCCGTTTTAGTGCAACCACCCAAAGTGGCAGTAGCGGTAACTGTATAGGAAGTGGTCTTGGTGGGCGAGGCCGTCACCGAAGAGCCGCTTGTGGGCGACAAGCCAGCGTTTTGTGGACCCCAAGCATAGGTCACTTCGCCATTGGGTGACTGACACGAAGCGGTAAGTGTGGTACTGGAACCCTTACAAATAGTCTTTTCAGCCATATCTTCAAGGGTAACAGCAGGATCATACACCGTAACAGTGGCACTTTTGCAGGTATTAGGACATGCACCTACTCGGTTGGCGTACACCGTATGGTTACCTGCGGATGGATTCTCCAACTTATATGAGCCACCCACATGCAATTCAGCGCTGGAGGTTTCGCTTATGAGAGCAATATAATCAATCTCCATGGTAATTCCCTGCTCACTACAGAAGTCAAAGCGCCAGCCTTTGATATTGCCGCCTTTAGTCCATTCTGAGTGGGCGGAAGCGTCAATGGTGTACACATGCCAATTGTTATCATTATATAAACTCCGATGTAAGGTTTGTTCTTCATTTTGTGCCGACTCATACTTACTGTTGGTGAAATAAATCTGCATCTCGCCCGGATTTCCTCCAGCTGTCTTTCTGCATCTCACCTGAATGTACTTGTATTCAAACGGGTTGAAACCGTTATCATTGTTCAAACCGTACATGCTGATGGTGGGGTCATTCGTCGTGGAGGTGGCAATCAGATTACCGTTACTTACAGTAACACTACAGTTCCCATACGTGGGAGGTGTGGCGGTGAAATCGTTCACGTAAGCGGTTCTGAAGCATTTGTCGGGAGACCACACAATGCTGCTACTGCCTGTTCCACCTGTGGCATTGAAAGTAATATCATTACCATAACACGCTGGTGTAGGGGTGGATGTGATTGTAGTGGGAGCCGTGGGAGGAGTTATGGTACTTACCGTAGCCGGGACCTGGCACTCACAACCGCTGCTGTGCACCACCGTCACAACGTAATCGTCGCCAGGTTCCAAATTGACAAACGTGACCGTTTTGCCGGAAATATACGGAGTTATAGACAAATTCGTATTCCCTTTTTTGATGGAGGCAGATTTGATGGATCCCTTATCGTCATCATCAATAGTAACCACCACCACACCATCTCTCGCACACGAGGGTGAGCCGGTAGTCGAGGTCAGTGAACCGGTGATGTATTCGATCCAAACACGGCCTTGCGCACCCTTACCACCTGAAGGACCATTATTATATCCAGAAAAAGCACCGCCACCGCCACCGCCATATGGATTACCTGGTTTGCCTTCTCGATCACCATCACTTATACCACTTTGGCCCCCCTTTCCACCACTTCCTCCTGGCGAACAAGTACTTCCTTCATAATCTTGGCTCACAGATTCCGTATTGGACGGAAAACCTGGGGTACAAGAACTACTTCCAGCACCACCACCTCCAGCACCACCTTTGGAACCGCCTGCATTTCCCTTAGCACCGTATCCACCTGATTTAACATTACCATAACCGCGTTCTCCACCAGTACCAGAAGTTGTAGAGTTGGGGTACCATACTGTTTCACCTGCACCGCCACCTTTAGCTTCAACTTTTCTTTCAGCTTCACTCTGATATGTTACATACGAATCGTTGCCTAGACTTGCAGGATTCGACTGAGCGGCAACTGTAATGGAAAGATTTTTTCCAATAACATCTACAATGCCCTTACTATATCCGCCACCGCCACCACCGCCGCCAGCAGCATCGTAGGTACCCGAGGTCCATAGTTTATGTTTTTTCTGCGCATGTGCATTTCCGCCGCCGCCACCACCACCGATAGCATGAACAACCACTTTTGTCGCTGTGGATTTAGACCAATTGTTTGTTGTTCCTGCAGAATTAAATTCCTCTGTTTTTTGTCCCCACGCATCCCCCGCGCCCACAATGAGGGCGATCAGGAGCATGCACGCGCACGCGAGGGTGCGGGCGAGCGCCCGCGCGCGCGTACATATACGCGCGAGGGTATTGTTGTTTGCTGTCTTCATCGGTTGGTTCTTTCCTTTCGTAGAATTTCTGTTCATATTGTTACTTTTTTTACTTTTTTTCGATTCGGGTCCCGCAGGGAGGCTTTGATCTCGCAACACCAAGTCGCTTCCATCACCGCATTCTCTCTCGGGGTTCTCTGCTAACTACTAACTACTAACTACTAACTGCTCACTACTAACTGCTCACCGCATTTCGCGCAGTTAACAAAAAACCCGCAAAAGTACAATTTTTTTGCATATATTATACCATATATATGCGCGAAAGTGCATTTTTGTTGCAAGGGGCTGGGGGACAGGGGGTTGGGGGGTTGGGGCGCGGCCTGCGGCCGCGCGGGCCGACCACCCCGGCCTTCGGCCACCCCTCCTGAGAGGAGGGGAATGTCGCGGGACCGATGCTGTTTGCGGGAGGGATGGGGCGTTGCTCTTCGGCAGTGCGTGGAGGATTGGCTTGGGGGGTCGGGGAGGTTGGCGGGGGTGATGAGACGTTGTTCTTCGGCAGGGCGTGGAAGTCCGGCTTGGGGGTCGGGGAGGTTGGCGGGAACGAGGGGTGCCCCTCTCCCCTGCCCCGCCCGACCGGCACATCGAACCAGCGAGGGATTGCCGGAGAAGGATGCACCGTCTTCCCGCAGACGTTAACGACCCCGAGACATTCCCCTCCTTCAAGGAGGGGTGCCCGAAGGGCGGGGTGGTGCGTCCGCCGGCGCCGCCAGGCGACGGCCAACTCCCGTCAGGCATCGACCACCCCGTAGTGCTCGACAATGAACCGCTCCAACTTCCGCATCACCGCGGCCCGGTTATGTAGGACGTCGTAGTCGGAGACCCTAAAAACCCGCAGTCCCAAGGAGCGCATGTACGCGTCGCGCTGCGCGTCCTCATCCCTCTGCTGGTCATGATACCCGCCATCCACCTCCACCACCAGACCGAGGTCCCGGACGCAGAAGTCGGCGATATAGTTCCCGATGACGAGTTGCCGGGTGAAGTCAATACCGTGGAATTTGCCTTGGTGCACCTGTTTCCAGAAGACCACCTCCGCCAAGTTGTGCTTTTTCCGGTTCTCGCACGCGTATACGCCAATGCTCCTGTTCCGAGGCAGTCCCGGAAGGAGAGGCTTCTCGATACGCACGCCGTTGATCTCGATGTTTTTCGCTTTCATAAACACTTTGTTTTTTCGTTATTGTTTTGTTCTCTCTTTCCCCTGGCCGATAGCCCTTAGAAAAGACGTAGCAAAAATACAAAAAAATCGGCTCCACCCCCGTTTTCCTGCAAAATCCCGTTCCAAAAATTAACTATTCAACCTCGATTAGTTAACGGACTTCTCGCATCAGATTGAAAACCAGCAAGAAAAAAATTTTCAAAAACTCTTGACAAAGGAGGTTTGGTGTTGTAACATAATGAGTTACGACATGCCGGAGTTCAAGGGGAAGAAACGTTTCTTCTCAAAGATTTACCAAAAAGATGACGACAACGACATTTTTTCAAAAAACATTGTTTACTATTTCGTTGAATTGAGTAAATTTGCCGCGCAATTGGAAACGCTTGACATGAGCGACGAGCGCAACCGGATACTCTACATGTTCACCAACGTGGTGTACCTGCAGAAAGACGAGGTCAACACTCTGACACCCATGCAGATGCGTTTCTATGAGGAATGTCAAATCAACAATTTCACCGATATGGAAAAGCAGGATTATGTCAAGAGTCTGATGGAGTACCCCAGCGTGCAAGAGATGATGGAGTGCGAGCGCGCGGAGGCGAAAGAGGAGGGCATTCAGATCGGCATCGAGCAAGGCCGCGAAGAAGAGAAGCGCCAGATCGTCCGCAACATGCTCGCCGAAGACCTCGACCCGGACCTCGTGGCGAAGATTGTCGGTCTGCCGGCGGAGGCGGTGCGGGAGGTGTCGGCAACGGCCTGACGGCCGTCGCGGGCCGACCACCCCGGCCTTCGGCCACCCCTCCTGAGAGGAGGGGAATGTCTCGGGACCGACACTGTTTGCGGGAGTGATAGGGCGGTGCGGGGTACGCTGCGCATTGATTGGCGTAATACGCTGCGCGTAAGAATTGGATACGCTGCGCGTATTGGTGGAGGTGCGCTGCGCGCAGAAATCTGAGAAAATCTTTATAGAAAATCAGAGAAAATCAGAGAAAATCAGAGAAAATCAGAGAAAATCTGGGGGGATTCACATCAGTTAAACCTTAACCCTCAAACACTAACCCTTAACCCGTAACCCTTAAACCTTAAACCATAACCCTTAAACCTTAAGCCATAAACACCTCACTAAAAAAAACACACATTTTTTTTGCGGATATTAAAAAAAGTGTATTTTTGCAGCGGAGTCAAAGCATGGCCTTTGGCTAACGATTCTGCGGATTCGTTGAATACTGGACTGGTACATAACGTATCAGTCTTCAGTTTTAAACAGGACCTGATAATCGTCACCACGGCGAATCCATACCTCTGAAATCCCAACACCTGCCTTTTGCCGACCACCGACAGAACGAAGCATGTAACCATCCGTCAACCCGCACACCATCGACACGCCTTGTCAACGACAGCCCGCACACCAACGATGTGCCGCATCATCGACAGCCCGCACGTCAACGAAAGCGGCAGCTCCATTCCGTTTGGGCTCATGCTGTCACGGAAACGCCCTGCTCCGCCAGACCGCACTGCCATACCGGAAAAGTCACGCAGGTTCGGGCCCAAACGGAACCCCTCACCCGCCAGTGATCGCATCATCGAAAGCACCGCTCTACCGTTAACCTGCGCACTGGCGAGATGGAGGTTCCGCCTCGCCTAACGGCTTCGGCGGAATGACGGACCGCCGGTAGGGGGCAAAAGGGAAAAAGAAGGGCGGCGGGTGAGGGCTCACCGTTGCCAGACACCTTTTCTCCGCCGCCCTTCTTTTTCCCCTTTTTTTCATCCGCGGCGACACCCGTCATTCCGCCAGCGACGACAGGAGCTGGCGGAACCTCCTTCGATCAAAGACAATTTTTCACAAAACGAGCTGAGTCTTGCTTGCGAAGCCTGAGTAACCTCAACCCTCAAACCATTCCAGCGACAAAGATACAACCATCCGCCTTGTGAAAGCAAGAAAGAAAGGTGCGCTGCGCGCAGAAATCTGAGAAAATCGTATAAGAAAATCAGAGAAAAACTGGTTGGATTCACATCAGCTAAACCTTAAACCTTAAACGCTAACCCTTAAACCATAACCCTTAAACCTTAACCCTTAAACCATAAACCTTAAACCATAAACACCACACATTTTTTTTGCGGATATTAAAAAAAGTGTATTTTTGCAGCGGAGTTTGGAACTGTGGTTCCGGCTGTCGATTCTGCGGATTCGACGATTCAGGTGGCAGGACGTCAGTTCTGCTATTCTGCTTTAAATATCACCCTGATCTCATCCCCTTTCCTCACCAGAACCTCCCTTATCCTCTGATTTTCAGATATCCGAACCAATACATTTCTTTTCATATATCCATCCGTCAGTCCACAATCCTCCATAATAACACGATTGGATTGTCGTAATCCTCTCTTCATCATATTGGAAAAATTCGTTTTTGGATTAACATTGGAATATCCCTCGTGTTCATACCACACCCCGTCCACCTGCAAATCAGGGCATTTCCCATAGTAGGGTGTACCCCTCAACGAACCGTAAATCATGTCGTAAGCCGGATTCTTGTAGGGCACGTCAAGCTTCGGGGTCATCACCACAGTCTTTCCCTGCCTGGCGAAAAACTCCGCGCAGCGCAGGATACGATGAAAATCCCCTGTGCTTCGGTCAATGCTGTTGTACACCGTCAGCGTCCCGCCATTGGGATAGCGTGACAACACCTCCGTGGAGAGGTCAATGGGGTGGCGGCTGTCGAGTTGCTCTTTCGTCATCATAGGTTATGCCGTAAAGTTCTGTTTTCGTCCCCGCAAAGATACAACAGATTATCCGAAACGCCAAAAAATCGGCATCTCTGTTTATCACTGACAGCCAAGCACTTCCAAAAACCCGTTAACTATTCAAAGGCGAATTGTTAATTTTCGGAAGGGATTTTCGCAGGAAACGGACCATCGCGACCGCTACGCATGCAGGGGTTGGGCTGACGGCACGCACTAGCGAGAAGGAGGTTCCGCCTCGCCTAACGGCTTCGGCGGAATGACGGACCGCCGGTAGGGGCAAAAGGGAAAAAGAAGGGCGGCGGGTGAGGGCTCACCGTTGCCAGACACCTTTTCTCCGCCGCCCTTCTTTTTCCCCCTTTTTTTTCATCCGCGGCGACACCCGTCATTCCGCCAGCGACGACAGGAGCTGGCGGAACCTCCTTCGATCAAAGACAATTTTTCACAAAACGAGCTGAGTCTTGCTTGCGAAGCTTGAGTAACCTCAACCCTCAAACCATTCCAGCGGCAAAGATACAACCATCCGCCCTGTGAAAGCAAGAAAGAAAGGTGCGCTGCGCGCAGAAATCTGGGAAAATCTTATGAGAAAATCAGAGAAAAATCCGATTGGATTCACATCAGCTAACCCTTAAACCATAACCCTTAAACCTTAAACCATAAACCTTAAACACCACACATTTTTTTTTGCGGATATTAAAAAAAGTGTATTTTTGCAGCGGAGTTTGGAACTGCGGTTCCGGCTGTCGATTCTGCGGATTCGACGATTCAGGTGGCAGGACGTCAGTTCTGCTATTCTGCTTTAAATATCACCCTGATCTCATCCCCTTTCCTCACCAGAACCTCCCTTATCCTCTGATTTTCAGATATCCGAACCAATACATTTCTTTTCATATATCCATCCGTCAGTCCACAATCCTCCATAATAACACGATTGGATTGTCGTAATCCTCTCTTCATCATATTGGAAAAATTCGTTTTTGGATTAACATTGGAATATCCCTCGTGCTCATACCACACCCCGTCCACCAGCAAATCAGGGCATTTCCCATAGTAGGGTGTACAGCCAAGCACTTCCAAAAACCCGTTAACTATTCAAAGGCGAATTGTTAATTTTCGGAAGGGATTTTCGCAGGAAACAGGCTGCACCATCGTCAACCCGCACACCATCGACACGCCTTGTCAACGACACCCCTCACACCAACGATACACCCATCAACGACACCCCGCACACCAACGATGTGCCGCATTATCGACAGCCCGCACGCCAACGAAAGCGGCAGCTCCATTCCGTTTGGGCTCATGCTGTCACGAAAACGCCCTGCCCCGCCGGAGCGCACAGCCATACCGGAAAAGTCACGCAGGTTCGGGCCCAAACGGAACCTCCCACCCGCCAGTGATCGCATCATCGTAAGCGCCGCTCTACCGTTGACCTGCGCACTGGCGAGATGGGGATTCCGTTTTGCAGGCCTTCTCTCGCGAGTCAATGCTCGGCCTTTTCGGTTTATCACGCTCTTGCGAGTTAAAGCATCGGTTTTTTGGCAAAACGGAATGGAGGTGCGTTTGTCGGTAATCACTGCACTGGCGAGTTTGAGGTTCCGCCTCGCCTAACGGCTTCGGCGGAATGACGGACCGCCGGTAGGGGCAAAAGGGAAAAAGATGGGCGGCGGGTGAGGGCTCACCGTTGCCAGACACCTTTTCTCCGCCGCCCTTCTTTTTCCCCTTTTTTTCATCCGCGGCGACACCCGTCATTCCGCCAGCGACGACAGGAGCTGGCGGAACCTCCAAAAAAAACAAAATATAGTGCGGATATTAAAAAAAGTGTATTTTTGCAGCGGAGTTTGGAACTGCGGTTCCGGCTGTCGATTCTGCGGATTCGACGATTCAGGTGGCAGGACGTACGTTCTGCTATTCTGCTTTAAATATCACCCTGATCTCATCCCCTTTCCTCACCAGAACCTCCCTTATCCTCTGATTTTCAGATATCCGAACCAATACATTTCTTTTCATATATCCATCCGTCAGTCCA